>OHCH01000032.1_pt1 | contig 122726 bp, 113 predicted proteins | sample 1566771 | NCBI WGS metagenome assembly OHCH01 (sample SAMEA3879501, study PRJEB24766) | human gut metagenome | biome: human-associated habitat; feature: feces | place: USA | collected 1985/1987
CCCCCCCCCGAGGAGTCGGGGGTATTTTTGTCGGCCAATGAGTTTTACAATGCGTGCATAGGATAACCCATCTCTATATAGAGAGGAGGGAAACCTATGCCGACCATCGCAATCACTATGAAATTGCACCTTCGCCCCAGCGAAGAGGATGCACTGGCCTTCACCGCCATGTCCAAAGCATATATGGAAGCGTGCAACTTTGTCTCCCAATATGCGTTCGACAACGGCAGTTTTCTAAGCACGACGAAGCTGCATAAGGCGCTGTACCAGGCGATCCGCAGCCGGTTTGGGCTGAAGGCGCAACTGGCTGCTTCTGTATTCCGGACAGTCGTTGCCCGCTACAAAGCAGTGCGGGAGCAGCTCTGGCAGCGCCCGTTCCGCTACAAGGATGAGAACGGCGAATGGCAGTCTATCCCCCGAAATCTTGACTGGCTCCAGCATCCAGTGCAGTTCCACCGGCCGCAGGCTGATCTGGTGCGAAACCGGGACTACAGCTTTGCCCAGAAGGGAACCAGGATCTCTGTCAACACACTGGGCAAGCGGGCCATCATGTCTTACGACAAGCCCGAGTGCTTCGCCGGCTTCTTCGATGGCAGCTGGTCCTTTGGTACTGGCAAGCTGGTGAATCTCCTGGGTGAGTGGTATCTCCATATCCCGATGACCCGGGAGGTGGACGATGCTGCCCAGGCTGAAATAGGCAGTTATACCCATATTGTTGGCATCGACCGCGGCATCAGGTTCCTCTCTGTCAGCTATGATGAAAAGGGCAAAACTGGTTTTGCCTCTGGCAGGGAGATTATGGCCAAGCGCCAATCCTTTGCAGATGTGCGGGCTGAGCTGCAATCGAAAGGCACCAAGTCTGCAAAGAGGGCTCTGAAGCGCATTTCGGGACGAGAGAACCGTTGGATGAGAGATGTTAATCATCGCCTCACGAAGGCACTTGTCTCCGAATATGGCGCCGGCACCCTCTTTGTGATAGAGGACTTGACGGGCATCAGCTTCGCAGAGGGCAACCAGCGCGATTCGAAGGGTAACCGGGAACTACACTCGTGGTCGTTCTATCAGTACGAGCAGTTCCTCAGCTACAAAGCGCAGCTGGTCGGAGCCGAAGTGCTGAAGGTATCGCCCAAGTACACCTCCCAGCGCTGCCCCAAGTGCGGTCGCATCCTCAAGTCGAACCGCCACCGCGAGACCCACGAATATGTTTGCGATGCCTGCGGCTACCGCACCAACGACGACCGGGCAGGCGCCATGAACATCCAGTACCTGGGGCAGCTGTATGCGGCAGGCGATCCGGAGCCCAAGTTTGCGCTGCAGGAACCTGCTCCAGCAGCCGTGATTGCCGCCGACCCTGGGAAAGCTAAATCGGCCTAGCAAAAGGGGCCAAGCCGGTTCAAGAAACTAAATATTCCTGCTGGGTATATCCTGGCGGGACCAAAAAACAGGTGTTGTCAACCACCCGGCGATGTAGCCATAGGTCTGCTGTACCGCAGATACCGCATGTAAAAGCGGCGCTGGGGAGCACTCCTTCGGGAGCGACGCCAGGACCAAGTCGATGAGCTACAAGCCTTTGAAACTATGGAGGGTTAGGGCCCTTAGCAAGCCCCATACCCTTTATGGGCCGGGGCAGTTGACTGTTTGCACAAACAGCGGGCTGCCGCTTTTTGCTGCCCCAATGAGCGGCTTGCGACGGCGAGACAGCGGAAGTCTCATGGACCCAGCATAGGTTCCCGCGAAGGAACCGGCCCGCGGCCACCACATGACTTTCTCCGGAGAAAGTCACAGCCCCTGGAAAACAAAACAACCCCGGCAGCGTTTCTCCGTAAAAAAAAGATGCTTGCACAGAATGATTCTGATGGCCCATGCATAAAATCCAAACATGAACCCAATTTTGGAGAAAAAAATACAAGGAGAAATTAAAACATGAATGCTGGACTATTAGCTGCGATGGAGACAGAACAGGCGCTTGCTAATCTGCTGTCCGACCTGAAGGCCCGCATTGCGGGGGAGGTCAACGATGCATCCCCGATGGATGGAGTTGAGCCGTTCGGCGGCAGCCCACGCTGTGCGGTGCTGAGCTCCAGGGCTCTCATGGGGTCGCTGCGTTTCAATATGTCGCCCCGCTACTGGCTGCAGGGCGCCCAGGCTGATGCCGTAGCTTCGGCTGTGGCCTCCTGCAAGACGGTGACGGAGCTGATGGACCGTCTGAAGGGTATGGTGGAGGCGGAGAAGGTTTCCCATGGCGAGGACGCCGGAATAGCGTTGAATCCGCATACGCTCACCGTGATTCAGGAGTTCATCTCCTGACGCACAAAAAGGACCGGCCTTACGCCGGTCCTTTTCATGTCCAAATTGTTGTTATAAACGCAGGAGCCTGGGGATTTCCCAGGCTCCTTTTTGGATATGATTAGTTGCCATCAAGCACAGCCCGGATCTTGGCGTTGGCCTCCATGATAGCCGCTCGCAGCCGGGCTGCCTCCAGGTCAAGGGGTGTCAACTCCATGAACCGGTCGCTGCAGTCCCGAACCGTCTGGTCCAGTTTCAGTAGCTCCTCCCGGGCCAATTCGAGGATGTCCTTCTTCATGGCTCAACCCTCCTTGGTCCCAGGGTTATGGCGGCAGGTGTCGGTCTCACTGTCATAGTCGCAGGGGCCGCTGCCGCTGTGCCGGCACTCATCGCAGAGCATCAGCCGTTTCCCGCAGTAGGGGCAGAAAGCCTTGAATCCATTGCAGTCCGTATCCCAGCCATGGATCTCAACCTCTGCCTCACAGTGAGGACAAATCTCGGTGACGATATAGGTACGCTCGCCAAGCTCAGGGTCCAGGGTGAAACCCTTGTGGCAGAAGCCGGTCAGGTCCGACAGATAGTCGGAGATGGCGTCCTCATCGGTCAGCCCTTCCGGGAGCTCGATTTCGGTAGGCAAACCTTCCAGATCCTCAGGATCGTCCACATCCCAAACGATATTGGTAGCCTTCATGTTGATTTCTCCTTTCTCACTTTACATAAACTTCCACGAGGATGTAATCCTCTGGGCGCTCATGGATATCCCGCATCTGGCCGGGGTCCGGGAATACAGAGAAGTAGGCATACCCGCAGCCATTCTCCAGATAGGTGCCCCACTCAGAGTAGCTATGCCAGCTATTGTCCAGGGCGCGGGCAGCCTTCTGCAGGTCGTAGGTGTCCAGCGTGTCTTCCTTGAGTCCGGCGGGATCCATGCCAGGGGTATAGACCTTGGACAGGCTGTTCACAAGTCCGCGCTTGATGTCCGGCAGAATCCGGTCTACCTCGGCGATCAGCTTGTCCGGATCTTTGAAGCCCAAGGTGAACTGATCGACATCGAAGTCGCTGGTGTAGAGATAGCTCTCAGGGTCCGTGGCGTTGTCGTCAAACCCGGAGCTGACCGCATCCAGGATCTGACGGTACACAGCCTGGGGGACGATGCCGTCCTTCAACTGCTTCAGGTCCTCCTTGTCGAACCCAAACGCATCTACATCAAATAGTCCCTCCAAGTGCCCATTCTTGACCTCATACATCGAAGAGTCGTTGATATCGATATTAAGGGCTTTCCAGTTTGTAACAATCAGCATTGTATTTCCTCCTTATATTTTAGTCTCCAGAATGGGGGTACTGGTTAAATAGTATGCGTACTGCTTGCAAACAATTCTGGAAGGGAGCGGTAGTGGTACGAGTCTTTTTTAACGAAGAAATAAGTCACAGAAATTCCTGTTTGCTGATGGCTCTTGTCTCGGGCTGGCTCCGTTCCGGAGCCTATTTCGGGTCCGTAAGGCCTGCTGTTTTGCGCTATCCTGTCTGTCGTTTCCGACGATATGGCGGGTCTTTTGTTGTGTAAAACGGAGAATTGACAGCGATTTTTGCGGTAAAATCCATGGTCTTGGGCAGACTACCTCCGGCGTCATTTTCTGGTAAAAATAGCGGCAATCCTATGGCCCGCAAGGGTTGTCCGCTGTCAAGAATTGTTCTCACTGGCTTTGCATAGGATATCACAGGCCTTCAATATTGGAGGAATTAAAAATATGCCGTGTGCATACTATCAAGTCGTACATTTTGTATGATGTGGAAACATCAAATACAAGATGTAGGGCGGGCAGCCATGCGCACGGCTGGCTGTACTAATTTTTGAGGAGGTAAATCTATGAAAATCAAAAAGCGCAATGGCTCCATTGTGGAGTTCAACAAGGACAAGATTGCGTCTGCCATCGCCAAGGCATTCAATGCTGAGACTGGCGCCGCCGACCCGATCACGGTGAATTACCTGGCCGAGCAGGTGGTGAAGAAGGTCCCGGCCCGCGGCGCGACGGTGGAGGGTGTGCAGGACCTGGTGGTTCGGACCATCCAGGAGGCTGGCTACTATGATGTGGCGACCGCCTACACGGTGTACCGCTACAAGCGAGAGCTGGCCCGGAAGTCCAACACCACCGACGAGTCCATCCTGTCCCTGCTCCGGAACGAGAACAAGGAACTTGCAGAGGAGAATTCCAACAAGAGCACCCGTATCGCCTCTACCCAGCGAGACTACATCGCCGGCGAGGTAAGCCGGGACCTGACCCGGCGTATCCTGTTGCCCGAGAAGATCTCCAAGGCCCACGATGAGGGCATCCTGCACTTCCACGATGCCGACTATTTTATCCAGCCCATATTCAACTGTTGTCTCATCAATATCGGTGACATGCTGGACAATGGCACTGTGATGAATGACAAGCTCATCGAGAGCCCCAAGAGCTTCCAGGTTGCCTGCACGGTCACGACCCAGATCATTGCCTGTATCGCCTCAAACCAGTATGGTGGACAGAGCGTTGACTTGGTTCATTTGGGCAAGTACCTGCGCAAGAGCCGGGACAAGTTTGCCCGCCGGATTGCGAGCGAGTGCCCGGAGCTGAGTGCTGATGAACAGGAGAAAATTGTCAAGATGCAGCTTCGTGAGGAGCTGAAGGCCGGAATCCAGACAATCCAGTATCAGATCAACACCTTGATGACGACTAACGGTCAATCGCCTTTTGTGACTCTGTTCCTCTATCTGAGGGCCGATGACCCTTACATTGAGGAGAACGCGATGATCATCGAGGAGGTTCTTCGGCAGCGGCTGGAGGGCATCAAGAACGAGGCCGGTGTGTACATCACGCCTGCCTTCCCCAAGCTGGTCTATGTCCTGGATGAGCACAACTGCCTAAAGGGCGGGAAGTACGACTACCTGACTAAGCTGGCTGTCAAGTGCTCCGCCAAGCGTATGTATCCCGACTACATCTCCGCCAAGAAGATGCGGGAGAATTACCAGGGCAATGTCTTCAGCCCCATGGGGTGTAGATCCTTCCTGGCCCCCTGGAAAGATGAGCATGGCAACTACAAATTTGAAGGACGGTTCAACCAAGGGGTTGTCTCCATCAATCTGCCCCAGATCGGCATCCTTGCCGCAGGCGATGAGGAGAAGTTCTGGTCTCTGCTGGACGAGCGTCTGGAGCTCTGCTTCGAGGCCCTGATGTGCCGGCACAACGCCCTGAAGAAGGTCACTTCAGACTGCAGCCCGCTGCACTGGCAGTATGGCGCCATTGCCCGTCTGGGCAAGGGGGAGTCCATTGAGCCGCTGCTCTATGGTGGCTACTCCTCCATCTCTCTGGGCTACATTGGCCTCTATGAGACCACCAAGCTCATGAAGGGCGTCAGCCACACAGATCCTGTGGGCACGGAGTTTGCCATGCGGGTGATGAAGCGGCTGCGGAAGGCCTGCGACGACTGGAAGGCCGAGACCAACATCGGGTTTGCCCTCTACGGCACCCCGGCTGAGTCTCTCTGCTACCGATTCGCCCGCATCGACCGTGAGCGGTTCGGTGACATCCCTGATGTCACCGACAAGGGCTACTACACGAACAGCTACCATGTAGATGTTCGGGAGCACATCGATGCGTTCTCCAAGTTGACCTTCGAGAACCAGTTCCAGCCCATCTCCAGCGGCGGCTGCATCTCCTATGCGGAGATCCCCAATATGGGTAAGAACCTGGAGGCCCTGGAGGAGGTCGTGAAGTTCATTTACGACAACATCCAGTACGCCGAGTTCAACACCAAGAGCGACTACTGCCACATCTGCGGTTTCGATGGCGAGATCATCATCAATGATGACGGCGAGTGGGAATGCCCAGTTTGCCACAATAAGGACCAGCGGAAGATGAATGTCGTCCGCCGAACCTGCGGCTACCTGGGCGAGAAGTTCTGGAATGTGGGCAAGACCAAGGAGATCAAGGCACGCGTCACCCACCTGTAAGGAGATCAACAAACCGAACAATGGGGCCCCGTAAGGGGCCCCATCTATAAGGAGGAAGTTATATATGTATTATGCTGACATCAAAAATGTGGATGTGGCCAACGGGCCTGGGGTCCGCGTGTCCCTGTTTGTCTCCGGTTGTACCCATCGCTGCAAGGATTGCTTCAATCCTGAGTCCTGGGACTTCAGCTATGGCAAGCCCTTCGATGAGGAGGCGTCCGCCAAGCTGATGGCTCTTCTGGAGCCCTGCTATGTGCGCGGCCTGTCCCTGCTGGGCGGCGAGCCATTTGCCCCGGAGAACCAGGCGGCTGTCCTAGCCTTTGTCCGTCAGGTGCGGGAGGAGTTCCCCCTGAAGGATATCTGGTGCTGGACCGGGTACCTCTATGAGGACCTGGCCGCCGGCAAGGTCGGCGAGCACAGCCGCGAGCTGTTGACTCAGCTCGATGTCCTGGTGGACGGTCCCTTCATCCTGGAGCAGAAGGACATCACCCTTCGGTTCCGCGGCTCCGCCAACCAGCGGGTGCTGAATGCTCAGGCATCCATCACCGCTGGTGAGCCCGTGCTCATGCTCGGGTACTAACCGCAAAAACTCCCTCGTCCGTTCACGGATGGGGGAGTTCCTTTTTATTTGGAGAAAGAGGGGAGAAGCATCTTTTTTACCGAAGAAATGTGGTAGGGAATCCTTGGCTGCCACAGGCCGTTGCCACAGCCGGTTCCCTCCATGAACCTATGTTAGGTCCATGGGATTTCGTTGTAGTTGCAAACAAGCAGGTCTCACGGACCCGGTATAGGCTCTGAAAGAGCCGGTGCAAACGATAGAAATTGGCAGGGCAAAATGCCCCACCAGCTTTTCTTCGTTAGAAAAGAAGCCGCCGTACAGGTAAAAAGAAATGAGGGCTCCCACATGTGGAGCCCTCGTTCTTTCATATGCAGCGCGTTGCAGGAATAGCAGGCGACAATCCAAGAACTTCGTCCATGTACTGGTCAGCAGGGAGGAGCTTTACTCTCCCATACAGTCCTGCGTTGCACAGGTCGTCAATGCCCTTACCATCATTGATGTCCCAGGTCATATATAGGACCTCGTAGCCGTGGTTCATCAGGGCCTTACCCAGGGACGCCGATGCTCTGGCTACGGCCGAATTGATAGCCGCATCCGCATCAAAAGCAATGGTCACCGGACCTTTTGCCTTCATGTGCTCAAGCATTGGCAGGACATCCTTCCAGTTGCCCACACCACGGACATTCAGAACCATGTAGCCGCGCCTAGCCAGATGAAGGGCCTTAAATTTACCCTCAGTTACTGCATACCCCTTGAACCTCTTAGATCTCTTCGAATAGATGCTCGGAACAACATCCACAAGGGTGTTCAGCTTAGTACCCATGGAACACCGCTCAGGCTCCCGGTCACAGATGGAGCCAGAGGAGAATCCAATATACCGGGCGACATTCTTCACATTCGGGTCCTGGCTCTCAAATTCATCCTTCACTCGCATTTCTATCCCATTGATGAGACCCTCAGGGGAGTGGAGCAGGATACCAAGGGCATTCTGCCTGGTGATAAAGCTCACAGCATTTTCCTCCTCATCCCAGTAAAAGCCAGGCGTACCCAGCAGCCGGTAGTAGAGCCGGTTTTCACCCTTGTAGGTGTCATGGATCCTAAGGCGTTCAACAAACTCGACCCAGAACAGCTCGTCGCCGGCAGCTGGCATCCGGAAGAAATAGTTCGTGTCCCCAGGGGACAGTCCCCGTTTCTTCATCAGCATCTGCCGTTCCCCAGGGGTGAGGGGGGAGGCCTCGGCGAACGACTTGTAGATCAGATGCTGCTCCTCAGAGGTGACAGCCCCATGGTTGGTGAATAGGGCCTTTTCGGAAGATTCCTCTTCTTTGACGGACGGCGGCTTAGGAACCCTGACCTTTCGCCGGGTCCGCAGGGATCCAGGTACCGGGGAAGAGGGCTCTGCCACCACATCGTTGCGGTGGGCATACATGTAGTCGACCGCCTCCAGAAAGTTCCAACCGCGGGACTTCATCAGAAGGCTGATGACACCCTGACCGCTCTCGCCGCAGGCAAAGCACTTCCATACTCCAGTCTTTGGGTTGAAGACAAAGCTGCCAACAGACTTGTCGTTGTGGAATGGACACAGTGCCAGCAGCCCGTGGACATCCTTGTAAAAACGGATCTCTGGAACAGCGATGGCCAGCTGCTGCGGATACGGGATCATGCTCAGATCCTGCATTTTCTGATATGAGTTCGGCGTTGTTGTGTAACCCATATTTTCGATACCTCCTATTGTGAAATGTAATCTCCAAAATTGGCCACTAAGTAATTCTATGCACGAATGCGAAAATCCATTATTGCGGCTGGAAGGCCAGCTGGTGTATAATGGACAAACAAAAATCTCAGGAGAGCTCCTGGTGCAACTCAGCAAAATAAAAGTTTTGTTGAGTTCAAGGGAGGGACAACTGCAAAATTGAACAAAATAAAATTTTTGTTCAATCCAGGCTTTTGGTCAACAAAATAAAGTTTTTGTTGACCTCAGTGGACGCCAAATCGGAGATTTCAGGGATTTTGGGAGGAATCATCATGTACATCTGGCTGGACCGCGCACTGGAATATTTCTCGTATTTGCCGCGAAACGAACCAAAACTGCAGCTATGGCATGATTTTCTGCTGTGGTCGGCCAGCCAAGTCTGCGAGCCGCTGAACCGCGACCTGCAGATCCGGATTATTGCCCGCTACGGCGGCGATATTCGGACCTTGTTTATGGGCGCCTACCGGGCTATCACTGCCGGCGTTGCCGAAGATCCAGCCCAGAATGTCCTGCTGCACCTGGCTGTGGAATTTGGCGTTGCCTGCCCGTCTCCGGCCCAATATGCCGGCGAGACGATCGATCAGCTCTTTGTGCAGCGCGTCATGGATCTCACCGATAAGTCCGACCCGGATGTGGCCCTCGCTGCTGCCGATGGCATCACCATCCACCTGGCAAACTGCGACAAGGACTATGGATCCTCCATGATTGCCATGGCAAATGTTGTCCGGAACCGGTTCCGGGACAACTACCAGGAAAAGGCAATTTTTGTCAGTGGCGGCGATGGTAACGAGTACAGCTATCTGGCGCCATTTATCCAGTTGGCCATTATGGGAATGCCCTGCTATGCTTCTCCGGATGGGCCGATCCTCTGCGGAGACCAGCAGGCGCTGTTTGCTCCGCAATCGGCGTTCTGCTCTGCAGAGTTTTTTTCCTCATATTGGACAAAGGTGCGCAGAGCCGAGCTGTGGCGGATGAATCGAAGAATGTAGTTCTCGGCCAAACGGAGGAAATATTCTGGCGCTTTTTCTTTGTTAAAGAAAGATTTTTACAAAAACTTGGCCCCCACCCATCGGTGGAGGCCATTTGTACTGATCAAGGATTGCACGCCTTGCAGGGCGAATATCCCTGCGCAATCAGCTCATCCCTTGCTCCATTAAACTCCTGCCGGTTGCGTTCGCTGATATCAGCGGCATTGGCACAGTCGGGGCTGTGGAACTTCTTGGAATTGGTGTTCAGGACATAGTCTTTCCCAACAGACTCCGCAGCCGGCTCCCCTGCTCCATCCACGCCAACCGTTTCATCCAGCCAGGAATCTCCGGTGGCATAGTCGATCGCTACGCCAGGCTGGGCGTTGTAGGCAAAGATATTAAAGCAGATGGCCTCGCCTTCATCCTCCACACTGTAGCCCTCCATCTGAACGCCGGACGCCACTAGGTCGTTGCTGTCATAGATGGGCGTCACGCGGTACAGAACATGGTTGTTGGTCTCTTGGACATAGTCGGCAACCATATTCTCGAAGGGCAGCATCCCCTGGATGTTCAGATAGCGGGTGCCGGTGATGAGGTTGCGCTCATTGGCATTCTCCCCAGCCAGCTGGAAGCCAATCAGGTGACAGCGGTTGTACAAATATCCGCCGTCCACCAACCCGCCGTAGTCCTTGTTCACCCAGCCAGAGGGCTTGACCTCGCTGATCGACTGGCGGGGCTCGGTGGGCATCAGCTCCTGGCAGATGTTTGCATACGCCACGCCGCAGCGGCCCAATTCATCCAGTTCCGCATAGGTCTCGAACGGCTCGGTCGTGATGTCATCCGGGCCAAACTCCGGGATATTTTTGTTGAGCTCGATCCAGGGGGTGTCCGCGTGGAAAACAAGCTCTCCCAGATACTCCTCCACGGCAGGCTCGACTGCCGGGCTGATGTCCGGCTGCACGCTGGAGCCAGTAAACATCTCAACCTGTCGCCGCCCCTCATCACCGGAACAGCCGGTAATGCAGAAGATATTCAGAAGGATGAATGCCGCTACAGCCAACGCCGTAATGTTCCGAAGTTTCTTTTGCCTCATTTTTGTTTTCTCCTTTCGGCGCGAATGCGCCATTTAATTTTCAGCCTCTTGATTTAGCTCCCAAATTGGCTGATGCTGAATACTATGCCATTTGCCAGAGACCCATTCCATCGGCGCAGAATGATGCCCGGGCAGCCTGCATATCATTAGGACAGACTTCAATCTTGGAGCAAAAATCTCAATAGGAGGTAATACCGCTATGGCGAAGTATAAGATCGGCATCACAGAAGCTGGCGACGCCGGGTTGGACCTGTCCTGGGAGCCGTATGTGGACAACCTGGACGGCGTGGTTCTGGTAACGAAAAACATCACGCCCAGCTTCCATGATGCGGCTCTGCGCAACAGGGAGAAGGCAATCCTACACGCCACTATCACTGGCTACGGCAATACCAAGCTGGAGCCGCAGGTACCGGATCCCAGCAAGGAGATGGCAGCTCTGGTGAAGCTGGTAGAGGATGGATTCCCCAAGGAGCGAGTGGTCGTGCGCATCGACCCGATTATCCCCACTGACCGCGGCCTGGCCAGAGCTAAAAAGGTTTTCGACAAGGCTCTGAAGGCAGGGTTCCGCCGGTTCCGGGTGAGTGTCATCGATATGTACCCGCATGTCCGAGAGCGGTTCGTGAAGGCTGGACTGGTCCTCCCCTACGGACCCAATGGTTTTTCGCCCAGTACTCAACAGCTGGAGGCCGTGGACAAGATGTTGGAGGAGATTTGGTACCGGGCGCCGCAGATCCAAATCGAAAGCTGCGCCGAGCCTGGGTTGAAGGCTCCCGTCAAGTGCGGCTGCATCTCCGGCTATGACCTGGAGTTGCTGGGCCTGAATGAACCGGATGCGGACGCAGACGGGCTGCAGCGGAAGAACTGCATGTGCTATTCGGGTAAAACTGAACTGCTGAAGCACAGAACCCAGTGCGGACATGGATGCCTGTACTGCTACTGGCGGTAAACAAAACAAAAGGAGGAAATAGACTATGTACACATCACAAATCATCACGGCTGAAATCAAATCTCAGAAGGGCTTCTTTGTGGGAGACCCATGCTATGCCCTCACCCGCTCCATGTATGAGACTTTGTGGGGCAAAATGAATAACTACAGGGATGGCGCCTTTACGGACCCTGCATCCGGCCTGGCCTTTGCTGTGGCGAGCACCGCCGAGGGCGACGGCTGCTATCGTGGCAGCGACGGCTCCAACTTTCCTGTAGACTCGGGCGCTATTGGGATCATCCCCCTGGAGCTGGCTGACCGGAAACCCGGCAAAGGCTATGGCAAGTTCATCAGGACGCCCGGCACGGCCAAGTTTGTCGCCGAGAAGGGCGTATTCGAGATTACTGGACCTGACGGCGAGGTTCTCACCATCGATACTACCTGGGATTGATCCCTGCACAAATCCCCGCTCAGAGAACTCTGAGCGGGGATTTCTTTTTTTTGTTGGTTTCTGCTTGCGGAATCTTTTATAGTTTAGCTGGCGGAGAATATTCCTCGTCCGCATCGTCTTTATCCTGTATAAGGCAGCCTCACGGACCCGGCATAGGCTCCGGAACGGAGCCAGCCCGCGGCCACAGATCCAGACAAAGCAAATCTCCCCGCCGCTTTCTTCGCTAAAAAAGACGCCTCTCCCTGCCTCTGTCCGAAATATGAAACGGGTGAATTGCATATAATAGTAGTGGAAGAAAGGGGATGGACTATCTATGTTAGAGAAAATTGGCAGTCTATACATAAATGGAGCGCCAGCGAAAACTGGCGCCATGTATCAGCCCGGGAATACCATCAGTTTTGGGGACAATATCCCCGGCCTGGAGCTATATTGGAAACCCATCGATAAGCACAGCTACATCCTGGCTGCCCCTGCCCTACTCTGTATCAGCTGGCGACAGCTGCGGAACCTTGGTTTTGTGAGCGGCAAGCCATTCCAGATGGACGGGCGGATGTTCATGGTCCGCCTCCCCCGCCTCGGCGTCAAGCCGCCTGCTAACCGGACTGTGCCAGAGGGTATCTCTTTCTGGGGTGAGGAGATCTTCATTAGTTTTGAAGGTAAGAAACCAGAGCAGCGGTCCCCTATCGCTGGGCTCAATACCAACAGCTGGGACAGCGCGCATCCGGCAGAACAGCGGGAGGACCTGGGATTCGTTCCAGTCCTGGATGAGGGTATTTAGTCCTCATCGGCATCCGTCAGCTGACTGACAATCTCATCACCCACTGCGATATAGGTAAGGTCGATCATGGCCTCCTTGAGTGAAATGCCGCATTCCTGCGCCAGTAGTTTCAAGGAGTCCATGAGCTGTACCAGTGATTCATAGTATCGGTCTGAGAGAGCCTGTTCGTCCACACATTGATGCCGGCGTCTGAAAGACGCCTGTGCTTCGTGAAAAGGAATGACATTGCGACCCATCAAAAAACGCCCCTTTCGTTTGAATTTCTGCTTCTATTATATGCAAAATCAAATTCAGAACCTTGCCAGCACAAATCCGCACAAATCCGGCCTATCTGTGCCAGAAAGGAGGATCACATGGACCGATTCATTTTCCATAATTCCCAGTATAAGATTCTGGACACGGTCCGGGATATGCCTTGGGTAGGTGTCCCGCTCCCCTTTGCGGAGTGCATTTTCTATTTTGCCGATATGGGCTTGCAGGTCAGTACTGCTGTGTGCAAAAACCGTGCCTGTTTGTCGATGGGGTTTGCCATGCTGGTGAATGGTGAGCCGACTGGGTTCGCCTCGGTGAACGCGGTATTAAACAATGGCAGATGGCCAAGGCAGATAGATTTAAGTTTTGTCTCCGGTCGCGGAGCGCCGCCTGAGAGCATCTACGAGTTCATCCGCTTTTATCAGCGACTGAGCATCTATCTGGCTCAGCCGAAGCCTAGGCGGCAGGTCTCTGAAAAAGAAGTAAAAGCAAAGGACCCTGGCATGGTCATCGACAGGAAGGATGAAGAGAAGCCGCAAAAAGACCGTATCATCAGCCTTGCGCCTCTCTCGGAGCTTGAACTCAGGCAGTATGTTCCGGGAAAGGAATCCCTGGTACACAAAAAGCAGGAGCACCCCTGCGACTATGCCTATTGGGTGCGCGGCCACAACCGCATCTACCGCAACGGCCTCCAGCGCTGGATAGAACCGCACATGCGGAACATCAAGTTCCCGGAGAAATCAAGAACCTACACTCTGAAGGAGGAATCCTGATATGAAAATCACGCCAATTACTGACTACAAGGAATTTTACCGGACAAAAGACCTGCCCGGCTGCGATAAAGATATCTTGCTGGCTGAGGTGACCGATAAAGGGAACCCGGAGATCCTATCGTTCCTTCCGGATGCAGATCCTGAGCGGATGGTTGTCCAAAGTTCTGAGCTATGCAACCATATCATCTACTACAATATGCGCCAGCTCCTCAAACTGCCTACACTGGGTATCATCGACCAGAAACAAAAATACTGTTCCATCTATAATTCTCCCAGCGTCATGCGAAATTTTTTTAAGGGTGGGGCCGTAAAGATGATCACCTACCGGACGGTGGCTGAGACTGTTATCCTCTACGGGCTGACTGCAGAGGAGTTGAGAACCATCTCTCGCTGGTGCTGTACTTTCTCCATGGAAGAGAAAAACTCCCGGCCGCTTGACTTTTGTGATCTGACCAGCTTCTACAATAAAAAAGCCTTGAGCCGGCTGATCGGGGAGTATATTGACCCGGCAACTTCCGGTATCTTCCCTCCTCGCATCCTAAAAGGCATGGAATATCCTACCTACGCTGATTTCCTCCATGTATTCCGGTCGGCCGGCTACGACCCTTATGAGGCCCTCTGTATTTTCGCCCATCGGAAGGTCAGCAGCCTGGAAAAGCTGGGCGCCGCTGGCCCCATGCTCAATGCGTTTGAGCTGGAATACCTGGATGATTCAGCCCCCTCCCCTGCTCCTCAGCCGGCCGCGGAGATCCCGAAGGCCGAGCGGAAGATCCTGGATGAATCCGCCGAGGCGCCGAAGCCCAAGAATAAGCCGGCTACTAAGGAAAAGGACAATCCCGCAGAAGTCGAGCTGCACAAGGAACCGGATGCCGCCGAACCCCCGCTGGCAGCTAAAAATGTCGAGAATGCCTTTGCAGAGCTGCTGAACAAGGCTATCCTGCCGATGACCAAGAAGGGTCCCTGCCACTTAGTGGAAAATATCAGGGCCCTGCGGGAGGGGACTCCTGGCGCCGAGAATGCCGAGCTGTTCGACGCTCTCCTCCTTTCCTCCGGCTGCTCCAACCTGGATGTTTTCAACTATCTGGCCCGGATCAGTGTATCCTACAAGGTTCCCCTCTATGCGCTGTTTTACTACCAGATTATTCCCGGCAGGTTCCCGCCCCGGAAGAAATTCACTGCTATCGAGTACAAGCTGGGCGAAATCGAAAAGGTCGTAAACCGCGGGATCAATGTACCGATGACTGTCACTGACGGCAATCTTTTTGAATGCATCGCGGCCCGCTCGGCTACATTCTTCAACAGTAACCGGTTCGGAGAGCCATGGAGTGACAGCAATCCGGAACTGATCGCACTGGTAAAGAAGAAGAACATGACGCCTCAGATGCAGCTGATCCTGAGGACTGACCGTCAGAATGTTGAGCCCGATAGGCCAGAAGTCAAGGATACTGTGCCGGTCGAGGAGCCCAAGGATGCCCCCATCGTTACTGAGCAGACTGCCCCTGTTACTGAGAGTTCCGATAAACCTGCTGAAAAGGAGATTGCCATGACTGTAAATTTAGTTGTCCGCATCTGCCGTCCCTGTGCTGCCGATGCGTGGGAAAATGATAACCCCGATAAGACCAAACCCGGCTTCTTCTGGGACGGCGCCACCGAGGAGGAGTTGAAAGCCGCGCAGCGCTGCGTGGACGAGATGCTTACTGATGGGCGGTTCAGTTTGCCCTCCCTCAAGGACCGGATGTCCTGGGTTCTGAAGCACCCCTTCAAGGCAAAGGTGTCTATCTCTGGGAATGGCATCAGGGCCAACATTGAGATCTCCTGAGGCGTGACATGAAAAATGCCACCCATGCCAGTATGGTGGGGGTGGCTTTTTCTTGTCCTTCTAGGAGGCGGATCTTTTTTAACGAAGAAATGGGGGCAGGGATATTCGCCTTTGCCGGATGGTGCCGCAACGGGCTGGTTCCCTTACGGGAACCTATGCCAGGTCCGTGAAACGGCCGGACTCTGGAGCAATTTGTTTCGTGCAACGGCCAACTATTTGTCTTCGTTGACGGTTGGACAGGCCGCAGGCAGAGAATTTGTGCTTTCTGGCAAGAAGAGATTTCCCACAGGCATTTCTCCATTAGAAAAGACGATCTCGTGATGCCACGATTCTTTGCTCATCATATATATGCAACATGGACTGCAATGCCGGTATAGCCCATTTCCTTTCCATTTGCACAATTATATGCAGGTTGCAAGCCCTCTATTGTCGGAGGTTCCGGACAAAGAAGAAGGGCCCGGGCAAAACTGCCCAGGCCCTTCCTGTCAGACGCCGACCTCGTCGTCCGAAAGCCACCCCGACTCCTCTTCTTCCTGCATTTTGAGCCGGATGATACAGATGCTGGTCTTCAGAATTTTGGATACCTCCGATTGGGAGGTCTTGAGCACCTTGGCCGTCTTTGACTGCGGCACCTTATTCATCATTTGCCGCACCACAAACTGCTGTGTGTTGTTGAGATGCCTTTTCATAATCCGTTCGGCCCGCTCGTACAGGATGTTGCGGTGGATACTCTCGTCCAGGTCCTCCGGCTCATACAACGGGTCATAGCTTTGCAGATCTTTGTTGAGTAGATTGTCCCGCTCGTCCTCGGGGTTGATACTGGCCTCGATCGAAACAGTGACCCCGCCGCTCCGGCTTTTTGCACGGCCCTTGCGCAGGTACATCTTGACCTCATTTCGGCCACATGCGAAAGCGTAGGTAGTGATCTTATTCTGCGTCTTCGGATTGTAGGTGCGGATCCCCTTTAGGAATCCAATAGCTGCCTCCTGGAACAGGTCATCATAGTCATCCAACCCACGGTAGGGCCGCAGGATAGCGTGAATGAGCCGGCTGTTGCGCTCAATGAACTCCGCGACTTCCGCGTCAGTCTGCGGGATGTGCGCATTGCCGTATTCGTCAGCCTGCATCAGCATCTGGATCTCCTCTGGTTCAATGTCCCCTTCCAGCATATCCAGCATGTCTTCTCCTCGCCCCAGTACGGGGTCATCCTTGTCCACAAATCTCGCCTTGGCCATAAAAGAGCCCTCCTTTTAAGATGCGGCCTTTCCACTGCCCGCTAAGGGAAGGCCTGTGTTGTTGTATGGAGTTAACTTCCGGGTTCGGGCACTTACTGCGAAAATGCGCCCAGAAGATGAAAAGGCGAAAATTCCCCTTATTATGTTTATTGGGCGGAGAATTATTCCATGCTAATTATATATAACTCTAAGTCCAGTTGTCTACTCGCAAACCACCGAATTTTCGTACAACTATCGTACATCTGTTCGATTATATTGCATAAAAACAGAAATCCCGCCTCCAAAAAGGAAGCGGGATTTTTGTGTAGGTTGCCTAATCAGGCGGTCTGGATAAGTTTCGTAAAGAGCTTCGTAAACTCATCTGTGATGTCGATAGGATCGCAGGAAATGAACTGTCCGTACATGTACAAGAAATTATCCTTCATCTGCTCCCGGTCACTGGCGCGGCCGAACATGATTGGGATGACAATGACGCCTTTGCGGCGGGCCTCACGGACCGCGTCGCGGACATCGTCCAGGCCGGCCCGGGTGCCGCCATTATAGTCGGAAGGCAGGCCATCAGAGAGGAGAACCAGGACCTTCTTAGCTTCACGGCGGGCCAGCAGGTCAGCCGTGGCCACCCGGATCGAGTAGCCATCCTTGTTGCCTCCGCCAATGCCAACTCCCGGCTGGGAATTGTAGCACTTGCTGCCAGTGCTCCGCTCATCGAACTTTTTGAGGGTCGCATGGCGGATCTGGCTGCCGGAGACATCGAACAGCGAGATCTTCATGGCCGTGAACTTGGAGAGTCCACGCTCGATGATGCCGGCCGCGGTGCGGCTGAGAGTGGATTTGTCCAGGTAGACATCACGCCCATTGACCTTGGTCCGGGCACCCTGGCCTCCCATGGAGCCGGAGTTGTCCAGCAGCAGGAAGGTAGCCAGATCGGCCTTCATGGGCTGACCCTTGCGCATGAACACATGCGGGTCGCGCATCCCAACCCGGTAGAGGTCTCGGGCGCACACCTGTCCCACGCGCATATTGCGTTTCTCGGTCCGCTTGACGCGGAGCACGCGCTCCACATCATTCTCCAGCTTGCGGCCGGCGCGTTCCACATCGGCAGGCAGTGCCGTATTAGGGATGGTGGGGAACAACTCCAGAAAACTGCGGGTGTACTCACCAGCATAGCGCTCGGCGATCTTCTCCCGGGTAACCTCCTCCTTGTTCTTTTCCACCTTATCTTCCTTGGCAGCGGCATCCAGCTCGTCCATGACGCCCTGGCGCAGAGCCTGGAGTTCATCCTCGGTCAGCTCCCGGACATCATAGTCCTCGGCGCCGTCACCGGAGAAATCATCCGTCCAGTTTTCAGTGCCAGAGCGGTTGCTGGGATCGCGGGGCATGCGCAAGGCATTGCGGCCAGTGTTGTTGGCAGGAGAGCCATCCTTGCCGTCCTTGCTATCTTCCTTACCGTCTTTACCGTCCTTGCCGTCTCCTTTCTCCTTGCCGTCTTTTCCCTCATCCTTCTTACCAGGCTTTTTGCCGGACTTTCCACCTTCGGCCTCCTTAGCTACTCGCTCAGAAACAGAGCCATTGGGCGAGTCATTGTACTCGCACTCGCCGTTGGAGGTATACTCGTAACCACCGGAGCCATCGCCATCACCAGGCTGGCCTTCGCTGCTGCTGCTGCCGCCTGCCTTCCGCTGGTCAGCTTCAGCCTTGAGCAGCTCGGCAAAATAGTCGGCAGTACTCTTCAGGACCTTGACGCAAAGTTCCTTGCAGTCCTTAGAGCTGCGGGCGTCCACGGCCAGGTCAAAGTAAGGCAGCACAGCCTCATACTCCTTTTCGAACCTGGTGCCGGCGTAGACGGAGATCCCGTATGGCCGCCGTCCAGTCTTGACATAGCAGAGGCTGGAGTTGACGAAGTCCAGGAATTCCTCGCCGGGGGTGCTGGCCTTCTCGTCCAAAGTGGACAGGTCAGCGGTGCCCTGATTCATCAGGATCAAAGGCATCTTGTAGCCGGGCAGCTTGTGAACGATGATGTTCTCGATCCGCCCATCCTCCATGATATTCAGCATGTCCTTGGCAATCTTGCCCAGCAGCTGGTCAGGGATACCCTTCCCGGCCATCATGGAAATGTACTTCTTCATGATATCCTTGATATCCTTGAAGTTACTGCTGTTGATGTGTTGAACCTCATGAGCCAGAAGGGCCTTGAAGATACTCACCCACTCATAGCGGGTAAACTCAGGACTGAAGAAATAGTCCTCCATGCCAACCGTGATATACTTCCCGTCCGTGAACGACGCATCCCCAGTCGAAATCTTTAGCTGGATGCGGTCGCTCCGGCCATCCGTGAGAAAGGCGACTGTCTTCCGCATGACCGCCTGGAAGCTGCTGTTGTTAATGAATTCCTGCAGCTCAGCCTGACGGGCCATGCGGGCAGAGTTCAGCTCTAATGCCCGGAGTTCTTTATTTTTACTCATACTTGTTTCCTCCTTGAATATGTATTCTCCAAAGATTGGGGTACTGCTTAATCATATGCAAATCGTCAAATTCCCATTCAAAGGCAAAAAAGAAAGAAGCCCCCGAAGGGGCTTCTTTGGTGGTTAGGCCGGATAGACGGCCCGGATGAAGTCGCACACGGTACGGCGCTCATCGGGATCCTGGGGCCGACAGCCCACATTGTCCAACAGTGCGGCGCGCATGGGCAGCCACTTGGCCGCTTCCAGCGCATCGATAAACCCGCGGGTGGTGAGGGCGTCGTTAGACAGCTTGCCGTCCTTGATAGCCTTGCGGATCTTCTCATAGATGGTCGCGCAAGTCTTGACAGCAGCCTTGTCGGCGCCAGGGACCATGCTGGTGAGCAGCTTCGCCAGGTCCATCTGGTCCTCCAGATAGATGGGGACAAAACGGTCGGCGGTGGCGCTGTTCAGCATGCCAGTGCCCACATACTCCTCGTTCATTGTCGCCCAAATACGGGAGTCAGGGTGAACGGTTACGAAGCCGTAGCCAGGCACCTCGATGGAGCGGGCGTCATCCGCCAGCGAGTGGAGAATGATAGCGATCTCGGGCTTGACGCTGTTGATCTCATCCAGGACTACATCTCCTCCCTTCATCAGCATCTCGATGAAGGAGCTCAACTCAAAGTGAGTGCCGTGATCGTCCAGGGCCTGGCCGCCCAACAAGTCGATCTTGTCCATGTCACTGTTGCCCTGGATACGGGTGAGGGCCTTGTTCAAGACCCAGCAGACGGTGTAGACAAGCGTGTTTTTGCCGGCACCCTTCTCGCCCACCAGGCGGATGTTCTTGCCAGCCAGGTGATAACCCAGACAGCGCGTCAGGTAGTTGTCCTCCGCGTTCTGCAGGAAGAGCTGCTTGGGCTTGATGACAACAGCGCCAGTGTCGTTGCACTTCATGGACTGAAGCACCCCGTGAATGAGAGTGCTGGGCACTCCCTGCTCCATCAGGTAGGTGACACGGGCCTTGATGTCTCTGGCCTGCATGATGCCCTTCTTGATGACCTCCTCCATGTCAGAGAAGAACTCATCCATGGAACTGGACTCCAGAGCCACGGCAATCTCATATGCGCCGCCAGTCAGAACATTGGTTGGTTCCACAGGGATGGTACCCTTGGCGTTCAGGGCCGCAATCAGCTCAGGCGGAGCGTCCTCGATCTTACCGGCAGGACTGGCATCGCGGGCAGACATCTCGCCAGCAACCCAAACCTGGGGCTCGAAGACGCCCTTTTCGCCCGTCTCGAACATTCGGGCGACCAGCTTGCCGCCCTTGAAGGCATTGATGTCTTCCAGGACGGAGCGGATCTTCCCATAGCGGACGCGGGAGCCGCCAACCTTCAGGATGAGCGGACCTTCCTCGCTCTCCTTGGGCTTATCCTCCCAAACGGGAACCCAGTAGAGTTCGGCCTCCCAACGCATCCGCTTATTGTCGTCCCCGTAGGGCTGGGCGTTGAGCAGCTTTGCGTAGCAGCCGGCGACGGAAGGCTTATCCATGTTTTTGGCCACGACCGCATTGGAAGAAGTTCCCTTGAGAACCGTCTTCTTGGGATCGGCCGCCACATAGCCCACCAGGGCGCCATCCAGGAAAACCTGGATGGCGTTGGGATCGGCGGTGTTGGCAGGCTCACGCTTGAGCTCCACCATGGTGCCAGTGGATAAGGAGTTGATCGTCTCCTCGGTGGCCTCAAAGCCTACCAGAACGGTAATCTTCTTCATGTTCGTAATCTCCTTTCAGTTCATTAAGCTCCAATAGCGGGCGCCGCGCTGCGGGCCGCCAGCATGCTCTCCAGCGCCTTCTCATCAAAGGGACAGATGGACATGTCCAGGTTGATGCCGGTGGCCCTGGCGTAGTTCCAGGCATCCACGATAGCTTCCTCGACCTGCCATTCGGCCTTGTCCATATCATCGTTGGTAATGGTGGACAGAGACTTGGACAGTTGCTCCAGCATTGGGTTGGCGAAGACATTCATTTTCTTCACCCGTGCGGCCGAACGCACCAGCGTGTTCAGACTACGGGTATTGACCTTGCCGGTCTTGCCGTAGTCGGTTGCAATGGTGCAGGCCTTGGAGAAGATCTCACCGAGATTGCTTTCGATAGATCTGACGATATTAGCGGTTACATCGTCCTTCCAGGTTTGGTCAACCAGGTCCTGCAGGTCAGGAGCCAGGCCGGTAGCAGTGCCACCGGTAGATGGGAACGCGCGGACCGTGACTTCCATCTTTGCCCGTGCCCGGTATTCCTGGGCCGTAGGGATGCCGCTCGTGAGCTCACGGAGCAGCTTTTCCCGGTCGCGCTTCAGCATGGCCCGCTTGCCCTTGGTCTCGACGACCTTCTCCACACCAGCCAAAAAGTTAGCGCGGATAGTGTCCCACTGAGCGACCACGAGATCGATAGTGCGGAAGTACTCCTCCCGAACCTCCTCGAACTCGCTCTTGAACTCCTCAAACTCAGCCAGCGGCATGTAGCTGCCATTGAGCGTGTGGGAGTACAGGACGCGGCGGGCACGGGTATCAAGCTGATTCAGCCGGGCCTCCAGCTCCTTGGGAACCATGTTCAAGCTACCCGTGGAAATGTGGTCCACATAGAAGCTCTGGGCTCCCTTGTCCCACTTCTCGGGGCGAATGCCCAACAGCTTGGGCGGGAGATTGAAGCGGCCGCGGGTCCGACCGCAGCTGATCCCGACGAGAACGCCGTTCTCGGCGGTGTAGCGGGCCAAGGAGCCGACTCGGATTTCGATCCCCTTTCCGCTGAGACCCTCTAGGAGGGTTCTCATTTTAACAGTAGATGTCGACATTATGTATTCCTCCTAATATGTTTTGATTTTCTCCGTATACGGTGTCAACCTCCGAATTGGTTGGCTATCTCAATCGTATGCAAACGGACCTAAAACAATTCTGCAAGGGTGGCGTTTCGTGCGCATTCCTGCGCCAAAGGCTGGAAGGAGCAATCTTTTTAACGAAGAAATGTGGCCCTGGGATTTCTTCCTTGCCTGAGGTCATTGCCGAAGCGGCTCCATTCCGGAGCCTATGCCGGGGCCGTGAGGACTCCGCGGCTTCCGCCGTTGCGTACAACGGGGTGATGTATCCCATCGTTGCGCAAAACAACGGAATTGCAACCGGGGGGTCTCAGACTTGGGTCCTGACTTAGGTGATGCCACCTAGACCGTCGCCCACATAGGTTCCCTGCGGGGAACCTACAGGGAGCTCCCGAACTTTAGTTCGGCGAGAGGAATGGCGCCTCGGTTCTTTAGACTAACCAAAGAAAACGATGACCTCCCCCCCTCGCTGCGGGGGGGCATTGTTCCAAAATATTAAAACGCCAATGTGCAAATAATATATGTAGAAGCACAAACTTCTGCGAAAGGAGGGCATGTCTGTGGGCAAGTCCAAAACCCCATCCTACATAGTGGAAACTCCGCTGCTGACGACCAAGGAGACCTACCAGTTCCTGGAGCACTGCCGGTTCCTGGGCTGCCGGGCAAACCGAGTCATGGTGAACGAGGCCAACAAGCGCCTCAACAAATACTACCGCGACCCGGAGGTCAAGGCTGTCCGCAAGCGGCAGCGAAAGAAGGGCTATAAGCTCTCCCCGGCGGAGAAATCCCTCCTCAAGGACAAGCGGGAAGAGTACGGACTCTCCGACTATGCCTTCCAGGCGTATCTGAAGGTCCATGGCCGGCGGATCGCCAACTACCTGGACGCCAATACGGTACAGAAGATCGCAACTCGGGTCTGGCAGGGCGCTTCCGCTGTCCTGTTTGGCAGAGGCCGGAAGGTGTACTACCAGGACTACGAGCATTTCGTATCCTTGGAAGGCAAGGACAACAAGTGCGGGATGCTCTTCCGGAATGGCTGCCTGTCCTGGCAGGGCTACAAGGTCCCGATCCGGGTGCGGGCCGGCGACAGGTGGCTGCAGCGGGCGCTGCAGGACCGGGTGAAATACTGCCGGGTCGTGGCCCGCTGGCACAACAACCATTGGCGCTACTACCTGCAGCTGGTGATGGAGGGTGCAGCTCCGGCTAAGCCCCGGAAGCCGGCTGTGGACGCCGATGTAGGGCTGGACCTGGGTCCCTCGGCCGTAGCCCTGGTCTCCAATGCCGGGCTTAGCCTGCAGGAGCTGGGCGATGAGATCAACTCCATCGAAGCTGAGATTGCCAGGCTGGACCGCAAACTGGACCGCCAGCGGCGGGCCAACAACCCACAGAACTACGACAAGCTCGGCCGCATTAAGACCCTGAAGAAGGGCGAGCGGCGGGTGTGGAACAACTCCAGCGGGTACTATGAGACCAGAAACCGCCGCCGCGCCCTGTATGCCAAACGCAAGGCCAAGCTGAAGCAGTCCCATGAGATGTTTGCCAACTTCCTGCTGGAGAATGTGGGCAGCTGCTTCTTCGTGGAGAAGATGTCCACGGCGGGTCTCTCCAAACGGTCCAAAAAGACGAAGACCAACCCAAAGACGGGGCGTCCGTACAGCAAAAAGAGGTTCGGCAAGAGCATTGCCAACCACGCCCCATCCATGTTTGTAGATATCCTGACCCGCAAGGCCCAGGCGGTGGGCGGCAGCGTCGTTAAGATCGCCGCCAAGGCCATCAAGGCCAGCCAGTACGACCATACGGACGGCTCCTACACCAAGGCGCCGCTCAGCCGCCGGTGGAAGCGGCTCAGCAACGGCGATTGGGTCCAGCGGGACCTGTACTCAGCCTTCCTGCTGAGCTGTCTGATGGCAGATGGTCTTGCCATCGACCAGGCCAAGTGCAAGGCCCGGTACGACGCCTTCAAGCGAATGCACGACGATATCATTACAAAGCTGCGCCTGCAGAAGGCAGGCGGCAAGAAGTTCCCCAAGTGTATGGGTATCTGATATCCAGTTAGCTCCCTGCGGCAAGCCGGTTGCCGGCCCCGCGGGGCAGTTATAAACCCTTCGAAGCACCTTATAGAGGGTGGTAGATTCCCGCCCGAGAGCTCTTAGAGCAAGGTCTCCCTCCGGGGAGCCGCCCTCCTTCGGGAGGGGCGTGGGGTTCGCCCCGGGGCTCAAAAGTCCAACGGTACTTGCGCTATAGCTTGTTGCCTCTGTCCCACTGCCGCAAGGTCAACCCTTTGGAGGGCTCGCCCTCCTCAGGCATATGCAACATTTGAAGCGCCCGTGTACTGCCCGAGATCCTGAATAGTTTACCCGGCTCCCCTTCGGGGAAGCCGGGTGAGGTAATCTGGCATTGGACAGCACAAATACAGCGTTGGACCCTCTCCGCAGCTGAATTAGGGATGGGGCTAAGTTCGGCACCTCGCCGGACATAGAACCTCCCGAACTTTAGTTCGGTGAGAGAATCAGTCAAGTAACAGACTTGCATGCCACACAGGGCTTCCGGAGGAAGCTAATGCCGCAGTGCCCCTGGTAAAGCAAAATTCCCCCGCCGCTTTTCTTCGTTAGAAAAGACTTAAAATAACCTAACCCCACAAGCAAAAAGAGCTGTCCTGCACCAAATTGGTACAGGGCAGCTCTTGAGCAATCAAGGGTCAACGAACTCCAGTTTGAAGGTTTTCACGCCATCACGCATCCCGGGGGCACCCTTCAGTTTCCGGACTCCTTTGCCCCCATTCTTCCAGGTGAAGTTGAACGGGCCGACTGTTTTGCCAGCCACAAGGTCCTTTACATCCTTGGGGGAGATGGAGGCCTTGCAAAACTCCTTAGGAATCAGGAAGCGGCACCCGCTGTTCCTGCCGGTACAGGTGTAGTAGTCCCTCTGGAGGAACACTTGACCTTTTCCACAGCAGGGGCAGGTGCATAACCCATCTTTGATGTCGATGTTCTCCTCATTGATAGGCTTCGGTTTCTTGTTCTCCATGGCGAACGCCGGAACGATCTTTCCTTCCGCAATGACCAGGGCGGCAACATATTCGCTGCCATCCTTCCGCTTCAGTTTCTTCTCCTTGGTCTTTTTGCCACTGAGCATCAGCTTCATCTCAGCCACGCTGATTTTGGTGCCCATGACCTCTGCGCGCTTGACGATGAAGGTACAGGGGTCCTTGTCAGCTTTGTAGTTTACGCACCGGTAGTATTCCTTGCCGCAGACTACATCGTGACCGCAGATCGGACAGGGACCAAGCCGCTCAAACTGATAGGCGCGGAGATTCGCGCTGACCTTTTCCAGAATATCGGCTGTCTCAGCCTTGATGAACTCCAGCATGTCCGCTTTGAACTTCTCCGGATGGCCGTTGTCCTGCAGGTCTCGCAGCTTTTTCTCCCATTTTGCCGTGATGGCGGGAGAAGTGATCTCGCGGTCCTTGATGGTATCAATAAGCGCCATGCCAAAATCGGTGGGGTAATAGTGGCCCTTCTCGATTCGGCAGAGGTTCGTCTTATCAGACGCCAGCTTCTCCAGGATGTCCGACCGGGTGGCAGGAGTGCCGATGCCCTCAGCCTCACGCAGAATGGCCCGCTGCTCCGCAGAGGAGACAAACTTACCCGCGTTTGCCATGGCGTCCAGGAGCGACTTGTCCGTGTACCGGTCAGGCGGCGTTGTCTGGCCCTTTCGGATGGACGACCCGGTAATATCCACCTGGTCGCCCTTGCTCAGTGGCGGCAGGATCACATCCTTCTTTTCATTGGTATACAGGATGGAGAATCCAGGATCCACCACGGCCTTGCCGGAGGCCTTTATCTTCCAACCATTGCTGTCGACCATAACAGTCGTAGAGTCCACCGTATAGGCCGGCAGGAAAATGGACAGCAGTCGCTTGGCCACCAGCAGGTAGATCTTCTTCTGGTCCTCGGTCAGCTTGGACGGGTCCACCTTCTTCACCGTAGGAATCAGGGCATGGTGGTCTGTCAGCTTGGCGTCGTCGATGTAGTCCTTTCCTGAGGTAGCGGCTGTGATCGCTGCAGGCGTTACCAGCTTCAGCGCCGCAGTCAGCTCAGGGAAAGCCTCCATGGGCTTGAGTAGGTTCGGGATCTCCGGCACCATGGATGTCGGCAGGAACCGGCAGCTGGTACGAGGGTACGAGATGTACCCAGCTTCATACAGGTCCTGGGCGATCGAGTCTGTCTTACTGGCGCGGAACTTGAAGTACTTGTTCGCATCCTTCTGCAGTTCTGTGGTAGAGTACAGAGTTGGCGCCTTGGTAGCAGTCCTCTTGGCCACAACATTCTCCACCGTACCAGTCTTACCCAGCCCAGCCTTGGCGTCATTTGCCGCCCTCTCATTGGGGAACCGGGTCTGCTTCAGCTCCGGCGGGACCAGTACAATTCCGGGGAACTTCTCCCCCTTCTGCATCGTCACGCCAACCTCATAGAAGTTCTGCGGCACGAAATTTCGAATCTCCAGCTCGCGGTCGACCACCATCTTCAGCGTGGGAGTGACCACACGCCCGATGTTCGACTTTGCCCGGACCTTCAACGACACGGCGCGACTGAAATTCATTCCAGTCAGCCAGTCAAACTGAGCCCGGAATGCAGCCGCCTCCCGCAGATGCTGAAAAACAGAGGCGTCCTTCAGGTCATGCAGCGCCTTCTGGAGATCAGCCTCCAGCGTTGTAGAGCACCAGAGGCGCTTTACCGGCAGCTTCAGACCGTTGGCCTCATAAAAGGACCAGAAAATATGTTCTCCCTCTCGCTCCGCGTCACACGCATTCACGAGGAAATCATATTTCCCGGCCTTGATCTTCGACATGATCTTGGCCACCGACGCCGCGTCATCCGGCAGATACCGGAATTGGTCCGGAACCATCGGCAGGTATTTTTCTTCCCAGGGCCCGCCCCATTCGTCGCAGTAATCTCCCGGCATGGCCATCCTCATCAGATGGCCATGAAACGCTGCAAAATCCAGCGTAAACGGGAAAGTACCGCCGCTTTTGTAAGCGGATTCGATTGCTCTCATCAGTGACGGCTTCTCAGCCAACACTAATCCGCGCATATTGTATCATCCCCTTTGTCTTCATATGCAACCATAATTGGGAGCTGATTCTATACTATGCAAATTGCCAAAGGGCAATTCCCGGCCGAAAGGGGCTAAGCACAATATAGCCGGAACTGCTTTGGCGGATATTTGCAGCATATGGGCAGACAGTCCGGCGCGTCGCAAAATATCAAAGAGTAGAAGTGCATATAATAGTATTAGAGTGGGGCGTGTAGTTTTGCCGCCCGTGCATATCATCAGGACATATTTTTTAATGGGCGGGGAGTGGTACATATGCTGCCGAATGTGCAGACTTTCGATATACGGGTCAAGCGGGTGAAGTTCCACAGGGACGACACTCTCCAGACTGTTTTTGATGGGGAGGTCCTGGAGTGGCGGCCCCGCAAGAAAGAGTGGACGCCGACCCGCCAGGTAGTTACCTGCTCCGGCTATTTTTTCAATCTGGTCGAGAACGACCACATCCATGTGAAGGCAGAGGAGGTTGATCACGAGCTCTATGGGCCGCAGTGGCAGGTTTATCTGTCCGAGCGGGTGACGCCGGGCACTGAGGCTGAGATGCTCAAATTCCTGACATCCATCAAGGGCATCGGGCAGGTCATCGGCCGCCGGCTGATCGAGGCTTTTGGTCTGGATGTAATTTCCTCCATCTTGACAGACGCCACCTGTCTGAACACGCTGGGCCTGCCGCAGCCGGCAAAGGACGCCTTGTACCAGGCTATCGTGGAGAACAAATCCTTTGAGAAATTGCTCATCTTCCTGCAGGGCCACGGCCTGTCGCCCAAATACGCCACCCAGATCTACCGGATGTACGAGTCCCACGCCGTGGAGAAGATCAAGGATAATCCCTACGCCCTCTATCTGGATAAGGTCATCGATTTCCCGGCAGCAGCCCGGCTGGACGACAGCCTCGGCTACTCCTCCCCGGAGTCATACCGCAACCAGGCGTTGCTGCTGGCGATCCTCCGGGAGGACTCGGAGGGCAACGGCAATCTGTACACCGAGGAGGATGCCCTGCCGGGGATGGCTGAGGACTATATCAGGCGCAAGCTGTTTGGCACCCGTTTTCCAATGCCGTCCGCCAGCACTTTGGAGGACGCTCTCCGGGAGCTGGCATCCGGAGGGGCTGTTATCACAGACTATATGCTTGGCGAGGGCCGGCCTGTTTATCTATACCGAAACTTCCAGGCTGAACGGGCCATCGGAGAGCGGCTCTTTGAGCTGATGGACAGCCCTAAAAAGCTCTGGGCATCCAAAACCGATATTCTTTCGGCCATCACATGGGCACAGGGCTCGTTCCGGCTGACAGCCGAGCAGAAAGGGGCCATACATTCGACATTTGTTTCACCTGTCTCAGTCCTCACAGGTGGCCCGGGCACCGGTAAGACCCAGACGCTGCAGGTGCTGGTGCAAGCAGCTAAGAAACTATGGCCAGGCGTGAACATTCGTATCTGCGCCCCCACCGGCAAAGCGGCTATGCGGGCGCAGGAGCTGACCGGGGCCAAGGCCTCGACCATCCACCGGGCCTTGGGCTACCCGCACAATAATCTCCGGCAGGATGAGCTGGTTTGCGACCTCCTGATTGCCGATGAGTATTCGATGTGCGACGCCGACCTCTGTTCCTGGTTGCTTAGGGCCCTCAACTCCAGCGCCCGGCTGCTCATTGTAGGAGACCACGAGCAGCTGCCCAGCGTAGGGCCTGGGCTGGTGCTCCGGGATATGATCCAGTCGGAGATGGTGCCCGTCAACCGTCTGACCCAGGTGTTCAGACAGGGTGGCGGCAGTTTGATCGTCCAAAATGCCCATGCGATTATCAAGAGCAGGCCGGGTGCGGCCCCGGAGGAGTTGAGCTGGTCGGCCGGCAAGGGTGGGTCCTTCTATTTCATACAGGCGAATGACCACTATAAAATCCAGCGGATGATGGTCAAGGCTGTGAAGCGGATGCTGGACGAGGGCTTTTCCTTGGACCAGATCGCCGTTCTCTCCCCTATCCACGGCTCGCCGGTGGGAACTGATGCCATGAACGCCATTCTCCAGGAGGAGCTGAACCCGCGGGCGCTCGGTATTGGCTGTATGGCCTATCAGTCGGACCGGTGCGGAGAACTGAGACCCCGCGATAAGGTCATCCAGATGCGCAATGATTATGACCTTGAGGTTTTCAATGGAGAGACGGGGGTCGTCAAGAAAGTGGACTACTCTCCCGTCAAGGCCGTATTGGTCGAGTTCCCGGGTCCCCGGGAGGTCTGGTATTCGGCCCAGCAGGTCGAAGAATTGGATCTGGCCTACTCGATCACCGCTCATCGCTCCCAGGGCAGCGAATTTGATGCTGTTGTCATTCCAATTTGCAAGACCCTGTTGTATAATACAGACAAAAATGTCATGTACACTGCCATTACCAGGGCCAAGAAACGGGTAGTCCTTGTGGGCGACAGGGAATCCCTGGATATCAGCCTGGCTCAGGCAGGCTCCATGGACCGGAATTCGCATCTGGCGCTCCGGATCCAGGAAGAGTTTTTGGCTACCTGAAAAATCGAAAGGAGAAAGAACTATGAGTACGAATTATCATTTTGTTAACCGCGAGAAGAAGACCCAGGTGGAGCAGCTGAAGAAGCTGCTGGAGACAGAGCGGGAAGGTCTGCTCCAGCGCCTGGAGAAGTTCGGCGAGGAGAACCCGCTGGCTATGGGCAACATCGAGGATGTCATCTTTGCCCTCCGTCCGGCCATGACCAGCGCCAATGTACAGAGTTGGGACGACGACATGGAGATCGGTGTCGCCTCCAGCACCAAGTTCTACTGGGCCGCCAACAATGGTTTCGGCAGCCTGGACGATGTGGAGCAGTTCCAGAAGGAGCACCCTGAGTGCGTCATCGAGAACGAGTATGGCGATGAGCTCAGCTTTGCCGACTTCAAGAAATCCGTGAAAGACCTGGGACGGGGGTAAAGATCATGAATATTCAGTCGCTCAGCGTCGTCGTGCCCAACAAGAGCTGCGTGAACAACTGCGCGTTCTGCGTGTCCAAAATGCACTGTGACAGCTATAAGAACCAGATGGACGACAACCTCCCCTTCTTCGATCTGTACCTGAAGGACTACCTCAAACGCCTGGAGTTTGCCCGGCATAATGGCTGCAACACAGTCATGCTCACCGGCAATTCGGAGCCGCAGCAGAACCGGAAGTTCCTCACCTATTTTGGGCTGTTCATGCAGATGATGCGGGATCCGTTCCAGTGGATCGAGATGCAGACCACCGGTGTGCTGCTGGATGCCAATTACCTGCGGTTTCTCCGCAACCATGTGGGCGTCAACCTGATCAGTCTGTCTGTTTCGGCCGTGGAGGAAGAGGACAACCGGGAGATCATCGGCGTCCCCGGCTGGGTGCCTCTGAAGCTGCCCGAGCTCTGCCAGGAGATCAAGAAGTACGATTTTTCCCTACGGCTCAGCGTAAACCTCACCAAGTCCTTCGACCAGTTCCAAGGGCGGGAGGCCGACTTCTTTGGCTGGGCCAAGCATCTGGGCGCCGACCAGGTAACTTGCCGGGTATTGTATTCGGACAGCGGCGACACGCCCCAGGCTAAGTGGATCAAGGAAAATGCGGTCGCAAAAGCGACCGTGCAAGGCATCGTCAATCATGTGCAGTTCTACGGCAAGCCGCTTGGCATCCTCCCCTATGGGGCTACCAAGTACGCCATGGACGGCATGGCCGTTGTTGTGGACGATGATTGCATGGCTAAGGGCAAGCTGCCGGATGCGGAGAAGGATGCCTATAAATACCTGATTTTGCAGCCGGACTGCAAGCTGTATTCCCAGTGGGACGACCCGGCCAGCCTAATTTTCTGAGAGGAGGCGCCGATATGGGAACGACCAGAACGCCCATCCGCAAGATGTATGAGGCCTGCAAGGCCTGCAAGGAGAACTGCTCAGGGTATGGAACCTGCAAGCGCGGCTTCGAGAATTGGTACTCCCGTAGGACCAAGGACAACGGATGCCCGTTGGTGCGCCGGCAGCGGACCACATGCAAACGCTGTGAGCACCGTATCGTGATGCCAGCCTTTTCGGAAGGGATCTGTTCCCGCTGCGGGGCACGCATTGTCAGCAGCAATACGCCCTGTGACCGACTGTGCGAACCATGCGCTATAAAACTGGGCCGGTGCGCAAGGTGTGGGTTGCTGATCAGTTAGACAAAACAAAAGGCCCGGAGCCAAAGCTCCGGGTCTTCCTTGTTAGTCGTTCTCGAAATGAACGACGGTAAACTCCTGTTCCTGCAGGCTACAGTCATGGCGCAGTGTTGTCTCTGCTCACGAACTTAGCATCCACTGGGGTGGTGCCCAGGCGTCTTCGAGGCCGGCTGCCCCGTTTTCTAACCCAAGCCCCCGGCTTTAGCTACGGGGTTCGTGACATTTTTCAGCTTCCTCCAGGAATGCGGCCAGGCTCTCGGCGCTGTACTCCACGCCTTCCTGGATGAGGTTACCCCGCTCATCACGGAATCCGGCCTGGGTGTTTTCCAGCCAGTACTTCTGCATGGCCTGGTTGTAGCCGGATATGTCGCCCCCGAACCGCTTCGGGTCCGGCTTCCGATGGAAATGATACAGGGCCGGGCAATAGTGGTTCAGAATGTACAGCAGCCGGAATCCGGCCTCGTCCTTCTGCGCCTCATTCGGCCCGTACTTGGCCATCATGTCCTTTGCCCAGGACTTGGACTCCTCCACCCAGGTGAAAACCTGAAGCCGCAGTCGGGCATTCTCTTCGTTCTGGAGCTTAGAGGCAAGCTGAACTGCTCGTTTTGTACTCATGTTAGAATCTCCTTTCGATTTGCTATTTTCCAAATTGGGTACTGCATTGTTTTATGCAAGCGGCTCCGCAGCCATTCCGGAGAAAACGAAATCCCCCGCCGAAGCGGGGGATTTTGTGCTCAGAGCCGGGCGAAAATGTCGGTGACAAAATCGTACTCACTGTACACGATTCCGTCCTCAACATAGCAGGGGTAGCCCATGATGGCGCCAGGGAAATCGCTGGTGCGGTCGTGAACGCATGCAGTCACGAAATCACGGTAAACCGTGACAGTATACCGCAGGTTGTCCACGGTCGTGGTGTAGGTTCGAAGGATATCCTTCGGCTCCTTCGGCTCCACAACCATATAGCCCTTCTCCAGGGCAATATAGTCGAGGAAACTGAAGTCCCACGCCACAAGCGGGGAACCCAGCACCTCATAACCCTCAGGAGCGTCGATGTCGGCACTCTCGTAGTAGCCGGCAGGAGCATCAATGATGACGCTCTCAATGTAGCCGGTGGGAGGGTCAATGGAGATGACAGAAGGCTCCTCAGCGGAAGTTCCGTGGACGCCGTCAATATCGGCGGCGAAAGCGGGAGTCATCAGGGACATACTCATGATAGTGACGATAACAAAAGTGATAACCTTTTGCATTTTGTTCTCCTTCCGGTGCATGGCACCTATGTGTTGTTTGCTTTTCCCCTATATATTCAAATCTCCTCTTGCAGGAGAGAAACCTGGAAGGCGCCTTTTTACGGCGGCGCAAACCTATATTTGAACATCCCAGAGTGGAATGGAATAGTTAATCCTATGCATATTTTCTGAAAACTATTCCAATGAGGAAAAGGTCTTTTTTAACGAAGAAAGCAGCGGGGGAAATTCTCCTTTGCTCATAGGCCTCGCCACATCGGCTTTTTCCCAAAGCCGGTATGTGGCATGCAGGCATGCTTCCTGCGCATAGCGAAACCCCAGCACTTCCGTTAGGAAGCACTGGGGTTTTAGGTTGCCTGGTCAGATGCCAAGGCCCACCGTCAACAGGTCGTTGAGGTAGGCGGAGAACATGTCGGAGAGAGCTCCGAACAGGGTGCCGAGAACGATCAGCACCAGGATGACCGACAACAGAGAGATGACGAGTTTCATAATGATTCCTCCTAAAAATATGTATTCTCCTGTTAGCCGCTTTCAAAAGCGGCTGAAAATATGTAAACATCCCAAAGTGGAATGGAATATCTAATCCTATGCATACCTTCCAAAAACAATTCCATTGCTGCTTGTTGCAAACAACAACGGTGCAGCTATTCGTTTTGCAAAACAACTAGCCAGCAGTAACGCAAATGCAGACCTCACAGACCAGGCCTGCCGCGATGCCATCCGGCAAAGAACCAAATCCCCGCCACATTTTTTCGTCAATAAAGACCCCCTACCCTACTATAACAGCAAAAAAGCAACCCGGCGCCTCCCAAACGGGAAACACCGGGTCTTGTTGTCATGCTTAGACCGCGAGTTCAGAGAGGATATTCCTGATGATATTCTCCCAAACATCGTTCTCGGGCAGGTTGCAGTCCTGCTCGTCCTGGAACCGGTCCACAGCCTCATCCAGAATGTAAAAGTTGCTGTCCGGATCGGTAGCGTCCTCATAGGAGAACCCATACTGCTCCTGGAAAGAGGACAGCTCAGCAGCCTCGGCCTCATCATCCAGAGCCTCGCGCTCAGTCCCGAACACGACAAACTCCAGATGACGCTCCGCGTCCTGAAGCAGGAAGATCTTCTGCTGCTCTCTGTACGCATCGTACAGCTCACTGTCGGAGAGCTGGAATTCAAGCTCGTCCAGCGGGCAGCAGGGATACGCTTTGTCCAGAATAGCAGGGAGAGGCATTATCTTTTCGCAGCTGATGACCATGACCTCAGAAATTTTCTTGCGAACCTTCATGTTGTTTTCCTCCAAATATGTATTTATATCCCTAAAGTGAGGTTCTGCTAGGATACTATGCAAAGCTGCTACAACCCATTCCACCGGCGTCGGACCAGTAAATTGTTTTCCAAAACAGCCGGTCTAAAAATCGTTGCTGCCAACGCTAAAAAAACAATCCATCCGAGTCTGGAGGTAAAGCCAGCATGCTTCACGGACCCAGCATAGGCTCCCGACGGGAGCCGGCCCGCGGCCACAGCTTCCAGCAAGACAGGACCTCCCCGCCGATTTCTTCGTTAATAAAGACGCGTACCACCTCTCCCCTGCCGGCATAAAAAAAAGGAGCCGCCCCGAAGAACGGCTCCTATGCTACGCAACATCATCTACCCAGATGCATCCGCAGATCCATGTATTCCTGCTTATTCTTGCCATTGGACAGGACATAGGGCACCATGGCAAAGTTGGCGTTCATATAGCCTTCACTGTCCAGGCTGATTTTATTGACCCGCCTGGAGGGGATGTGCAGGATATCACAGATCGTCTTATCGGTCATCCGGTTCTTGGGCGAGAACTGGTTGATCACAAACTCCATATTCTGCACCAGGTTGGCACCCCGGCTGCGGGCTAGAGAGGTGATCATCACACCTGCCGTGCGGATGCCATGGGTGTCCTGAGTCATGGTCATGACCAACTGATTGGCCCGGTAGGAACTGGTAAGGAACATATCCAGAGCATTCTGGTCGTCAGGCTGAATATCCACGATCACATAACTGTACCGTTCCTTCACGGTCAGCCAGTAGGTCAGGTTCTTCAGGTCGTCCTCCGACAGATAGGCAGCCGTTCCCCGGCGGCAGTCATTGACAAACTTGTTGCTGTAAAGCAGGAAATGCAGAGGGCCAGGCAGCCGTTTGTAAATCTTGGCCGTATTCTTATTGGCTGTCTTTACGCCATGGGGTTTGATGATACACCGGGCGGCCATGTTGGTATTATTCTGCTGCAGGGCTGCTAGAGCCGTGTCCAATCCCAAAGCAATATTGTTGAACTCGAAGAAACCGGCTACCATAGGGAACTGACGGTTGATTTCGATGAAGCAAGTCTTAAACCCGGCGTTTGCCAGCGAAATAGCTGTGTTGAGAGCAACAGTGGAATTGCCCACTCCATGCTTGGTGCCCATGAAAGCGATTACGCGGCCATCACCCATGGCCAACTGCCGGCACTCGACTTCATCATCTGGAACGACCACATAGTCATCCTCCAGCACTGTATCGATGGCATGTGTCACATCGCGTGGGACAGCTAGGGCCATATTCTCAATCTTCTGCTCCCGCTCCTCCAGTTCCTTGCCTAGCCGGATCCGGTCAGCCTGGACTGATTCCACAGTGGCGGTAAGGTCGCTGATCTGTTGTCTCAGCTCACCGATCGTATTCTTATACTGAGCCCGCTCGGCCAGCCATTTGTCGGTCTGTTCCTTATACCAGTCGGCCGACTTGGAGGTCTGCAGTTGGACCAACTGTGCCTGCTGCTGCTGGAGTGTCAGCTCCGCAGTATCCTTGAATTTGAGCAGCTGCTCCTCAGCGTTCTGCCGCAGTTTAATGGCTTCAGCAAGCTGCGTCTTGAGGGATGCCTCCGAGGCCGTCTTCTCACGCAGATCAACTGTCATCCTGGAAACTGACTCGCGTAGGCCCTCCATCTCTTCCTTCATGCTCAATGTCTGGAGCATGACCTGCTGTTCCACAATTTTTGGAACTTCTGACTGGGCTTCTCGCCGGGCGGCCTCCAGCATGGCGCTGCGCATGGCCTCATTGTCCACATGGGGTGTTTCTACAACCCTGATGGCGGGCGCCGCGGGCGCCTCAGGGGCTGCGTCAATGTGGACAGTATGATCGGTTGGTTTGGTACCCAGGGGCCCAAAACCCTTCAGCAGACCTCCGAGCAAACCGCCCTTCTTGCTGCCACCCGCCTCAGTGGACTCAGCCGGCTGGATTGGCGCGTTGGGCAGGTACTCTTCCATATATTCGGTGTGGAAGTACTTAGCCACATCGCCAAAGTTGCGGGGCCGCAGCACATAATCCACGATTTCAGCGGGCGAGATGGCGTCGCCATTGAGGATATCATAGATGCCTAGGAACACCAGGGAGCAGAGCAGCTTACTGGTGGTGGGCTGCTTATTTGCCATGAAGATGATCCGCACCTCCGGGAAGTTCTCCCGGACTGATTTCATCAGTTCGAAGATATCCGTGCCGCCCTTCAGACCCTCGCGGTATAGCAGAATATCGGCGCCTGTCTGCTTCAGGGACGGCAGTACCTGCTCCCGGTAGCCGGCCGAGCCGACACTCACAATACCGCCATTCGTCTGGGCAGTCAGGGAGCGGCTGATCACATCTTCAATTTGTTTAGACTGAACCGCGTATAGGATTTTTTGCGTCATTTTTCTCAACCCCTCCTTGTTTTGGATTCGTACGGCCTGTACTGCCGTTTTTCATAGAACAAGTCCTGCATATCAGGACCTGTAAAATGATATTGATTACCAAGCTGGTCAAATACAAATACTGCCTCGTGCAGTGGTTTTTCCCGAAGCCGGCCCAGGGTCACAAACAGGATATTCGTGTTCAAATCTCTTACCAGACCCGCATGGAACAAGTCCCGGCATACCTCATTCTCACTGGGCGACAAAACCAGCATTCGCAGAGTCTCAAAGGCCGTCCTGTCCAGCCGAGCTGAAGACTGCTCCCAATAGGCAATTCGCTTGAGCAGAGCTACTGGCCGTTTATATCCGTCAATGGCCAGGACAAATTGCCGATCTGGAAGCCGGCACAGCCACTCCCCTGTTTGTACAAACTCTGGAGGGTTATTGGCCACGACGATGCCTGCCTGCCTAAGCTGGGCCAGGAAGGAGTCCTCATGCCAGCTCTGACCGCCGATCAACTCTCTGGCGACCTCAATCATCTCCTCGTTACTGCCAATGTAGCACTCAAACATGGGCCCCAACAGGTCCATGGATGTCTCAGCCAGGGACCGGACGACAATTTTACGCCGGGCGGCCAGCTTCTTTACATTTTCAGTGGCAAAGAGAACGATGATGCGCTTCTTGCGGTGAAGCTGGTAGTCGCGGGAGAGGAAATAGTTGCGATAGTGGGTCCATTTCTCCCGGAGGATCTTGGACTCCTCATTGCCCATATCCATCTCCAGGAAAATGTGGAAGTCGGGCAACTCCAGGACGCCATCCGGCTGCGCATAGCAGAAGTTGGTGGCAAAGAGGTTGTCTTTATAGCAGGCTGGATCCAGGCTGCAGACGCGGAGTATCTCAAGAGCCAAGTCATTGAGCCGGCACTGGTGGTCCAAGATTTGATCCTTCATCCGCAATGATCCGGCCGAGGCCTCATATTGTTTCTTTCCGCTCCGCTCCTTGAAGGAGTACATGGTACGCCTTGATGTCTCCCGGACATACTGGACGCCGCGCTTGGTGAGGAAATAAACCCAGACGCCCGGTTTGTACTCATGGGCGTCAATGAGCCAGTTCTCTACCAGTTCGTTGATGCGCATGAGCGTGTAGTCATTTTTACCGTCATCCAAGTCCTTGTAAAAGTATTCAGCCAGCTGCCTGTCGTTGAGGCAGCGGTGGCGGTAAATACCGTGGAGGGCATTGTGGTCTTCTGGGGTGATAATGGAAAATGCTTTTTCAACTGCTCTGGTTGCCAAAGTGTGAGCCCTCCTTTCTTTCTGTTTAATATTCTATGCAAAGTTCACCCGCTCTATTGGCGGAGCAAATATCCGGAACTTGTCTGGGTTGTCGTGCCAAACCGTCTCCATCCGGACAGACTTTGCCAGGAGAGTCCTTCGCAGAGAGTTGGACAGGTCTTTTTTAACGAAGAAAAGAGGCGGGGAGTTTTGTTTTTGCCGGGAGCTTTGCCGCGGGCCGGTTCCTTCAGGAACCTATGCCGGGTCCGCGAGTCTGCCTGCACGCAAGAAGAAAGGCTCCGTATGGAGCCTTTCTTTGCAGCTATGCCGTCTTTGCCAACAGCGCAGAACGGAGATGTTTCGCCAGTTCATCCGGCGACAGAGGAAAGAATCCGGTCTCCGGGCACGGCACTACATAGGCGGGCTTTCCGCCATATGGTTTATGGACCTCCACCCGCCGCACCCCCGGGACCTCCTGGCGGAAGTCCAGAAGGATTGCCTGCCGCTGCCGGGCGTCCACGCCCAGCGCCTGCGCCTGCTGAGCGCGCAGTTTCTTATACTTGCCATCCCGCAGATCTACATGGCCGGTACGGCGCCAGTATCCAGTATAGTCGCACAAAAATTCTACATGACACACCTGACCGTTCAGCCGAACCTGGAAATCACAGTCGGCACCTGTTTGACAGTACTGGAGTATGGCCCTCCTCTTATCAGCTCCCGCAGCTGTAGCTTCACAGCCAGCCTCAGTAAGCAGATGAAGGAAATAGTCCTCAACCAGCCAGGAGGCCACCAGATCCCGGGCATACTCGATGGACGAGCGTCCATCGGCACAGTAGGCACAGCTCTGGATGTTCTCCCAGATTTGTGGAAAGTCCTTCTGGAGCTGCTTATTCCGCCGGGCCAGGATCAGGTAGTTTTCCTTGCTGTAGTTAAACTCCCGGGCCATAGCCAGCACCGGTTTTGGCAATAGCTGCGATGCGCTTTGATAGGCTCCCATGATTGTTTTCGCCTCCTTGGATCTGAAACTGCCAGACTTATTTTCCCAATGTATTTATATGCAAATGGTCTACATTGTATTTTCGGGATGAGAAAGGACGACGGAATATCTGCTGTCCTTCTTCGCTCTCTTGTAGTTAGGTCCCCTGTGATGACACTTAGCCCAGGAAGTTCCAGAAGAACGACACAACGACCCAGGCACCACCGAACAGTGTCAGGGCGATACCGGAGACCAGAATGCCGGAGAGGGCTCGCTGCCGGGCCTGAGGGTTGCCAGCCGAAGTTGCCAGTCTTGTCACGCTGATTAAAAATGCAACAAAGCAGATGATGGTACAAATGGCCGTGATGACCTGGGCGACTTCTCGTACTTGTTTCATTACATGGTCTTCAAAAGCGTCCTTTACCCCAGTAGTCTGCGTCATATCCGGCATGTCTCCGGGCTGAATTTTGACACCATTACCATCAATTTGGATGTCGATGGCGGCGGCATGTGCGGGGAATACAAGACCAAAGACCGAAGTAAGCAATACCGGAAAAGACATCAGCCAAATGTAGAATTTCGTGCAGAGCTTCCGCATGGATAACACACCTCCTTGTCAGAAATTAGAAATGGGGCGGCGGAAAACCGCCGCCCTGTTGGCATAGGGTTATTGTGTTGGCGCTTAGTTGAGGAAGTTCCAGAAGAACGACACGACAACCCAGGCGCCGCCGAACAGTGCCAGCGCCACACCGGAGAACATGATGCCGGTGAGAGCTGTCTTGCGAGTCATGGGGTTGCCGGCAGACATAGCCAGTCGGGCAATCCAGAACAACAGGCAGGCGAACGAGATAATGGTCAGAATCGTAGTCACTGTCTGTGCGACCTCACGGACCTTGCCTTCTACTGTGTCAAGATCCTGATTCTGGCCCAGGTCTTGCGAAGGATTAAAGTTATCGCTGAACAGATCGTCGACGGTCCCAGTCGTTCCGCCCTGGCCCTGCTGGCCATTGCCGGCGTGAGCCGCCACAATAAAGGGCTGCGACCATGCGCCCTCCTGGTTCGCCATCCCGGTGAAGCCGCCGATCATGCCAAAGCACAGAAAGAGCATGGCAAACAGAGCGGCAGCCCGGGTGCGAAGGTTGGTTGCGAGTTTCATAATTTTTGTACTCCTTTCTGCGATGAACGCAAAGTGGTTTGAATTTGCCTTACAGAGCATTGTTGTGAGAATTGCTCTTATGGCATTGTGCAATACTATGCACGCGCTTCAAAAGTTATTCCCATTTTCGCCTCGCTCAGCATGGCATTTTTATACTATGCACATTCGCCAAAAGCTATTTGCCTTTTTGGGCAGTTTCATCAGAGCCCGGCAAATCAGCCTGAAGCTCCGGCATCTTGGACGCACCTACCATCCCCAATATCCCTGCCGCTAGGCTCAGAATAGCGCTTGTGAGCAGAATATAGTTCGGCTTAGGCTTCATTGGGCACCTCTCCCTTCAGTACCTTGGCCGTCCCAATCCAGGCAAAGATGACCGCAACCAGCGCAAGCAAATTAAAGCTGAGCACTGTGTATATGGTCATCAACACAGAGCCGGCAATGGCCTGCTTGCGGCTGTTCGTCCTCCAGGCAGCGAATATCAGGATCGTACCAACAATGAGCAGTACCGTGACGACGAGCCCGATGATGACGATCACCATTGTGAATCGAAGCGAGATGTTGATTAGATCATCGGCATGTTCATCTATATATTCATTTATATCGTCTGCGGTGACAGACGGATCCTGAACGCCAAAGGCATCTTCGATCGATATGGATTCATCACTGAACAGATCGTCGACGCCGCCAGGCTCGATAATATAACCAGAGTCACTTCCAAATACAGTTGTTCCATAACCGGCAGTCGCCCCGTACGCAGGGCTAATAAACGACTCCTGGAATTTATCGATGATGGATGGGACGGCAGAGAGTCCAATCATGGAAAGCACCAGCCCCAGAAGGACGAGTACAGAAACGATGCTCCCGAAAATCCCAGACAACAGCAAAAAGGTATTGGATTTAGGTTTCATAACAAAAATACTCCCCTTTCTTAGGTGGCCATGTTGCTAACCACCAATGGTTCATGGTATGCTAATTGCGCTGAAACTATTTTGAGGAGCCATCATGGACCCGACATAGGTTCCCGTGAAGGAACCGGCCCGAACCACAGCTCCCGGCAAACAAAACAGACCACCTCCACATTTCTTCGTTAAAAAAGACCTTCCCATCCATCCGAAAATATAAAAATCGCAAAGTGCATATAATATATATGAGGAACCAGATAATCAACCCAACCACCAAGAAAGGAGATCTGCCTCCCATGCGATATATCAAACCCCTAGCCTGCCTTGCCGCCTGTCTGTGTCTCTTGACCTCCTGCGGCAGCAGCCCAGAGCCAGTCGAAGCAGGCCTCTCCCCTACCCAGATGGCTGCGTCCATCCTCAACAGCCAGGACTATGCGCAGGATTTCATCCTCGCCACCCCCGGCCAGGATACCTACGAGCTGCTTGTCGATACCAGTTACGGCATTCCTGACGGCTACATCACAGACGGCGCTATCTGCTACCTTGGTGGAGTCGAAGCCTCCGAAATTGCTATTCTATCTGTAGACAGCGAGGAACATATGACCGAGGTACAGGCATGCCTGTCTGAGTACCTCCTGGGCCGCGCAGCCTCCTTCACTGGCTATGCCCCCGAGCAGGCAGCTATGGCCGAAGCCGGAGTTGTTGAGTCGATCGGCAGCTACGCGGTCATGCTCATCTGCGAGGATCCGACCGAGGCCCGCACTGCCTTCCTGGATTGCTTTGACCCGGATGCTCAGCCCAATACCGACTATCCATTTGTGTCTATTGAGGCTCCGAAGCCATCAAAGGCCCCCAAAAACGACAGCAACGCTGCAGATCCTACTTCTACCTCCACACCTGTCTCCAGTGGAGACCCGGAGCCGGTGACGCCCAGCGTTGAACCTGAGCTATCCGCTCAGCCAGAACCTTACAAACCAGTCATCTCGCCCGAGCAAACCGGTCCAGTCCCCGGCGACGGCCAGTACAGCATGGACGCTATCCTCTCCAGCTATCAGAGCGGCGATACATCCGGGCTTTCGGAGAAGGACTGTGCGATCTATGAAAAGGCTCGCTCCGTCATCGCCCAGACGATCAGCTCTGATATGGAGAAGTGGGAAAAGGCCCTGGCCATCCACGATTGGATGACTCACAACCTTGAGTATGACCCAGACGGCCTCAGCAACGATCCTAATGTCAAAGTTGACCCGGACAGCTCTATCCCCTATGGCCCTCTGGTCAACGGCAAGGCTATCTGCGAGGGGTACAGTACCACCTATGACCTGTTTATGAAGATGCTGGGTATCGATTGTGTGGTGGTCAAAGGCGAGGCCAATGATGAGTACCATAACTGGAACAAGGTTAAGCTGGATGACGGCAACTGGTACTGTGTGGATGTAACCTGGGATGATCCCATCGATGCCGGCCCCATGAACTACTATTTCTGTGTATCTGACTCATTTTTCCGGGATGCCGGCCGAACCTGGGAGGAACCGACTCCACCAACTGTGGACTTCGGCGACTACAGCCGCATCAATATTCTTCAAATGCTGGCCGAGAGATCATCTTGAACGAAAGAGGTGTTTACTATGTTGTTCAAAAAGAAAAAAGCGGAGACCAATACGATTGAGGTCCCCACTGAAAATGCAAGCCTGCTCAAGCGATGGGGTAATCCCGGCTACCTGATGATGCACCCTGAGATCTCCAAGAGGGCTGTTGTCCTGGAATTTTTCCGCAGTCTGTTGTATCTGAGCTTCGTCTGCGTCGCCGGCCTGTGGATCTGTACGGAGATTCTGACCTTCATCTTCATGGTTACGACCTACGGCATTCTTCCCCATTAAGGAGGTGCTTTTATGGCGATCAAAGAAATAAGCGGTCACATCCTGGAGATTGGAGACCGTGTGAAAATGAATATCCCCAAAATCGGCGAGGGGGACATGGATGGAGTAGAGTTTACTCTGTCTGGAGAGAACTACTGGCGGTACATGAACACCCATCCGGACGAAGTCTACACGGTCGAAGGATTCGACAACAGCGGAGCTGAGCCGCAGTATATCCTTTCTGGTCGAATGGGTGGCAACACCTGGTACAGCGACGAGCTGCTCCTGCAGCCGGCGCCTCAGGACCGGTTTGAGGTCATCAAAAACATGACCCTCGAAGAAATGGCCAAGGACCTGCTGCCGATGATTTTGGGCCTGTGCGAAGAAGGTGTCCCCTCTGCGGAGCTGGTCCAGGAATGGCTCTGCGGAAAACCTGAAGAAGAGGCGTAATCATGCACAAAATTTTCCAAAACTGCGTCATTTTTTGAGGTAAAATGGCAGAACTCCTTGCCTCGGCTCTCTTTCAGTGTGAAAAACGAGGAAGGTGAGACTTACCTCATCTGTGCGCAAAACTTCAACACCAAAGAACAGCTGACTCAGGTCATGGAAGGGTCCAGAGGGCGGGCTATCCTGGCCTTTGGGACAAATGATCTCGACATCTACAAGGCCAGGGCTGGCGTATTCATGATCGACTGGAGCCCCTGCCCTGGTGCATCCCTGATGTTCGAGGTCTCTGAACAGGAATTTGAGAAAATCATGCGTGAGGAGTGAGTTTTGTGGTAAAATGGAGCGATATCCTCTCCCCCGCTGCCCTGGAGAAAGCAAAACAGCTCCAGGCCCGGGCGAAAAAAGAGGGGGCAAATGGGCACATCATCTATCCTCCTCAGGATCAGATTTTTCGAGCCCTGACGCTGACACCGCCCGAGGCGGTCAAGGTTGTAATCATCGGGCAGGACCCCTACCATGGGCCCGGGCAAGCCAATGGGTTGGCCTTTTCGGTAGCTCCCGGTGTTGCCATCCCTCCTTCCCTGCGTAATATCTTTAAGGAACTCCAAGATGACCTTGGATGTCCTCCGCCCAAATCCGGAGATCTGACTCCCTGGGCAGAGCGGGGCGTGCTCCTGCTCAATACTTCCCTCACGGTGGAGCAGGGCAAGCCGGCCAGCCATGCAGCCTGGGGCTGGCAACTGTTTGTTTCAGATATCTGTCGGGCCTGCGTGGCTCTACCCCAGCCAATCGTCTTTCTGCTGTGGGGCGGGCACGCCCGTTCCTTCACTGCCGGCCTGCAGATATATTCCCGCTCGGAGAATAAATGCAGCCTGTGCAGCAGTCATCCAAGCCCTCTGGGAGCAACCAAGGCCAGCGGCGGAGCTCCAGCTTTCCTGGGCAGCCGGCCATTTTCCCAGGCTAATCGGTTTCTGAAAACGATGGGTGCCGCCCCGGTAAACTGGGTGCTGCCCTGAGAGGTGATTTTTCGATGAAAGAACGAGTCAATGTGTGCGGCGTCCCAGAATCTGAGTGGAGCGATGGCGTCTGCTATCGGTGTAGATCCCAGTGCCAAATCTCGGAATATGGTATCGTCAGCAAGCGAGCCTACGACTATGCCGACCGGCACTTCCTTTTGGACAGTGGGTACTTTTGGAAGGAGCATATTCGTATCAAGTTGGAGCTGATAGGCCGCAAGAAGAAAGTCCCCAAGTACTTGCGGGATGAGGTCTCCTTCGAGGGCGGACGCAGCTTCAAAACCTTGGATGAGTTCCCCTGCGGCAAGCCCTTCCGGTGCTGCCGGGATAGTAAAGATGGGACCTTTCAGGTGGGCGATACGGTCTGGCGCGATGAACCCAGGCCCGGGATCCCGGATGGACTGAACATCGCTCAGGCAGCCGGATGCCTGGACGCAGAGTTCTGCAAGGCAGCTCTGGAGGGGGCCTTGTTTGAGGAGTCATTTGCGGATATCCCCCGGCGAAATCGCTAAAACACAATTTGCATATTATTCCCACAGACCTCAATTTGGAAATTCAAAGTCTGTGGGAGAAATCTAAGAAAGGAGTGGGGCTGCATCGGTGCAGCCCATGAAAACCGATGAAGTATGTCTATAATAAGATCGAGCGGCCGGCAGTCCCGCTTCCGATCCGGCTGTCTGCAGTCGACCCGATCTGCCTGGACATCCTATATAACCGCGGCATCAAGACGCCTGCTGAGATGGAGGACTTTCTCTTCCCTTCCCTGACCAAGCAGCTGCGGGCTCATCCGCCCCTGCTGGATATGGATAAGGCCGTGTCTATCCTGAAAATGGTTGTTGCCAACAAGGAAATGGTGACCATCTACCACGACTATGATGTGGATGGCGTGACGGCGGGCGTTACAGCTCTGTCAGCCCTGTCCCAGATGGGCGTGCCGGTCAACCATTACTGCAACGACCGCATCACCGGCGGGTTTGGCATCAATGCGGCCGGCGTGGATGAGATCATGGCTAAGTTCCCTAATACCAAGGTGCTGCTCACCGTCGATAATGGCATTGCCGGTATCGAGGGGGTGGCTCGGGCCAAGGAGCTAGGGCTGAAGGTCATCATTACCGACCACCATGAGCCTGGCACCAAGCTGCCTGACGCGGATGCGGTCATCGACCACAAGCGGGCGGATGAGCTGGCCGGGCAGGACAAGAACTGCTGCGGCGCCGGCGTCGTGTGGAAACTAATGCTGGAGCTGTATATTGGCCTTGGCCGCAATGTAGAACCGGTTATGGACCTGCTGGACATCGTCGCCCTGGGCACGATTGCCGATGTGGTGCCCCTGATCGGGGATAACCGGGCTATTGTGCAGGAAGGCTTGAAACGCATCAACTCGGGCGCCCGGCCTTTCTTCCAGATGTGTCTGGAGGTCCTGGAGAAAGAGTCTATCGACGCCATGACGGTGGCTTTCAGAATCGCGCCTATGATCAACGCCGTGTCCCGCATGGGCGGCGACGCGTCGAAGCTCATTGAGCTGTTCATGGAGACCAACGCCGACGACCTGAGGGCCGGCATCATTGCTCTGGACGACATCAATGAAGCCCGAAAGGAGGAGACACGCCGGGAGACTGAACTGGCCAAGGAACTGGTCGGCGAGGAGCCTGTGGGGGCCATCGTGTTCAACCATGAGTCTCTGCAGGAAGGCATCGTCGGCATCGTGGCCGGACAGCTGAAGGAGGAGTTCTCCCTGCCGGCTGTGGTACTGGCAAAGGACAAGGACGGTAACTGGAAGGGCTCTGCCCGCAGCCCTGAGGGATTCATGCTGAAGGAGGCTCTGGATCAGTGCGCTGAGTACCTGATCTCCTATGGCGGCCATGCGAAAGCGGCCGGGTTAACAGTGAGGGCAGCCGACCTGGAGAAGTTCAAGGAGAAGCTCACTAAGCTGGCCCTGGAGGCCGCTGGAGACAAGGGGTTTGAGGTAGCAATCCCTATTGACGCCGTGCTGGGCGCCCGGGATTATACGGAGGATATGGTCCGGCATCTGGGCATTCTGGAGCCGTTTGGCGAGGGATTCCGCCAGCCTCTGTTTGGGCTGATTGCTGACAATATCACTGGGGTCCGATATATGGGCGCCGAGGACCAGCATGTCAAATACCAGGATGAATCAGGCCTGCAGGTCATCCAGTGGAACAAGGGTGACGAGGCCAAGGCCCGCAAGACGCCTCCGAAGAAGTTTGTGGGGTATCCGGGGCTGAATGTTTTCCGGGGAAATACGACCGTGCAGTTCATCGCTGAATGAGATGGATATACCAAGGACCTGTCCGTGAGGGGCAGGTCCTTTCTTTTGGGATGGAATGGGTTCCGGTGATTCGGCATAGGATAGCTCCAGACCACCAATTTGGAAAATATGCAAACCCCACAGGAGAAATTAGAGTTAGGAAAAACCAAACAAAAGGGGATCCGGTCCCTTTTTGCAGATCTGGAATGGCTAATATGCTGCTGCCCACCGTCCTGAAAGGAAGTGGACAAATATGCATATTTTCCAGAAGATTCTAGTTCTTGCCTTTGCAGTTGTCGTGTTCTCCTGCGCGGCAGCGTGCGCTTTTGCCGTCTTGCGGAAGCCTGTTATGGCTTTCTTGCGCGAACTCAGCGGACTTCTCGTTGCCCATAGGCAGCAGATGTCCGACATCCGCGAGAAAGAACGAGCTTCCAAAGGCAAGGCGGTGACTGAACTGGCGAAGGCGCTGTCCAACACTGTCATTAAGACAAAGCTGAACGGCGCCTTTCCAGAACTGGCAGGCCTGATCAACTCTGCAACCGGACCCCAACCGAGTCAGAGAAATCGTCTGCCCAAATTGATGCTGGAGTTGCTTGTTGCGGCGCTGGTCACGCTGCTCAAGCTGATCTCCAAGGCCCTTTAAGAAAAAGGGCAGCAGCCTATATAGGCTATTCTCATCATATGCAAGAATACCGAAAACTATTCGCCGGGCCTTTTGGTTCGGCGAGGAGAAACAATGTATCTGGAAAATTGCATATCGAATCTGTACAAACGGCTCCCAATTTGGGAGCTGTTTTCTTTTGTGCCGGAAAGTCCATCTTTTCTAACGAAGAAAGTGGGCAAGAGCGTTCTCTTTGCCGCAGGCTCTTGCCTCAGCCGGTTCCTTTCAGGAACCGATGTTTGGTCCGTGGGATTTCCCTGTTGTTGCAAACAGAGAGCCGCCATGCGGAGCCCTCACGGACCCCACATAGGCTCCCGTGAGGGAGCCCGCTCGCTGCAAAAGACATCGGCAAGGAAGACATCGCCCGCCACATTTCTTCGTTAAAAAAGACCCTACTCCCCCATCATCCACAGCACAAAAGAACAGCCCCACCAGATCAATCTGGCAGGGCTGTTTTGTAATACTCCCATTAGGGGACAAGGAATTCAGAGATGACCGCAGCCGGCTCCTGGTTTGCCTTGTCGTGGATGAAGATCAGAAGGTACGAATCCTTCCCAATGTCCTGGAAGACATAGTAGTTCATCCCAAAGTCCCACTCTCTGGACCCGACATAGACAGCCTTCCTATCATAGGAACCCTTCAGGAAGGTGCTCTCATCGCAGCCCCAGAAGTCTGTGAGCAGCTCCGCGATCTCCGCCTCAGTAGCGCATTGGCTGTTGGAGAAGGTTGCGCTCATTTCGCCCGACTCCACCCGCAGCTGAGAGCTGTAGTCGTCCTCAGTTGTCCAACTGGAGGAGGTGGGCAAGGCGTGCTTTTCGGTGTAGGACCAGGCAATCTCCCGCTCCTCCCCATCACGCTCAGACGGCGCCAACCGGTCGGCATATTCCATCTCCCCGAAGACCACCGCCGGCGGTTCCTCATCCGGCAAGTCCTTAATGGACTCCTCCGGCTTGGGCGCCGGCTTTTTTTGCTTTTCGGCCTCCGCAAACTGCTGCTGCGAAGACTGGCTCTCATTGGCAGGCATCGCACAGGCAGCCAACCCAACGGCCATGACGGCAGCACAGATCATCGCCAAAATCTTTCGTTTCATTCTGAAAAATCTCCTTTCTTTTGCCCAAGTTCCGGGTGCAAATCCTAATTTTATAATATGCGGCTTGCCGCAGAACGATTGTCCTAAAGGGCGGCCCCTGCCCGCAATGGACAGGGGCCTTGGGTCGCATCAGCTCCGACCAGGGCAAAACTTGTCGCAGTCGAACACGGTGGGGTTGGAGTGCTCGCCGAGTACAGGGCAGTAGCCGCGCTCCTTGCAGGTCTGCCAGGGCTCGGCCGGCTCATCGTCCCCAGGGACATCCTCGAAATCGCAGTTTTCCTCGTCCAACTGCATGGACTCATGGGCCGGATCCAGGTTGCTGGGCAGAGCGACTTCATCCATGTGCTCCTTGGCGTACTGGAGTGCTTCTTCCAGCGTCATGTGGTCGGGGACCTGGATGCTGGTGTCACCGATGCTGGTGACGAAAACGGTTAAGTGCAGAGTCTTCATGTTGTTCTCCTCCTATTTTGTTTTCTCCTACATTGGAAAATCTAAATTGTTGTATGCAACGACGAACGCTCCTATTCTCTGTCATCCTCCGGCTCGGCAGGATCATCATCGAAAATATTCATCTCGATGTCCCCACCGTCCTCCATGGTGATGATGAGGGCGAACACGCCGTCATCAAAAGACCATTTGTCTCGGGGGTACATCCATGGCCTGTTGCGGCGTGGCAGGCATATCGCGGCAAAGGAGCGAACCCAGTACATGGCTGGGATCTGCTTTCTTCTTTCAGAACGGCAGGGCGATGCCCAGCTCTCGTTTCTCGACTTCGGCCTCAGCCTCCCGCTCCCGGGGTGTCAGTGGCAGCTGCTCAACGCGGATACAGCGGACATCCTTGAGAGAAGCAGGCTGCTTAGTCGGCCGGCTCAGAGCCCGGGCATTGGCCGCGGCCTCCAGTTCAGCCTCCTGCTCCCGTAGGGTCAGGGGCAGGCGCTCGGCAATATTTCTCCTCATGACAGCACCCTCCTTAATCTTTCTGGAATTTCAGCACCTCATCGTGGGGCAGCCACAGATCGATCCGCCCTGGGCCGATGGTGATGCATTCGACCTTGGCGCCCGCATACTGGCAATTTTGGATCTTGTCAGGAGTGCCGGAGACCAGCTTCTTGCCGCTGCCGTTGTCATAAACGGCGATCATGCAGTGGGCTGCCAAATTGGCGATGGCCGAAACGCAAACGATATTTCTCATGTCATTTCTCCTCTTTTCTTTTCGATGTACTCTCGATACTGCTTTTCCTTCAGGTAACCGCGATCAGACAAGGTCGGGTACAGACCCTGTTTCCGCAGCTCCGTGTACCACTCGCCGGGCGGATACTTCGGCCACAGGCTTTCGAATGTCCTCCAGATGCCGTCCACCTTTACCAGAGGCGTGGCCTCCAGATTGCGCAGGGGGCGCGGGTCGTCGGTGGTGGAGTATGCGTCGCAGGACAGCTTGGACAGTTTCATGTCGTCCGGAATGGTAATGCGGATCAGCCCGTGATCCGATCTGGGCCTAAGGTTGGCTGCCGCCACCAGGCGGAAGTGGGATACAGGCTCGTCCGGAAGGACGCTCCCAGCCAGGATATAGCGGTAGCGTTTTCTTTTCTCCGACATAGTAGATTCTCCTCTCATCCGGCGCACTGCCGGATTGAATAATTTCTTGGTACGACGGCCACATCTGCATACGGATAGATGTTCCGAATGAGCGGACAGTCATCGTAGGTGATGACAATATCAGCTCCCGGCATCCCCTGATACAGCATCTGGATGATCATGGCAAGCTGCTCATGGTCATCCTCCTCGTACCAACGACGGTAAAGGCCTTTTCCTTTCGCCACATAGGGCGGGTCGATGAAACAGGTGGACTGCTCATCCCAGTAGGCACTGTTCTCCAGCAGGTCGACAGCGTCCACGCAGCTGACCTCAATTTGACTGGCCAGTGCATGAATGTGCCGGATCCGGCGCTGAAGTACATCGGCATTCCAGCGAGAGAGCAGCTGCTCTTGGGAGCCAGTCTTGCCGCCCATCGCACAGGCCTTAGTGATACCGGAATAGCCCAGACGGTTGCACACCAGCGTGGCCCACGCCAGGTCGTCCTGAGACCAGCCCTTGGGCGAATCCAGGATCTGCTGGCAGCTCCGGAACTCAGCCCGGTTAGGCTCAGACCCTGACAGCCGCTTGAGCAGTTTCTCCGGGTGGTGGACGACCGAATCCCAAAAAGCATATACGCCCGGATCCGTGTCGTTGATCACCAGGCGCTCGGTGAGCCCTGCATCCAGCAGGGACAGGCCAACAGAGGCGCCACCTGCAAAAACCTCCACGAAGGTCTTCAGCGACTCCTTGCGGAACTGGGCTGCCAGATAGTCGATGAGCTTGGACTTGCCGCCCGGATACCGCAGCGGCGACAGCCGCTTCTTCAGGGCCGTCTTGGGAACCGGGTCAGCCTTGCCGCCATCCTTCTGCTCCAGGATGAGCAGAATGCGGCGCAGGCGGTTCCTGGCCTCGTCGTAGTAGGTGAACCCATCGCAGTCCGGACACCAGAATCCCTCGCCGTTGTGCTCATCCAGCTCAAAGTCGTCCGGACCCCCAGATGCCCCGCACCATTGACAGGTCAATGTTTTCTCCAATAGATACTCCTCCTTTCAGAAAATTTCTCCTATGTATTCGACTCCAAATTGGGAATCTAAACTATTCTATGCAGGTTGAACTATTCGTATTTTGGGCAAAAGAAAACAGGCCTGCCGTATGGCAGACCTGTCTTTTGCCAGCATCAGCCGTTCTGGAAACACCACATATAGGCGAGCGCCTGGGTGCGGCCGGCGAACCGGACGCATGGGTCCTTGAGCATCGCCCGCAGCTGTTCCTTGCTGAACCAGGCTGGGCTGATCTCCTCGTTGGGATTGTCGCTAGGAGCGATGGTCCCAGCCGCCTCACAGACGATGAGCGCCGTGGTCATGTCGGTTACTGGGGCACAGCTGAAGGCAAAGGGCAGGGCATCCAGGAGCTTGGTGAGCTCCAATCCTGTCTCCTCCTTCAGTTCCCGGGCAGCCGCCTGCTCCGGCGTTTCACCGGCATCGATGAATCCGGAGATGTTGTTCACCACATGACAGTTCACGCCCATCCGGAACTCGATGCCCAGGAGCATGTGCTCATGGGCCGCATCGAAGACCAGCAGAACGATACCTGTCTGGCCCTGCCCGATGGCACCGGCTGTCAATTCCCGGTTGTTGCTGACCATTTCGTATTGTTTTTCTCCGCCGTCCCTGGTCTCGTAGGAAAACTCGTACTTGGAGAGGTACTTGCCGGGCGAGACCAGTTTGATATCTTTGAGCTTTGCCATTTGTTCGTCCCTCCTTAGAATGCCTTCGATTGCATCATGATTTCCGCCAGCGACCACCCCTCGCTCCGGCGGCGCTGGCACCAGTTTTGCGTCCGCAGCATCTGGCTCCTGGCGCGGTCGTACCGGAGCCGACGGTTATGCTCTGCCTGGAAGGCCGCTGGGGTGAATGGGAACCTTGTCTTGGGTACATAGGGCGGCAGCCGCAGGGCCGTCAGATCGCCCTTGATGACCCGGATGGAGATGTCCCGGGCCCGGCAGTCCGGAAGCCCAGACAGGCGAATGGAACTCTCGATCTCATCAATGAGCGTGTCACGCCTGCTGGTCTTGATCTCTGCATATGCCAGGTGGGGCGCGATGCCGATGAGTTGGTTGAGCTGTTCGATGTACTCCTTGCACATGAGATGATTCCTCCTTTTGGTTATACAATCTCCATGGATTGGATTTCTGTTCTATCCTATGCAGATTGCGACACTCTCATTTTGCGGGTTGGGGTTTCGAGTCTTTTCTAACGAAGAAAAATGACAGGAGGATTTCCCTTTGCCTTGAGCACTCGCCGGAGCCGGTTCCCTTCAGGAACCGATGTTGGGTCCGTGATGGCTCCGCACCTAAACGGCCCGTTCCATCATGAGGATCTCGGCCATGGACCAGCCGTCCTCCAACCGCTGCTGGCACATTTGCTGGGCGGCCAGGAGCCGCTCTTGGGCCCACTTGTAGCGGGTACGCCGCTCCTCTTCCCTCCGCCGGGCGCCGGGAAGCAGCGGGCGGCGCGCCGGTTCCTGATAGGGCGGCAGCTGCATAGAGGAGAAGTCGCCCCTGAGGACCTGCAGCTCCATGTTCCGGCCCAGCGCATCCAGCAGACCGGCCCGGAGGAGGCATTCCTCGATGGTATCGAACAGGGTCTCCTTGTGGGACGACCAAATCTCCGACCGGGCCAGGGTGGGCGAACTGCGGATGGTCTCGTTTAGCTCGTTCTCATATTGCTTGCTCATCATATTAGCCCCTCTCCCTTCTATGCAGATTCGAATATCCTGTATTATGCAAACTGCACGGAGTTCATTCCCAGCCGCGGAAAACTGGCGGTCATTTTCACCACACAGCTTTGCTTTTACAAAGCTGTAGGAGGCTGCATCCGGGGATTCCGCCCTGCCATAGCTGCCCTCCGCGCTTCCATGCGGCTGTAAACGGTGAGCTGTCCCACCGTTGTGTACAACATTTTAGCCGGCAGGTCTCACGGACCAGATATGGGCTCCGGGACGGAGGCGGCCCGCGGCAAAAGATTTGGCAGGAAAGAAATCCCCGGCTGCTTCTCTCCTGTAAAAAAGACATGTCTAACAAACCTTAGCTGCAACAGCGGGAGCGAATCCCCCTTGCCAGACAGCTCCTTGACCCCCGCCAGAATGACTTTTATGCATTTGGCATACTATTCATTCAGCACCCAATCATGGAGGCAACATGACTACAAGGAGGAAAAACTAAATGAGTATTGCTGATATTCGAACCTGCCCCCGTAAGGCCTACCTGCGTACGGCTGTCGACTCTGGAGTTATCAAGGCCGGCATTCTGCGCGGCATTGTGAAGGATGTCCTTTTGAGCTCTCCCTTCTCTACTGGAGAGGCGGCGCTCCGGAAGCGCATCCGTGACGCTTTCGACACCAAGGCCGACCGTCTGCTGCCCTTTGAGGCTGAGGCAGAGCGGGAGCGCATGGAGGTCCTGCTCTGGAGATATCTGGAGTTTGAACGCCGGCAGAAGAACAAGATCCTGGCTGAGAACTTTGTGAACAAGGTCAAGGTCATGGGTGACGACCACAGCGTCTCTGCCCACCGGCTCATTGACCGTGGCACGGCTCTGGAGTGCATCCGGTATCTCTATAAGCAGCCGGAGATGAGTTATCGTTCCCGCAAGACGCCGGTGGAGAAGAACCCGGACCTGCTGGCTCTGCAGAAGACTGGCGAGGCAGAGGCGGCCAAGCTGGGCATCACCGGTAAGCATGTGTTCGGCAGCTTCTACTACCTGAAGTCGTCCCTGGACACTTCCCGCAGCTTGGAGTCGACCTTTGAGAGCCGACTTGGCTCCAACATTATCAACCACCACTTCACCCCTGGTGAGGAGGCTGCGTTGGCGAAAGAACTGTCCGGTCAGAAACCGGATGTGGCCCTCTGCACTGACGATGAGCGTGAGTGCTATGATTGCATCTACAAGGATCTCTGCCACACGGAGTTTGTCAAGCGCAGCCTGGAGGAAAAGCCCACTGTGGAGGAAAAACCGCTGGACAGCATCCACATGACGCCCAGCCAGCGCCGGTTCGTGGAGTTTGAATCAGGAGAATGCCGGGTCAACGCAGTTGCTGGTTCCGGCAAGACGACCATCGTCACCCTGCGCACCCTGCGCCTCATTGAGGAGGGGTGCAAGCCTGAGCAGATCCTGATGATCACCTTCACTGACAAGGCGTGTGGGGAGATGAAGTCCCGCCTGCACCGCTACGCATGCGGCAGCACCCTGAAAGATCTGAACATTGAGACCGATAAGATCGTCGTTCGGACTTTCAACAGCTTCGGGCAGGAGCTCCTGGATACCCACTATGCCAAGCTGGGGTTCACGGAGGCGCCGCAGCTGGTGGATGAAATCCTGAAGAAGGATATCATTGTAAATTTGCTGGATTCCCACCGCACACTGCCCATCGACTATCGCAACCCCTTCCTGGACCTGCCAAATGCCTGCGGCGCTGTCGTCCAGATCGGTCGTATCATCGATTCCCTGAAGGCCAACCATGTGGAAACGGTCGATCAGGTGGAGAAGATGGTGACCATGGATATGAAGCCGCGAGCCAAGGAACTGCTGGCTATTTATGAGGCGTATAACGCCAAGTTGGTAGAGCTGAATAAGATTGACTATGAGGATCAGCTGCGGCTCATCCTCAAGCTAAAGGCGTTCGGAGTGTTCGAGGATCTCCCCTACCGCCACATTGTAGTGGATGAGTTCCAGGACAGCAATGGCAACCAGATCTCTCTTATCCTGGAGATGGCCAAGGCCGCCAAGGAGCTGGAGAGCATCGTGGTGGTCGGCGATGAGCTGCAGGCCATCTATGGGTTCCGCGATGCCACGCCCGAGAACCTGATCAAGTTCAGCGACTATTTCCCTGGCATGGTAGACATCCCACTGGAAGATAACTTCCGGAGCCAGTCGCCCATCATCGAGATGGCCAACCGCATCCTCAGCCGCGAGGCCCGGATCGCCAAGGTCATCAAGGCCCACCGCAAGGAGGAGGGTATCGCCCCTGTACTCATGGACATCGAGAAAGCAGACGCCGAGCGGGAGCTGTATGTGAAGCAGACCAAGAAACTGCTTCGGGACGGCGTAAAGCCGCGTGACATCGCAGTTCTCTGCCGTACCAAGTCTGAGCTGATCGCAGTCCAGAAGGAAATGGAGGATGCCGGTATTCCCACCATCCTCCGGGTCCCGGAGGTCATCGGGGACGCCCCCTATGTGAAGGCCATCATTGGGCTGGCTTCCTTCCTGCTCAACCACGAGGATACGCTGAGCCTAGCATTGTACCGCAAGAGCTTGGGAGGCGATCCATTCGATGCGGATGCCCTGAAGAAGGACGCTGAGGAGCTGGGTAAGAAGTACGATGAACTTGGCAGCGAAGCAGAGCGGATTGCCCTGTTTACGGGGATGATCCAGGATGCCTGCGAGGATTACATTGCCAAGGCATTCGCCGAGGATATCATGACCAAGGGTTTCCACACGGCTGGTGAGATTTTCCGGTACTGTGTGAAGTACAAGGAGTACAAGATCAAGGAGACTAAGTCTACCGCCCATGAGGATGCGGATGCCGTCAACCTGATCACTGTCCATTCCGCCAAGGGTCTTGAGTGGCCTGTCGTCCTCCTGTCCCTCAAGAAGTTCAAGCCTGCCAATGAGGAGGAGCACCGCCTTCTCTATGTGGCAGTGACCAGGGCCAAGGAAAAACTGTTGATTACCTATAATAAGAAGCAGCAGACCCTGGTTGCCCTGGTATCCTGAACAGACAAAGAAAGCCCCCGTCCATCGGACGGGGGCTTTTGTTATGGGGTAGATGTGTTAGTTTGGAAGCCTGTTTTCAAGGTCAGACTTGCCACGGGCCGGGCCGTTGTATTCTGGCTCCTTATGGAACCCATCACCATCGATACGCTCTGGGGTAGGAGTCTCAGCCGGAGGATGACCACCACCGCCACCATTGAGCAGCTGCTCTCCGCCCTGTCCAAGCGAAGATAGAGTCGGAGTCAGTTGTTCAGCTGGAGCTGTGGCAGGCGGAGTAGTCACAGGCATCGTACTCTCCAACCTGACAGGCTGAACCTTGACTGGGTCAGCCGTGGGAATAGTCGCGGGATCCAAAACGGCTCCAACCTGAACTGTAGGTGTGGCCGCGTTCATTGCCTGCGCCTGGACATCAGCCGGAATCTGGACATTGATAGCGCCGTTGGGAGCCACCGTTGCATTCCAGGCAGCATGCTCAACCACAGGTTGAGCCGCCTTCATCCCCTGGAAGGTTTCGAGACTGCCTGCCCGCACATTGACGGCATCACCAACGGCCACAGCCTGAACATCAGGCTGTGCATTGATCTGACTGGCCAGGTTATGCGCAGCGGGCGTAGCTACAGGGATGCTGCCCTGAGAGGCTCCCTTGCCCGTAGCCGTATAGGCATTGACGAAGTCGGCTGCCGGGACAGTGACCGACGCTGAGCCATCCTCGGCAACCTGCGGAGCGCTGAAATGCGAGGCCATAGCGGCAGGCACCTGCGCCTTCTGAAAGGCCTGTACATCGGCGCCACTGATCGTGTAAGTCTGACCATCTGCGCTGGGCGTAACATTCAGCCCCTGGTTGCCCAGGCTCGCTGTACCCGTATGAACGGCGGGAGCCACCATCGTGGGCATCGTCGGCTGGGTCGTAGGAGTCCCCATGGAGGTCTCCGGCGAGATGCCGGCGGCCATAGCGCGAGAACCCATTGTATTGCTGCTGGCAGCAACAGGTCCGAAGGCGCTGGCCATATCGGCCTGAGACATCGTAATAGACATGCTGCCGTCCTTGCCGACCTTGGCAGAGGCAACCTGGGCCGCCATCGACTCAGGCATCGGCGTATTCTGGAACTTTGCAGCCGGAGCAGTCATCGTAACAGCGCCAGTATTGGCATCTGTGCTGGTCTGGAACCCCATCGACTCCATCTTGGAGGCGCCGAGGGCTGCAGCAGCCTTGGGCGAGTTCAGCATCGAAGGCATATCAGGGACCAGAGCAGGAGCCTGGTCGCCATGCGCGGTTACAGAGTAGCCGCCCCTCGTGGAGATGCCGAGGTTGTCTCGGGCCTTATCGCTGTCATAGGTGATATTGGCCCCAGTCATAACCTCTTCGCCATTCACTCTTTTGGTCGCAGCCTCAACCCCTGTAATACCCATAGCCCGCATGGCGGCACGCTCTTCTTCGGAGCCATTTTCCCAGGTGTTCTGCATCTCACGGAGACGGGCCTGGTCGCTCTGGCTCATCTTGCTCATGTCGTAATGGACATTGGACTGTTTCTGCCCGGCACTCCCAACGCTGGGCTTGCCGAAACTGATACCAGCTGCCTTTTGACCATCTCTATCGAGTGTATAGGTGCTGGCCCCAGTCTTGCTATTGTAAGAACGCTCAGCAAGGCCCTTGCCGTAGACATTGTCTCCGTCTCTATAGTTACCGCGGTTTTCCAAAGATGACTTATAGGCAACCGCTTCTGGACTGAGAGCAGGTTCTCCGCCACCACCCAGAGGAGGTGTCCCACTACCATCGTTAGAGCCTGGTTTGGGATCCCCCAGGATTGCGCCCGCAGCATCGGAGCCAGCACCTTTAACCTGAGACTTGCCGCTCTCAACAGTCTTGTTGCCGAGCTGCTGCAGGGGTTTGGAGAGAGCTCCGCCAGTGAAGTGCCGGTCGACTACGCCGAGCGTACCGGCAGCCATACCAACGCCGACGCCTGCAGCAACCTTGGCTCCGCCACCCAGGGCTTTCGCACCTGCGCCCAGGAGCTGTCCGCCGGTAGAGTTGGCAATGGCATTGGCCGCATTGCGGACACCCTGCACAGGAGCCAATCCGCCAACCTTGCTGGTCAGATTCCTAGCTCCCTGTCCTACAGTGGCCAACGCCCGGCCAGCTTTGGTTTCGTTCAAGAACCGCTGTCCAAAGCTGGATTTTGCAGCCGCCGCGCCGCCGGCACCACCGGCACCGCCATCACCGCCGCCATCCTTGCCGTCTCCGCCCTCTTTGCTGTCATCTTTACCATCGCTGCCACCCTTACCGCCAGTGAGAGATCTAATACCTCCACCGATGGCGCCGGCAGCAAGACCGGCGCCAAGCATCATCAGGCCGCGGCCAGCACGCTGGCCCTTCTGACCGACCTGGTCGGCCATGCCGCCAGAATTGCCAAAGAACATCTGACGCAGCAGATTCGTCAGGGGAATCATCACATAGGCCATAACGATCGAGTCGATATTACGGCCTGAGTCAGGCACCAACAGAATGAAACTGAGCATCAACGCTTGCAAAGGTTGGATGAACAGGTTCGCACAAAACTCTCTGAAAAAGTCAAGCGTCTGCCGGCGTTTATTCTCGCTGATAGCCATCATGGAGATAAAAATCGGCATCAGCACGATCATCAGAGCCAGGGACAAAGCGCGGAATACATAGAAAACATTGAAGTAGATCACTGCGCCCAGATATACGGCATAGGAGAGGATAGCGCCAAGGCCGGCACCAGAGTTGGCTGCCAGCTTCTGAAACCGTTCCTGAGCCGTCTTGCCGCCCAGTATATCATGGAAAATACCAGTCAGTTGAGCACAGGTATCAATCAAAATAGGGATCACATAGGGGATGACAGCCAGCAGGAATGCTACCAAGAACAGGTATTTAATCTGCTCGATGGCGCTGGCACGAGCAACTGGATCCATGGTAGACATGGCTTTTTTGCCAACATTGAAGATGATGGCGTAGAGCAACATGATAACAGCTGCAATCTCTGCCACAAAGAAGAATGTCCAAATTACCGACTGCCAACTGGAAGGGAACACGCCACCCACATAGGAGGAGGATCCACGAACGCCGCCGTTGAAAATCAATTCATCGAAGTTCCAAAGGCCGAGGGCGTTGGCAATCCAGTCTACGATGCTGGCAATACCTTCGGCAAATGCCTGTTCGACAATACCGGGTGTGCCGTCGTTAACATTAGATGCTGTCACGCGCAGTTCATCGTCTGCGACATAGTTTGCAAATGCCTCTACAGCAAGAGTTCCCCAGTGGATGTAGTAATCGTTGGCCCTAACCAGAGTGTCGCCTCTCGTCTGACCAAGACCAGACTTATCCACTCCATAACCTTTCAGCATCCGGTATTGGAAAGTGCGAGTCTCTGTTTGGCTGCCAATCGTTCGTTCAATAGAAATGTAATAATCAGTACCAGCATTGCTGTGGAAATTCTTATCCACAGGATTTTTTGGCTCTTGGGTGGTTACCACTGAGCAGCCTTGCTCCTGCCACTGTCCTCCGGGCTTTAGGCCGCTGAAGAAGTTCCCCAGATCTGTCGCATATTGTTTTACCTGTTCATCCAGGGTATCCCCCTCGGGCTCATACATACCATACTGGTCACCATAGACAAATTTGAAAGCCGCATTCAGGTCATAGATTAGAGAGTTACGAATCAGCTGGGCGCGGTCAATATCGGCCTGCCTGGACTCATTTCCCCAGCCGGAAAAGCTGATTGCGCCAGGGAAGCTCAAGGGCAGATTATCGACCGTATTGCCGCCCTGTTTTTCGAATGTCCCGCCTGTCAGAAAACTGATGATGTTGCTATCGGAAGGAGTCTTCGTTTTAATGAGCATTTCCATCAGATCTTTACCAATACGCTTCGCTTCCATTGGGTGTCCGTTGGTACTAACGCCATGCGACACAACGGCAGCCACAATTTCCCAGGCGGAGGTGTCGACAGCTGTCTGGATATAGGAGCGCTGAACAGGCAGGATAGGTGCCCAAGCAGGCGATACGAAGCCGCTGACCAGAACGCCAAGCATGATGACCATGGCCGTCAGGAATGCCCAGATCCGGCGCGGCAGACTCGTAATCGTTTGAGACATGAATCTTTTCAACTCCTTTCTTGGGCCGGGCCCCGAAGCGCATGCTCCGGGGGCGGCCAGAGTTTAGTGTTACTTGCGGCCAGCGATCGTTCGCTTTTCGATGAGATACTTTTCGATATCCATGGGGAATGCATACCCAATGGTCGCCTCCGAGTTCATCTTGAGCAGGAAATGGCCGCGGGCCGGCGAGGTCAGGTAGGACCGCTCGCCGTTGGAGAGCTTGAACTTCTCCTGGACGGCGTCCAGGTCCGTAGAGCTCTGCTTCAGAAAGATGTTAACCACTGCGTTGGAGAGGACAGCCTCGCCCTGGGGGCAGCTCACGAACTCCTTGAAGTTCTGAGAGGCCACCAGCAAGCAGCAGTTCCGCTTACGGGACCGACGGGAACAGGTCTCAAGGAACTGGGCGGTAAACTGGAAACCAGGCATATTGGGATTGGTCAGCATCCACGCCTCATCGCAGACGATGCGCTTGCGGAGCTTGGGGTTCTTCTTGGCGAACTTCTCCCAGGCCCAGGACAGGGCATTATACATGCCGATCGGCCGGAGCACATTTTCCTCCAGCTGCTTGATATCAAAGCAGATGACCGGAGCGTCCGTGTAGTTGGCCATGTCCTCAGAGGTGGTCTGGTCGAACAGGCCATACACGCCGTCCCTCTTGAACATGCGCAGGGCGTTGGCAACCGAGACCAGAGTCTCATTGCCGGGCGTCTGGGCGATCTCTTCCAGCTTCCGGTGGAAGTCGGAGAAGGTTGGCATGGGGCGCTTGTGGCCGTGGTGGACAAACTCGCCCTTGTCGTTCATCACCACATCGTCATCATACAGAGAGGTATAATCCTCAGAGAAACCGAACTCCTCGTAGATGCTGGCCAGGGCGAAGGAGACCAGAGAGCGCTGCTCCTGGGTCAGTTCGCCAGTCATCACCCCGATCAGGTTCAGCAGGTCAGCCACCTTTTCTTTGATGTTGACGATGCGCTCGCCGGTGGCCTGGCCGTCTTCATCCAGAACTTCCTCATCCTCCAAATCGAAGGGGTTGGGGATGGTGGTAGAGCCGGGGGCAATCTTGATGACCTTGCCGCCCAGAGCCTCGGTGATGGTGCTGTACTCGCCTTCAGGGTCGATGATAACGGTCCGCACACCCTGGAGGGCAGAGCGCATCGTCAGCAACGACACCAGGAAGGTCTTGCCGGAACCAGCCCGGCCAAGCACCGTGGTATTGCCATTCTCCAGGATCCGCCGGTCAAAGAAGTCCACATAGATGGGCGTCTGTGTCTGCAGATTGACACCAATCAGGGTGCCGGACGGATGGGAGATCTCAGCATTGTAGAAAGGGAAACAGGCCGTCAAACCCTCAGATGAAAAGTTGCGGAAATTCTTGGGCAGCCAGGTTTTTCCAAACGGCATGCCAGACTTGTAACCCTGGTCCTGGCGCAGGTGCAGGGGCATCAGTTTGATCTTTTTGCCCCGCAGCGTGTTGTCCAGCATCTGAGTCTCCTTGTCCAGCTGGTCCACCGTTTTACCATACAGGTTACAGATCATCTGGACTTGGAACATGGAGATGTAGTTCTGCTCGATCTTCTCACGCTCACGGACCAGCTCGGAGATCTGGTTGCCCAAGCGGGTCACATTTCGGGTCTGCCCTTTTTCAGATTCCACATCCAGCTGGGCTTCGTACTGGGTGATTTTATCGGTCAGCTCATCGATGGCCTCACGCTCGTCCATGGGGTTGATGTGGATGGTCATATCCAGGTCACCATCATAGTTATAGAGCTTATCGGCCCAGCCAACCATGATGTGCTTGGGGAAACCAGTCAGCAGGAAGCTGCGCATGACCCGGTCGCCGATGCCCAAATGGTCGAACTCAGTCCGGTCAAAGCTCGGCGGAGACATCATATCCTTCAAGGTAGGCACACCCTTCTCCAGCATGGTGGCTCCGGAGACCTTGGGCTTCTGCACATCACCAATGATCAGCTCCGGCTCCTGAGCTACTTCGGCAGCCTTGCCCTTCTTTTTGGACTTCTTTTCTTTCTTGTTCTTTCCGAAAGCCATTACAGGTCACCTCCATCAGTAAAGTACCCGGCATATTTCATCCGAATCTGCTCCATGCGCCGCTGGGCTTCCTTCTGGAGGAGAATCATCTCCTGCATGGCGCCCTGACCATTCTTATCGCTGTCCACATTGCTGGCGCGCAGTTTGTTGATGGTTTCGCCAAGGATCAGGTCCAGCATGCCCACACGAGGCAAATCGCGGAACTTATCCTCAACGCCATCCACGAACAGAGCAAACGCCTCGTTGCTGGCGATAGCTTCGGCATAGCTGAAGCCTTCTCGGTTGTAGCAGCTGTACACAAGCTCAATGAGCTCGGCAGTACTCAGGGTACGGGTGATGATCCCAACGGCGTCCAAGCCACTGCGGACAGCGTTGCACCGGTTCAGCAACTCCTTGTTGGCGTAGGCAGCCTTTTCACCGTCCGTCAGCCCATCCAAGCCAATAGCTTCATCATATGGAACAACAATGTAGCGTTTCTTCTGCTGGTTGTTGCCAATGCGGACATTCAGATTCTCCATGTCGGCCATAAAATGATCGGCGTAGTTCTTCATGCCCGGGAACTCCACCAGCGTCTTGGAGATCTCAGTCCGCAGAGATTCCACCCGGTGGGTGTTGTCGATCTCTTTCGTCTGCAGGAAAATCGAAATGGGGAAACTCAAAGAGTTAATGAACTGCTGGAAGGACATCTCGATCTGGTCGCGCTCGCCTTCCGTCTTCAGGTCATAGTTCAGGGCCGAGCATTCGATGACAGCCCGGTAGCTGTGGTTGGGCATCACGATCATGTTGTTGCGGATGTCGTCGAAGGGCAGGAAATCCTGGGCGATCTCAAGGTCGCTGTTTTCAGATTTATCCTTTTGCATAGGGTCCAGTTTCTTGACCATCAGGAAAAGACCGGCTCCGATGGCTCCGACGATCACGAGCATGATCAGAATGATCAGTACAGGCATAGCTACTTCTTACCTCCTCTATCAGAAAATGTTTTCGCTCTCCTTGGCCTTCTGCTCCCGCTCATAGTCGCTGGCCCGGTCCATGCGATAGGTCATGGTGTTGACCAAATGCTTGCTCTTCTTCTGGAATTTGAATCTCCAGATCAGATACTGGACCAGGGTGAGCCCGCCCTTGTTATAGAAGGCAAAGGGCAGACCGATTGCGGCTGCTGGGATAAGCCCGATCATGAGAGCCAGAACAGGCGGCATGATTTTGGCCATGCCGACAAATACACCAGCTCCGACGATGAGGCCTGCAGCGATCCAGCCAGCTTGACCAAAGGTCAAAAGGCCGCCTACGGCCTTTTCTTTTTCGGCCATGTCGTTGGCGATACGATATACTCTCGCCATGTGTGGGTGACACCTCCTTTAGGGTTCGTCCCGCATGACCGGCTTTGTTTAGGGAGATGATTGGGACCGGTATGGGGCTGTGGTCTTTTACTTTTGAATACTATGCAAATGTGCTGAAAGCTATTGCCGGAGATTGGAATGTGGATTTGCCCCTGCCTTTTGTTGGGGACCTGTGGTGGTTGGGTGTCTTTTCTAACGAAGAAAGTGGCAGGGAATTTGTCTTTTGCTCTGGAGCATGGCCGCGGGCCGGTTCCCTCGCAGGAACCGATGTTGGGGCCGTGAGATATCCTCTCCCCTGCTGGGCATTTTTGGGTTGGGCGTTGCGCACTACAGTGAGGTGGGTTCGTTGTAGTACAAAACGATTAGCTCCGCGAAACGGTTTCGTGCGAGCAGTTTCGGCAGAATGAGTCTTCCCGTTTTGCATATGAGAAACAAAAATATCGGAGAGGAATGGGGTCCCCAACTTCCGCCATGGAGGCTGTTTCGTTTTGCGCGGGGATTTCGCAGTCTCACGGACCCGGCATCGGTTCCCGTGAGGGAACCGGCCCGCAGCGGGCCACTAGGCAAAGAGAAATTTCCCTGCCGCTTTCTTTGTTAAAAAAGACAAAAATCCGGGGCCCGGGCCGCAAAAGCCCAGGTCCCAGATTTCGTTTTTTGGCAACGATCAGACAATCTCCAGCCCCATGACAGGGAGTCCCTTTTTCCCGCAGAGGTCTGAGAACCCCAGCGACTTAAAGAAGACAGGCTCCTCTTCGTCGGCAGGGAGAAGAAATATCCAATGGGTGGTTCCATCCTCTCCCCAGCCTTTTTCCTTTACAGCCTTCGCCATACTGGTTTTAACGAGAAATTCGGTTCTGCCCTTGGCGCGGTGCTCCTGCAGGATGAAGACATCATCGATCAGGAGCCCATCCTCCGGGCGGACTCGCAAAACCTCTTTCTTAGGCATACCCAGGGTCCCATGTACAGGACAGAGCATGCAGTAGCCTACCAGCTTGTTCCTTGCAAACAGTCCGTAGGGGAACCCTTCCATTGAGAGGATCTCGCCCAAATATTCGTTCTGAATTCTGGTGCTGAGAGACTGGATACTGCGCTCGTCCTCGGCAGTGAGCTGCCGGACATGATATTCCATATTATCTGTCTCCTGCAGCTTGGAGATGTCGTCGCTCGAAACAACGATATCCCCTCCAGACACCCGGCACATGCAGTTCGGGTCCAACAGGGCGAATGAGACGCTGCCAATGAGCAGCTCATAGTCGCTGGCATCCTTTAACATCCCGGAGACGATACCTCTTGAACCAGTATCAAGAAGAACCTTTTTGCCGACCAGCGCCTCAGGCTTCTGTGCCAGCGGCTCCAGGACCGGGTACCAGGCGTAGCCCATGGACAGGTTTGCCGGCGCGGCGGTTCCGAGGATCCGGTTGAAGTCTCCCTCCTGAGATAAGAAGCGCTTCCTGGAGAAAACGCTCCAGCCGTGGGCGACCTTCTCAAGATCGTCCATCTCATCTGACATGCGCGGCTCGCCTTCCTGTATGGCCTGGATCAGCCGGCAGTTATAGGCCTTGCCGTCGATGGTGATTTGGCGTCCGTGGACGAGCCCGAGCGTTTCCAGTGCGCCATAAGAGACTGAATACAGGACCGGCTCGACAGCAATCAGAAGATCGCCCACTTCGAACCAGTAAATTTCCTGCCCATACACCGTATCGCTAATCATAACTGGTGCATCGGCCTTGTAGCGGGAGAGGTTCTTCCCTACCTCTACAGGCTTGCCGCGGACATAGGGCGTGCCCAGGGCCCTGGTATACAGCATCTTTGCCCAAAGTGGTTTGTCTACCATTTTTAATCCTCCTTTGCCGTTTCCTCCAAGGGCAGCACAAAATCGATTCTGGACAAGTCGGCAATGACCGAGCCGTCCGGCAGATTCAGTGCAAACTCCCTAAAATTACATCCAAACGATTTGATCCTGGCGTCGCGGAGCATCAGGTCGTAGTCACCGACCGATTCCAGCTTTCCATGGATGGTCGAGTCCTGGCTCTTCACCACAACATCAACGCCAATCAGCATGTCGATGTCAGGCGGGATCGGCCTTATGGGCTCCAATACCGGCCGCCAGCCAAACGATGTCAGCCCCGAATTCTTGGAATACTGGGCCCGCCCTCTTGCAGAGCTGCCGCCACGCAGGTCATACATGTCAGGCTGGAGCGGGTCGACCGCATTCATACACCAGCTGTAGCCGCAGGAGATGTTCCACAGCAGCGATTCGTCCGGACAGGAGTCCAGGAAATGGCCCCATTCATCATTGGGAGTATGGTTGGCGCCATTCTTCATGGTACGGGCCCAATACCGCTTGCCGTCAATCTCGACCTTTTTGCCGAGGATCAGCTCATTGCGGTCCAGGTCCTCCCAGGAGACGCCTTTCAGGATATTCCTGGTTGCGATCAACAGCCCATCGTGCTCCAGCCATTCGATCTCATTGCCGGGAGTACTGGCCCCCAGCGTTATGGTCGGATGGTCCTTATAGCGGTAGTACATCCGGCCCGGCAGGACTGGCTTGCTGCGGATGATCAGACTGCCGAATTTCTTGATCTCCATTATATTTTCCTCCTTCGTTTCGTATCTCCAAGATTGCGAATCTGGTCTGTTATATGCAGGCTAAGCCAGCTCCATTCTGGACAAAAAGAACCGGGCCTGCGCGACTGCGCAGACCCGATTTTTCAAGGTTGAATCTCCGGCCTGTTCTGGAGAAGCTGGATGCATTGCACCTGCCCCCGGTCGACGACCACATGGCGGTCACCGATATCACAGGCGAAACCATTGAAGCCACTATCTTCGAGCCGGGTATCTTCAGGAACAACCAGTTCCAATTCATAGTCGCCGACGGCCTTCAGGTTGCCGATGACAATTCCATCAGGGCCATACAGGATGACCTTCTTCCCAAGGGCCGTATGCGCCCGTTTCGGGTTGAGTCCCTGCGGGATTAGAACTGGTCGATAGCCTATGCCTTTGCTGCGGTCCCTCAAAGACAAGCCCATCGGCATGTCAGTCCCACAGGAATTACCGCCCCTGAAAAGAGCCATTCGCTCATCGCTCACGGCCGTCAGAGTCCAGCTTAGCGAAAGCTGCTCTTCAGTAATCATCTTACTTCCGTAGGTATTCCAGAACTCGGTGAACTCATCGCTTATAAATTCGCCGAACCGCTCGCCACGAAGTAACCGGGCTTGGAACAGCATTCCGTCTATGGTCACATCGGCGCCCCAGCAGAGGTTTGCCTCATCCAGGCGGCTGAAGCTGACATCCTTGAGAATATTGCGGTCAGCTACCAGTTTTCCATCGTGCCAGAGCCAGCAGATCAGCTCTGCGAATTTGTGTGTTGAGTCTGCCAATCGGATAGGGCCGTTGCCAGCCATGTCTCCGGGCTGCCGAGTCTGCCTATTCACCTGAACAGTACCCAAAAATAATTCCATCATAGTAACACCCCCTTGGATCAACTCTCAGAATCCTGGGTCTGCGAGATATAGTCCACAAGGTCCCGGTTCACAACGATAGTCCCATCCTTGATTCTTTTAGCAAAATCATCGCTATCCGGGCCCTTCCTGTCAAACTGAGCCCGGCGGAGGACCAGGTCATAGTCGGAAATGCCGGTAAGCATTCCAACCACCACAGAGCTGTTGTGCGCCACGGTGACCACAGAGCCGAACATTTCCTTGATATCGTTGGGGCCAGCCGAAACTGGCTCCAGCACCGGCCGCCAGCCAAATGGTTTTGACCGGGTTTTCGCAGAACAGGTCATTGGACTGTGTGCATTGTTGCCGCTGCAGAGATACCGCAGCCGGTTATCGAGCGTGGACGCATCGATACACCAGGACCATCCATCCTGGAAGTACCAGAGATCCTGAATGTGCCCAACACACATGGCCGCAGCCTCATCCCATTCCTTAACGGATGGGGTTCGCACCTTGTACCGTTTGCTGTCAATGACAGCCTCCTGGCCGGAGATCAGCCCACGCTGATCCAGGTCTTCCCAGGAGATCGAATGTATCAGGACGCGAGTTGCGATGAGCAGATGTCCGACTGTCAGCCATTCGATTTCTTTTCCAGGCTTGGTGCCACCAAGCTCAAGTACCGGGGTTTCCCGATAGCGGTCAAATTGCCGCCCTGCCGGGACGACCGGCCGCTTATTGATATACAGTGAGCCGAATTGTTTCTTCTCCATTGTTTTGCAATACCTCCTATTTTACTCTTTAGAGTTCGTGGATGAAGTCCAGTTGGGCACGGTCGAAGACAAAGCTGAGATCATCGGTCTGCACAGCATGCCCCAACTCCAGAACCGGCATCGGATTGATGAAATCGACGAGCAGGTCATAGTCACTAAAATCGGCTAATTCGCCCTTGTAGACCATGCCGTCGCAGCCGAATGAAATCATCTTGCCAATGTTGGCCCGGCAAAGTTCCATACTAGGGCGATCCAGGACTGGCCGCCAGCCAATCTGCTGTGATCTGGTAGATGGCAATATCCAACCTTCGCCGTGTGCGCAGCTGTATCCAAACACGCCGCAGTAGTCGTCAGTACTCGGGTCTTTCCCTCTATCCTGCGACCATGACCAGCACCGCTTCCAGTGCCACAGGCCGTCATCGTAGGAGGTCATGCCCAGAATATCATGCCATTCCCAGTTGCCCTTCGGGCCAGGGTAGTTTTTCACCAGTCTACAGGTATAGGACTTGCCGTCGATGGCTATCTTCTTCCCATAGACCAACCCCTCTTTGTTGAGGCGGTCCCAGGAAATGTTGAATTTGATTGGACGGCTCGATACCAGCAGGCCATTCACCGAGACCCACTCCAACTCCTGGCCGGGAATCGTGTTGCCCAGGCCGCAGTTGGTTTGGACTCGCGGATGAATACTCCCGAATCGCTCGATGGTATAGCTTCCCATGCGTTTGATGCCTCCTTTGGTTTGTTTTCCCAAATTGTGAATCTGATCTATCCTATGCAGGCAGGCCATGAGCTATTCAGCGAAAAATAGGCAAAAAAGGACGGCAGGCGTCCCGCCGGGCATCGGCCTTTGCCTTTGCCCTGGAGTACGCCTTGCCGTTTGGGACAACACGGGAAACCGGGTTGACCCCGTTCCAGCTGCCTCGTTGTGCAGCGTAGAAGGCTTTCTGGGCCTTCTTGGATTGCTTGCAGAGATCCACTACCTTTCTCATAGCTCGTGCCTCCTAAATTGTTGTTTACAAAATGGACCGCGGGAAAGCCCGCTCCGTAAGGGGTGGGATGAGAGCGGGGCCAGACTGTTAGCTATACAGCCTATGGAGACAGGAGGACCAAATGGCCCGACTGTCTCCTTTGCTTCCTGCCCCCGCTATGCAACCAAACAAATGTTTTATTTTTTGGCAAAAATGCTTGACATTTTTCAGTTGCAGCATATAATATATACATGGAAACGAGATATAAGCATCGCAACACCAGTGTGTCCATGATCAACTACCACCTGGTATTTTGCCCGCGCTATCGGAGGAAAATCTTCTTGTACGATGGCCTGGAAGACCGCTTCAAGGAACTGGTCTACCAAATCTGCGCGCAAAACGACTTTGAGGTACTGGCCCTGGAGTGCGACAAGGACCACTGCCACCTGTTTGTAAATGTGCCGCCTACCATCAGCGCGGCTGATGTGGTACGCATCATCAAAACAAACACGGCGAGGGTGTTGCTGAGGGAATTCTCGGAACTCTCCAGGGCACAGTCGGTGTGGACGCGGAGCTACTTTGCCTCTACTGCCGGCGAGGTCAGCTCAGAAACGATCAAACAGTATATAGCCAGTCAAAAGAACCACGGGTAAAGGAGGTGTGGTCGATGAGCCGTTGGAACAAAGATATCGAGGTCGGCGAGCGCTGCGTCCTGACGCTGCCGCTCAACTGCCATCCCAGGGACACGCGGTTCCTCGACCAGGTCTTCCAGATCGAAAACAAGCTCAAGAACCAGCTGATCGAATGGTACAAAACTCAGCTGAACGAGATGACCCGCACCCGCCTGTGGCGGGAGGCCAGCCAGGCCCTTGCCGACCTGCACACGGAGTACGGCCCGGACATGAAGCTCCTTGCCGAGCTGGATGAAAAGGCCAAAAAGAAGCCTCTCTCCAAAACCAAGGAGGCAAAGCGCGTCCAGCTGCGGCAGAAGGCCAAGGAGTTTCAGGCTAAGCAGAAACCTCTCTATGAGACCCGCAACGGTATGATCCGTAAGTATGAGTTCTCCCGCGGAGATTTCGAAAAACGGATGGCCAAATACCGCCGCAGCTACACCGACTTTGTCGGCAGTATGGTTGCCCAGCGGCTGGCCGACGATGTATGGGACATGTTCCAGAGCTACCTCTACGGCAAGGGTAAGGCAATCCGCTTTTCTGGGATCAACAAGTTCCTCACCATTGAGGGGAAGAACAACTCCGCTAACATCGTCTTCGACAGGAAGGCCATGAAGGTTTTCATCGGGCAGGGCCGACACAAGACCGGCATCCGGGTCAAGCGCAGCCGCAAGGACCCCTGCGGCTACGAGGCCGAGGCCCTGAGCCGGGAGATCTGCTACTGCCGGATCACCCGCAAGGCGTATCCTGAGGGCTGGTGGTATTTCCTTCAGCTGGTGCTGAAGGGAGCGCCGCCCGTAAAGGCTAAGCCTGACACGGGCGAACTGCTCCACCCGATGGGTGAGGGCCGCGTCGGCATGGACATTGGTCCTCAGACGCTGGCCTACTGCGGGGAGGATGTCCTGGACCTGGTGGAGCTGGCTCCCGGCGCCCAGAATCTCCAGGAGGAGATCCGGCGCATTAACCGGGCCATGGACCGGTCCCGCAGGGCTACCAACCCTGGTATGTTCGACAAGGCTGGGCAGATCATCCCCGGGAACCGCCTGCCCAGAGAACTGCTTGACAGCCACGGCAAACGCAAGTGGGTAAAGAGCAAACAGTACCGGGAGATGGAGCGGCACAGGCGATACCTCTACCGCAAGCAGGCAGACCTCCGGAAGGCCAAGCATCAGCAGCTGGCAAACAAGTTGCTCGCTGCCGGCGACCGCTTCTATGTAGAGGATATGTCCTGGCGGGCATTGTCCAGACGCTCCAAGCAGGCCCGGAAGAACAAGAAAGGTAAGAACCTCTCCAAAAAGAGGTTCGGCAAGTCGATCGCCAACAAGTCGCCGGGCGCCTTTCTCTCCATCCTGGAGAAGAAGGTGCTCGCCCAGGGCGGTTCCTTTTATCGGATCAATATCTGGAAGGCCAGGGCCTCCCAGTTCCACCATATGACAGGCCAATATATTAAGAAGAAGCTGTCCCAGCGGGTGGACATCCTTGAGGATGGCTCCAAGGTCCAGCGCGACCTGTATTCGGCCTTCCTGATCATGCACAGCAACAAAGCGCTGGACGGTTTTCTGGTCAGCTCATGCAATAGGGACTATCCGAAGTTCCTCCAGATGCACAACAAGGCGATGGCAGCCCTCGCCGCCAGCGATAAGCCTCTGCCCAGCAGCATGGGCGTTCGCCGCAAGGCTGCCTAAGATGATATTTTCGCCCCCCCCTGGGGGCAATGCTCCACAGCATGCGAATTTCCCAAGTAAACAGTGGGTGGTAGGACGAGCGCCACCCCATACTCAGCACGCCGGCCTCTGCTTCGGCAGAGGAAGCGAGTCGTAGGACTCGCCTAAGGCACGCACCGAGAGACGGCACGACAGTCTCATACGGCGGGGCGCAAGCTCTGCTAGGGGCTGTGCATCAGCCGCATGAAGATGGGTAACCATCTTCCGCAGCTGAAAAGTGGATGTTTTGGCGCATACAACTTTCTTCGGGAGGTTGCGCAGCAGGCATGCATGCGTCGGAGGGTCCTTCTCCCCGCAAGGGGCGAACAACTCCCTCCCCGGTGACACCACCAACCACGGACGGGAAGTATTAGAGAAGGGCGCGTAGCGTCCTTCTCTAAGAACCCCACTCCGTAAGGGGTGGGAGCAGTCAGATTTATGCTATGCGTGCGCTCCAAAACCCATTCCAGAGCAGATGCTATTTCACCTGCAAAGCGGGAAACCAGTCTTATTTAACGAAGAAGGCTGATGGGGCAGTTTCCTTTGCCAGGAGCCGTGGCCGCGGGCCGGTTCCTCATCGGAACCGATGCCGGGTCCGTGAGACCTCCGCCATAGTCGCATTGCGGGTCCACGGTTGCCGCAAACGATGGGGCAGCAAATGGTTGTCTGCAACAATTAGCTTGCCACGAAGCGAAAAAAGACATAGAAAGAGCCCCGTGTGGGGGCTCTTTTGTCTATTAGTCAATCAAAAGTTTGTACTCGGTCCCGTGCTCCGTATGGAACTCGATGACCTTGCCGTCCGCAGAGATGCTGCAAATAGCCGTGACCTTGGAGGTTCGGAGTACCCGGTCGGGCTCGTCGTTGATGGTGATGACGGCGCATTGGCCGACCGCCAGTTCGAACACGAGGGACCCTTTCATCTTTTTCATAGCAATCCTCATTAGTTCTTGTCTATGGCCCAGCCTTCAGCCTGCCAGTCCCGGGAAATGACTCCTTCGGGAGAGATGATTGCAAGCTCTAGGTTCTCGATGTCGCCGCCATCGACGACCTCCACGAAATAGCTGTTGCCTTCGTCCTCCAGCTCCCACTCGCCCAGGTAGGACTCGTCGGGTTCTGTATAGGTCACCTGGCTGAAGCCGCCGTCATTTGCCTTTGCAAACAGCACAGCTTCGGTCCAAGAGGACTCGTCCTGGCAGCCGCAGCACTTAATGTCCATGAACTTGCCGTCAGGGAACGAGACTGTATGGATGATGGTGTTGTCCTCTCCCTGGAACTCGCCCTCCCGCTCGGCGTTCAGGTAGCCGTTAATGACGGCCAGGCACCGGCTGGGAATGAGCAGCTTCGCAGCATATCTCATTTTGTCTCAGCCTCCTCCTGCTCATCCTGCTTCAAGCTGATCCAAGACTCGATCTCACGCAGCACAAACTCGGTGAGCTCAGGGCCCATAGACCCGCCAGGGCTGACCGTGCCATGGAACTCGGCGTGTTCGCCGCTCTCGGGCTCGCGGATAGAGACAACTGCCACATGCTTGTGGCCCTTCTCTCCTAACTTAATGTTCATATCCAGCGTAAATTCCATGTTCTTTTCTCCTTTCAACAATGGTTCTTCCCACATGACTTTCTCTGAAAGTCACAATTTTGTGGTTGTACATCTGCGATTAGACAAATTGCCAACCTCTACCTCGGGCAACATACCGCTTCGCGCTATTCTACCTGGTGGTGGAGACCACCACTAAGTTGGAATAGCCTCAACAATTAGCATCCTGAAGTTTTTCGACCATGTCCAGCGGCACCGACACGATCAGCTCGGGAGTGAGTCCGTGATTATAGCAGATCGCCTCTGCAGCCTGAAGAATGGTGGTGATCCCCCACTCCTCCGGCTCGTCCATACGACCGCCGTCCACCGCCTCATAGGTTTCCTTGTCATAGAAGGTGTAGTCATACCCACCTTCATCGCACTCCTGCACATGCAGGTAGTGCTGGTCGTCGACCAGAAATAACTTTTCCTCCATGAGTTGATATCTCCTTCCTATTTAATTATTCGCCAGGCGAAACAACATAGGCATTGAGCGTCTGCCTCCCGAATGCAAGGGCGTCCTCATGGTTGTCGAAGTAAACATCCACACGGTTGCCCTTGATGGCGCCGCCGACATCCTGAACGATACGCTCACCCAAACCTTCGATGTAGAGCACAGTGCCAAATGGGTACTTACTCTTGTCAGCAGCGATGGTCACGCCCTGTACCGCTTCAGCCCCACTGGCCGTGTAGACGATACCATTGGGGCGCTTGCTGGCCCATTCGCCGCAGCATTTAGCGCAGGAGCAATAGGCGGTGGCTTCGATAGTCTCCCACTCAGGATCCGGAGTCGGCTCAGGCGTCTCAAGCGGAAGCACTTCGGTCTCGGCCTCAGGGATGGCCCGCAGCGTCTTCTGCGAGAAATGGATCTCGCTGACCGGCTCGATATCGGGCATCTTCTCAGTGACAGCCTCGTCCTTCACAGTAGCGTGGAACTCGGTTGCGGTCCCGCTGGCAGCGAAAGCGATCGTGCTGACAGCCGCTACGGCAGTGACCAGGCAGACCGCCATGCGCAGGCGGATAACTTCCCGGAGGTGGGACTTGCGGAGTTTCTGGCTGGTTTCCTGGCTTTGAGCCTCCTTCCTCTTTAATGTAACTGTAATGATTTTACTCTCCATGTAGAGATCTCTCCTTTGTATGTTTTTAGCCTCCTTCAGTGGATGACTGACCTCATAGTATGCAAACAGGCCAGGATTGATTTTGTAGGGATGGAGCCCTCCTTTTTTACCGAAGAAATGCGGCGGAGGATTTTCCCCTTTTGCCGCTGGGCTTTTGCCGCGAGCCGGCTCCGTGAGATTTCTCAAAACAGCACCCCGCCCTCCCTAATAGGGAGAGGCGGGGTTTGGTTATGCGTGCGATTTCAGCAAATCCATGATATCCTCGATGCAGTTGGAGACAACACAGTCAGTGGTGGCATATTTGCCATCCTTGCCTGGCCTGTTCAGTTCGCAGACAGCCCACGACAACCATGCTGCCTCATGGGACTCCTCCTCATCCAGACGCAGCATCAGTACAGACGGAAAGCTCTCTCCGACACTCTCCTCTGGCGGCAGGAAGACGCCTCCGATCACCTCGTAGTAGGTCTCCTGATATGGGACATCGCCGCTCAGCAGCCAATACTCGTGATTCAGTCTGGCATCAATTACACCATACTGTCCAGCCAGATCGGCCGGACCAATCAGCAGCTCCGGCGGGATGTCATCGGTATCGAACTCATAGACATAGAGAGGCATCCGCAGCCCATGTTCCTTGGCCAGGTACAGCGCCTGCGCCTGGCAAGGCTTGGCGTTCACACATCTCTCGATGCGGTCGGACAGGCAGATACGGGGCGTCTCGGCATCTTCCATCGGCAGCCGGCTTTTCGGCACGCGAGGGATGAAGAACGGAACTGGATCGTAGCTCAGATGATAGAGTTTCATGTTGCCAGCCCCGCCTTCTCCAGCAGCTTCTGCATCTCCTCCGCAGCGAGCCGCATATAAGCCGCGGCAATGATGCTGCTGGCGTGGAAAGAAACGAGCCAGTCTCCGCTCCCCTGCTCGATGTATGAGATGTTCATGTCTGGCAGATACCATCGACCCAGTTCATCCGCCAGCTCCTGGCTCCGGATATTCGTCCGGCAAGCCAGGACACATGGCTTCCTGTCTCGAAAATGGATGATGCCATAGCGCCCAGGGGCGCCACTCTCGAAAGGCAGGACCTCCAGCAGGTCGGCGGTTCCGTATGGAGCGGTCGGGCCCGCCGTCCCAAATAAGTATTTTCCCATGGTTATTTCCTCCTACTAAAATATATTTCTCCAGCATTGGATTCTGAGTTGTTTTATGCAGGTTGTCCGCAGACAATTCCAGAGAGCGGATTCTCTGTTGCTGAAAACAGCGGAACGGCAAATCGTTTTCAACAACGACTTGTCATCCCCACACCAGCGGACAGGCAGGTCCCACGGACCCGACTTCGGTTCCGAAACGGAACCGGCCCGCGGCCACAGCTCCCGACAAACAAAGCAAACCTTCGCTACATTTCTTCGTTAAAAAAGACCTCAAAACATCTGTACGAACAAAAAGAAAGGCCCCGCCCTTCCCTGTTCTGGGAAAGGCGGGGCATCGTTCAATCATCCAAGAATTCCGGGTAGTCTCCGCTCTCCTTCAACATGCAGACATTGGTATGACGCCAGCCTTCGCATACGCTGGAGAACATACAATCATCGCGGCAAAAATCATCCTTCCGGTCATCGTTCGTCAGCGCCTTCTTGTGTCCATAGAAGGGGTCTGTGAGATTCTCATAGCAGGTGCCGGCCTCCTCCAACAGTGCCCGCACCTCGTCGCCGCTGAGGGATGCAAAATCCTTGATCGCTCGGAAATCCGAATCGGTGGATGTGTCGGTCGGGTCATTTGCCAGAGCAAGCCGCCAGAGACCATTGGGGTCTTCCGCCAGGATGAACATAAATTTCGTTTCCCCGAAGATGTCCTTAATGGCTCTGAGCATAGCCTGAGCCAGAATATGCAGGGCAAAATTGCACCCAAATCCATCCGAAGTGCGGATCCGGTCTAGGAATTCCTTCCGGATGACGACCGCTTGATAGCCGCCATCCGCATCCTCATCGTCCCATCTCCGAAGCAGAATGTCATCAGCGGGGCGGAACTCGATCTTCTTCTCTCTGCAGACATTGAACCGGACAGCCCGCTCAAACAGTTTGTCATAGCGGCCCCAGGCCTTCAGCCGGCAGAACTTGGTCAGCTCATACCCCTTGCATTCACCGAAAAAAGGACAGTCTGCCTCGCAGAATATTTCCTGCACCTCTTTCATGTGCTCCGGGCCGAGCAGTTCCTTGATCTCCGCCCAGCGCCGGCGAAAGGGCTTGGGTGGTCCCTTGTGACTCTTGCGTTTCTTCTTGCTTTTTGCCATTCTTAGTTCCTCCTTGATTTTTTATGGGCCAGGCCTGGGGCGAAGATGCTCCAGGCCTGGGCAGACAGGGACATCAGTTGTCGCTACCGTCCATCTCATCCAGCATGTCCAGGAACTGCTGGGCGGGACAGAACTCGCATTGGTCAGGCTCGCAGGTCCCAGCGGCCACCTGCGCTCTACAGACAGCCTTGGTGGCGGCGACGGCATTGTCATACAGAGTTTTCTCCAACATGTTTGTATCCTCCTAATTTTTAATTTTGCATCCCCAATTGGCTTGCATACCGCTATTTTATGCAATTTGTCTGAAACTCATTTTTGCACAAAAAGAAGGGCGCCCACCATGTGGCAGGCGCCCTGTTTTGGTTGTCAGGGAGTCGGTGTTGGAGTCTCCTCCGTGGTCGGGAACACAGGCTTGCTGAATTGGTCCTTGACAGCCTGCTGGGCATCCTGGAAGTACTTATCCAACTGGTCGATGTCTACGATTGGGTCCTTGGCATTCTGATCTCGATACTGCCCATATCCATCGTTGATGCCTTGCTCGATTTCAGGAGCAAAGATGCTGGCGAACTTGGACACAAAGTCAGTTCCATCGCCCCACATGATCGTGCAGAGGATCGGGACCAGTATAAAGAGGCCGGCCAAAACCAAAGCAATACGGGTCAGGCGAAGGAGGATCGATACGACCAGACAAAGCGCAATTACAACGATGAATATGATGAGGAGGGTCCTGGTATCCATATCTTAACCCTCCCCCTCGATCAGTGCGTAAGCCAGCTCTGAACGGCGCTCATGATCTGCGGGCCCATCGTAGCGGCGGTGAAGCAGACGCAAGCGATGATGAGACCGATCAGGCCTCCCACCATGGTCCGCTTATTGCCGACGGCGCCAATAATGATCAGGAGCAGGCTGATGAAGAAGCCGATCACAGAGACGATGCGGACGCCCCGGGTGATGATCGAAATGAGCTCTCCGCCCTTGCGGTCCACCCAGTTGTTCACATCATCAGTCGTCACCTTCGGGTCTTTGACCCCAAAGGCATCCTCAAAGGTGCTGCCAGAGTTGCCGCTGGGCGTCGGATCAGGACCAGGCTGAGTGATCTCAGTCTGGGTGTTTCCACCGAAGACGGCTGTGCCATAGCCTGCGTTATCGGCCGCGAATGCGGGCACGGCGAGGGAGCAAATGCAAAGGATAGCCGCCAGCAGGAGAGAAGAGAAATGCTGCTTGATTTTCATAGTTGTTGCTCGGGGGCTTCCTACTGCCCCCTCTCCTTTCTTGTTTGATATGGTGATAGTATGCACAACACACAAATTCTATTCTACAAAGGCGCGCAGGGGCAGAGTGCCGTCCCTAATTCGAAGAATTAGTGATGGCGGGTCTTTTTTAACGAAGAAAAGTGGCCAGAGATTGTCTTTCGCCAGAAGCTCTCGCACGGCCCGGCTCCGTTCCGGAGCCCTATGCCGGGGCCGTGAGAGCTCCGCCTTCCCTGCCACAGTCTTAGGCTGGCTGTTGTCTACAACAATTTGGGCTCCGCAGGTCTCATGGCCCCGACATCGGTTCCCGCGAGGGAACCGGCTCCGGCAAGGGCCTTGGCGGAGACAAAAATCCTCCGCCACATTCATTCGTTAAGAAAAATCCGAACCACCCCTCCCCTGTTCCGGCGCAAGGGACAAAAAGGAACCCCCTCTGGGAGCTCTCCCAGAGGGGGTTCCATGCTCTATCCTACGCTGGTATCAATAGCCAGTCTTAGGCAGAGTGTCGGGCAGCGGATAATAGGGATACCGAACGGAACCGCCAGTCACTACAGTGGTAGACTGTGCAGTCGCGCTGGTCCAACCGCCGGCGATGCCGTTCATACCAGTGTTGGCAGACCAGCTGTTGCCGGAGCTCACAGAACTGGAAGCCTCACCCTGGCAGCCACTCTCAGCCCGGTTGATAAGCTGATAGCCGTTTACCACATTGGGCAGGACGGAGACATAGAGCACGGGAGCCATAGACTCCTTCATGCCGGCAACGGCGCGGTCGAAGACCATGCGGATGTCGGTGACATACTCGCCGGAGGCCAGGCCCAAAGCGATGGAACTCATGTCATAGCTGTAGGAGGACTTGCTGTTCAGGTTGGCAGCCAGTACCCGGTAGTCGGACATATTGGTCCGGTACTCCACCCGGAAGGTAGTGGCGGTGCCAGACCAGGTCCCCGTGTAGAAGGTACCGGCGCGGGCGCCGTCAGTGGGCACCTTGATGTTCAGGAAGAAGTTCTGCACTGTGACGCTGGAAGCGTTGCTCACATTGGTGTAGTAGAACTTGGCCTGATTGTTGGGAGCCACAGTACGGGGGCCGTGGGCGGTCACAGTGGTTTTGAAGTTGCCAGACTTGTTGTAAACGGTGATCTTCACATCATCGTTCTTGTTCGTCACATTGACGGTCACACGCTGGCTGTTGACCATGTAGCCTGCGGGGGCCTGGATCTGCTGCACATAGTAGGTGCCGATGCCCAGAGCCCCGGAGTGGGCCTCGCCGTAGCTGTCGCCATAGATGGTGGCAACCACGCGGCCGGACATATCGGTGATCTGGTACACAGCGCCTTGCAGGCGGGAGCCCTTGCGGATACCCATCAGGACATTGTCGGAATCAGACAGAGTGGTGATAGTCACCTGTCCCTGCTGGCCGCCAATCTTCCACTTCACATCGGTGGCCTCCTTGAGGGAAATCTCGATGGTCTTGGGCACCGTATCCTTCACATAACCGGCCGGGACCTCCAGCATGGTGGCCTTATACCGACCAGACTTCAGGACCTGATCCAGATAGATGTATCCTTCGTCATTGGTAGTGTAGGTGCCAATGTAGTTGTTGTACTGGTCGGAAATCTCAATCTTGACATTGTAGATGCCCTTGTCGGACGCAGCGTCAACGACCTGGATCCGAACATGAGACTCCTTCTCGATGTCCAACTCGATGACCGTCTCCACATTGGCCTTCACGGTGAAGCGGTGGGGCTGAGGATCCATCACATAGCCCTCAGGGCCATAGGTGATGTAGTACATATACTCACCAGGCTTCAGGTCCACAAAGATGTAGCCCTGGCGGTCGGTGGTATAGTTGCCGATCAGAGTACCGTCGATAGTGGAAATACGCAGAGTCACATCATCCACACCCAGGCCAGTCTGAGATTCGATGACCCGGATTGTGGCGCCGGACTCCTGGTCGAGCACGAAGGTCTCCAGGACCTCCTGATTGACAGGCACAGTTACCTCGCGGGCAGTGCGGTCGATCAGATAGCCCTCAGGAACATCCACGATGCTTACGGTGTACTTGTCGGGGGCAGCAGCGGCGATCTGGACCAGACCGTTGGACCCAGTCACATACTCGCCCACATACTTTCCGCCAGTGGTCCGCACCTGGAAGGTGACCCCAGCAACAGGATTGCCAGCCTTGGCATCGATAGCCCGCAGGGTCAGATTGGCATTAACCACATGGTAGAAAGTAAGTGTACTGTTCTCATAGTTGGTGATGGTCACATTCTGAGAGGCCGTGTCCATCTGATAGCCGTCAGGGCCATTGGTCTCGCGGACCAGGTACTTGCCAGGCTTCAGGTTGGTGATGGTCACGATGCCCGTTTTATCGGTGGTAACCGTCTGCAGCAGCTTACCATTGGCCTCAGCAATCTCGAAGGTGGCGCCGGCCAGAGGAGCCTGGGTGTTACGATCCAGAGCCCGAATGACCAAGCCAGAGATGGCTTTGTTGGTAAACCGCAGGTTGGTGGTAGCATCCTGGCTGATTTCAGCCCACTGGTAGCTGGCATCCAGCAGATAGCCATCGGGGGCAGTCTCCTGAGCAACCATGTACCTACCGGCAGCCAGACCGCCGATGATTACAGTGCCGTCAGATCCAGTCACCACAGTGGTGGTGTAGGAGCCGTCGATAGACTCCACGCGGAACCGTGAGCCAGCCAGAGGAGCACCGGAGGCGTCGTCCACCAGCTCAATGATCAGGCTGGTATGTGCCTTCTGCTCGAACACGACCGTCACTGGCTTGCTGCCCAGGGTGATCGTCTTCATAGTCTCAACGGCAGTGTAGCCGTCAGGAGTAGACATCTGGCGGATGGTATAACGGCCGGAAGGCAACTCTCCGGTGGCGATCTGTCCAGATGCATCGGTCACACCATGGAACACCTGGATATTGTCCTCATTGTAGATCTCGAAGGTGGTATTGGCCAGGCCCTTGTGGGTGGTCTGGTCCACAGACTCGATGACAATGCCCTCCAGCTTGTAGTTGGCAAACCGGGTGTTGAGCACACGGCCAGAGATGACCTCGATTGTCTGAGTTTCTGTGCAGATAGAATAGCCGGTAGGAGCGATGATCTGCTTGACCACATAGAAGCCGGGGGCCAGAGGGCCAACCTCGACCACGCCATGGTCATTGGCGGAATACTCGCCTACCAGGTCGCCATCCATCTTGGTGACATTGTACTGGGCGCCAGGGATCGGCTGCCGGGTCTGTGCGTCAACGGTCTCGATCAGCAGATAATCCTTGGTAGAATGGGCAAAACGCACATAGGCGGCTTCATTGCGACACATCACAATAGGCACCTGGTAGGAGGTGGTAAGCAGATACCCCTCAGGGGCAGCCAGCTCTTTCACCATGTAGACACCAGGTTCCATATCAGTCACGGTTGCGACACCGGCCGTGTCAGTGGTTGTCTGGGCGACTTCCTGCCCGGTCTTGCCATCATAGACGGCGAACTGTACTCCCATCAGGCCCATGCCCTTACTGTCAGTCGCATAAATGGTCAGAACCGACTTCTTAGTCTGGGTGAAGGTAGCAATGGAAGTCTTGTTGTTCTCAACGGTGATTGTCTGGAACGCAGTGTTAGCCACATAGCCACAAGGGGCGTACAGCTGCTCAATGATGTACTTGCCTGGGGTCAGAGGACCAACGACAGCAGTACCAGTCAGGTCAGTGGTGACCTGCTCGCGCACCTGTCCATTCTCGCTACGGACCTGGAACTGAGCGCCCTCCAGGGGCTCCCCTTCAGAACTAAGCGCCTTTACGATAATGGAGCTGTGCCGGTCAAATGCAAAGTTGGCAACGCCAGCCTTAACAGCAGAGACAGACACAGATTGAGCGCCGGTAGACAGCGTATAGCCGTCAGGTACGCCAGTACACTGAACCACATAGGAGCCGGGAATCAGGTTGTCGAAGATCGCAGTGCCATCAGCTCCGGCATTCTTAGTCTGGAGAACTTGGGTGTTGGTAGCGTCCATAAGCTGGTAGGTAGCGCCGGGAACCGGAATGCTGGTGCCGGTGATGGTACCGGTGGCGATGATATAGGGTTTGCTGCGGTTGATGAAGGTAAGCTCCTCCATCTGGCCAGCCACGGCCCGGAATGTTTTGGTCACATCCGTAATCACATAACCAGCAGGAGCACTGGTCTGCTCGACTACATAGTAGCCAGGATCCAGATTGCCAATCATACCACTACCAGCGGCAGAACTCACAATCTCGCCGACCTTCTGTCCATTCTGATGCCGGATCTCAAAGCGGCAGCCAGACAATGGGTTGCCCTGCTCGTCCTGAGCATAAATGGTCAAGCTGGCCTTAACGGTAGCCGTAAAACTTCGATCAATGGTCTGGTTGGCCTCGATGAAAATGGGCATCTGGGTCAAATCCATGGTGTAGTTGTCAGGCACGCCGGTGATAACAGCGGCATAGTTACCAGTAGGCAGAGGCCCAAAGGTCACTCGGCCCTGGTTATCTGTAGTCTGAGGACCGGCTGCGACCTGATTGCCTTGAGAATAGAGGGTGACCTCCACCCCAGGAATAGGCTTGCCAGTCTGTGAGTCCAGAATTGTAAAGGTTGCGGAACCAGGCTTGTCGGCATAGAAAGTACGCATCACAGCACTATCGTCCTCGGTGTTTACCGTGAAAGAGGTACTCTTCAGCTCGCCGATGTAGCCGTCAGGGACCTTTGTCTGAGTCAGCACATAGCTGCCAGCTTCCAGATTAGGAACCACGGCAATGCCAGAATCATCCGTGAAGATCTCAGTCCAGGTCTCAGAGGGGCTGGTGGTACGGGTCAGTGTAAACTGGCCTCCCTTCACCGGCTTGCCAGACTCAGTCTCCAGGTACTGGATGATCAAAGAAGGCTTTGCGGAGCTCTCAAACATTAGCTGGACATCGCCTTGCTGTTCTTGGGAGATGTGGATCTTCTGGGGATTCATACCAGCGATAACCGGGTCGACATTGACGGGATTGCTGGTATTGTGAACGGTATAGTCGCCAGGAGGAATTGCGCCGAAGAGAATGGCGCCGCTCTTATTTGTAGCACCCTGGTAAACGACCCCGTTGTCTGTATTCCGTACCTCAAACTGGGCGCCCTCAACTGGCTCGCCGTTGGCAAAGCGAAGTACAGTCAGAGTTACTTGGGGGTAGTTAAGGATGTCCACAGCATGATTGCCCTCACCGGTGCCGAACCAACGCTGCTGCATGACAGTGTTCATCTTGTACCCGTTGACCGCAGAAGTCTGGGTAATCCGGTAAAGGCCGGACTCAAGATTGTCCCATGTCACAGAGCCAGTTCTGTCAGTATACTTGATTCCAAAATCATGATACCGTCCAGAAGTCTCCCGCTCCAGCTTGACGCCAGACTCAGGCAGAACCTTGGTGTTATCAGAGGAATCACGAACAAACACGGTGATGGAGGTAGTCCCATTATCTCCGGGACGGTCGCCGGATCCGGGGTTACTACCACCGGCGGCGAAGCCCGCAGCAGGGAGGAGCCCGATGACCATAACGAGGGCGAGCATGCCAGAGAGCCATTTGGAAAACAGCTTCTTCATGGTTTTGTTTGAACCTCCTTGTGTGTTGCCGGAGTTAAATCCGGCTGGATTTGAATAGGAAATTTAGTTGCGCAGGTCTTACCCGCTGGATTCGGACGACCCATCGAAAAGGAAGGCGTTGGCATCTGCCGTGAACTTCAGCTCATCGGCCGCCCGGATCAGGAACTCCTTATTGGAGATAGGGCTGGCCGTCTTGCGGATTGCCTGGCGGATAGCCCGGTCGACCTGATCAGACTTTACGCCCGCCCGAGTGGCCACATAGTCGTAGATCGCGCCCGCGCGGTAACGATCCACCGCACCGTCCAGGATGGCCCGAATACCAATCAGCAGAAACTCATAAGCCCTGCTGGAATGGTAGATACCTACCTCAGACAAGTAATCGTTGATGGCCCGATTCGATACCGTGCTCAATTAGAGACCTCCTTTCTGAGCCGTCCATGTACTGCCCCAGGTTACTGCGCCCAGGGTTGGTTTGCCTTCTCCCATCTTCTGCATTTTGTCCAGTCTGTGGTGACGAGTCACATCCTGGCCGGCAGTCAGGGCCGGCAGCCACGCATAGTAGGCTCGCCTTCCAGGTCTCAAGACGGACCTGGAATAGGTGTATTCGCAATCAGGGCTTCCCTGCCAGCCGAACTGGCACCCGCATGACGCCATAAAAAAGCAGAGGTCCTCATTGCTGGATGTATAGTATGCACACTCTCCAAAAGCTATTGGCGCAATTTTGGAAGTAGTTCCGGCTATGTTTGGAATCTGATTCTCTCACCGAACTAAAGTTCAGGAGCCTCCTGACTACGGTTCAGTGAGCTATCTCACGGACCAAACATAGGCTCCGGAACGAAGCCGGCTCGTACCGCAGCTCCCTGCAAACGGCGACCGCCTCACGGATTTCTTCGTTAGAAAAGCATCCTTTCCCCTGCCTTAACAGCAAAAGAAAGGGGCCCAGGCAAGATGCCCAGGCCCCTCCATAGGGAACCTATCGATTAGCCCCAAACCTCGCGGCCGCCCTGGCTGCTAAAGGTATGGGTATTGGCAGCCTCCAGGATGTCATAGTAGGCCCAGTGGCTGGGACCGACATCGCTGAAGGTATTGAGCCGCCCAATATTGGCGTTCAGGAAGCTGGGATCGGCATGCCGCCCAGTAGCCCGGTTGATGATGACGACCAGCTGAGCGCGAGTCAGGGTATCATCAGGGCCGAACCGACCGTCACCATAGCCGTTGATCCAGCCAGCGGCAGTTGCCTGGGTGATGTAGCTGGAGCCCCAGTAGCCGGGAAGTACATCAGTATACTGAGTGTTCACAGGCCCGTTATTGCTGATGCCGAAGACGCGGCAGGCCAGCTCAACGAACTGAGCGCGGGAGATAGGGGCATTGGGGTTGAAGTTGGTGGGCGTAGTCCCATTCAGATAGAACAGGTATCCGCGATTGTAGGCAATCGTTACATAGTTGTAGAGCCAGGAGGTAGGCCCAACATCAACGAACGGATGCTGGATCATGCCCGTCATGCTGTCAGCATTCAGGCTCTGCGTAGCCCGCAGGAGCATGACCAGGGCCTCGCCCCGGGTGACAGTGCGGTTGGGAGCAAACAGGCCGTTGCCGATACCGGCAATGTAGGCCTCGTGGGTCGTGCCGCTCACCACAGGAGGCGTCACAACACTCCCCTGCACGGCCGTGGCCTTCACAGTCATGTTGGCAGGTACACTGTCGAACCGGACGCTCAGAGAACCATCGTTCCCGCGGGTAGTCGTGTAGGTCACGCCGCCCAGCGTGAAGACGGTATTGAAGCGGTTCAGAACAGCCCGCTCGCTACGGCTGTCAAGGCTGAAAGTCACCGTGTCGATGGTATAGCCGGAGTCAGGCCGCACAGTCACGGTCACAGCCCGGCCTACATCCACGGAGGCGCTGCTGGTGCTCAGGTCAATATTGGCGCCAGTGCCGGCATCCCGGGTAATGGTCTTGGAACCAGTTGTCCGGTCAGACACAGCCTTCACGGTCATATTGCCCTTGATGTTCCGCAGATCGATGGACACTGAGTCGCGTCCGTCCCAATCAATGGAGCAGCGCTTGCCATTGATGGTCACGCTGGAGGCGCCGTAGTTGGCCTTGTAGGTCGTACCCTTGTAGGTGATCTCCAGGCGCTGGAGCCGGTTACCGTCCTCAGCGTAGAAGGAAACCTCCTGATCGTCGCCGCTGTCGACGCCAATCTCGCCGTAGCCCAGGTAGTAGGAACCGCGGTCATTCTCCAGCGTCACCGTATAATCGCCCCGGGTAGGATTGCTAGTGCCGGCATAGTCAGTATCGCAGTAGACCTTCATGTCAGAACGGATATTATTCAGAGTGATGCTGGACTTCGAGGAACCCCAACTCAAGCTGCAGCGCCGGCCGTCCACGGTCAGATAGCTGTCGCCACGCTTGGCCGTATAAGTCCGGCCATCCATCGTCACCTCGATTTTCTCGATTGTGTAGCCGCTCTTCTCGGTGAAGGTAATGGTCTTGTTGTCACCCCGGTCGGCGTACACATAGCTATTGCTGGTGGTTGCGCCGCCGTCATGGTCCACATCGATGCGGTAATCGCTCCGGGAACCATCATAGTCAGTCTCACAGTAGACTTCCATATCATCCCGGATATTGTTCAGTGTGATGCTGGACTGGGTAGAACCCCAGCTCATGGAGCAGCGTCGGCCATCCACAGTCAGATAGCTGTCGCCGCGCTCAGCCTCATAGGTCTCGCCGTCCACGGTCACACGGATTGCCTCGATGGTATAGCCACTCCGTTCCTTGAAGGTAATGGTTCGGTTCTGGCCATGGTTCACATACACATAATTGCTGGTAGTCGTGGCGCCGCCGTCATGGTCCACCGTGATCCGGTAGTCCTCATCGTAGTCGGTGGTGAAAGACTTAATAGTCATGGAACTCTGGATGTCCCGCAGCTCCACCTCAACCTTGCCGTTCATCCAGTTGAGGTATTGGCGGGTGCCGTCAATGACGACATAGTCGTCATTATAGTCTGCGGTGATCTTCCTGCCGTTCACGGTGAAGACCAGACGCTCAATGTCCTCGCTGGAGTCCAATGCCTTGAAGGTAATCGTTTCAGAGTCGCCGTCATAGACGACGATCTCATCCCGGCCGCCCTCAATATCAGAGTCCCCGTCATGCTGCAGTGTGATGACATGCCGGGTCTCCTTGCTGGCCACATCAATGGTGATGTTGCCGGGGAAAGAGTCGAAATACAAGACTTTGCTGCCATTGTACAGCGAGTCGACACGGTAGGCGCGACCATCCAGGGTAAAGCGGTACTCCTTGCCGGTAAGGGTCACCTTATCGGTGGCAGAACTGATGGTCACAGAGGTGATTTCCGTGAACTCCTTGCCGGCCAGACGAACAGTGACCGGATCGCCGATCTTGGGATAGGTCTGGTTGGCCAGATTGCATTCCACATCGGAGGAAGCGTTGATGGTCAACCCAGCTTTATCGTTGCGACTGGTGGCTGTGATGATCACATTGGCAGAAATTCCAGGCACAGAGACAGTGGCCTGGCCGTTGGATGCCCAAGAGACTGCATAGGTATGACCGTTGACAGAAACGGAAGCACCGCCAGTCGTCAGGGTGCCGGACTTGCCACCATCCTCAATAACGATTGTGTCGATGACACCAGCCCCAGGAGTCAGAACCACCTTCTGGGTCTCGCCGGCCGTCAGCAGCTTAGAAACTACATCAGTCGTCACATCGCCGACAGTTACGACAGACAGCTGATACTGGCTGGAGCGGTCCGCGGTCAGGGCCGTCACATACAGGTTGTCAGCAATGTTGTTGGTCTTCACCGTATAGGCATCGCCGCTCTTACTGATGGTAACCTGGGTGCTGCCCACCTGCACCGTCTTGTTCTCAGCCGTGATGATATTCTGACTGCCCGCAGCAGTGCGAATATTGAAGGCCTTGATCACCTGGCCGGACTTGGGGGTAAAGGTGCTGCTCCATGCCGTATTGCCGCTTACAGTACCGGTACCCGTGCCGGAAATGTCACAGGTGGGCGTCTGGTCAGAGCCCATATTGTCCTTGAAGCCCTGGGGGCCAGAGTTGGCCGTCACCTGGTAGGAGCGGGCAGTCCGGGTAATGGCAATGTTAAGGTCATCCGCCAGTTTGTTGTTGGTAGTGGACAACTTCAGGGAGCGATCGCTGCCTTCGGCCAGACGGTAGACGGTACCGTTAGTCAGCGTGCCGGTGGCGTTTACAGGACGGGTGGTAGAAACAACATTGCCGTTCACCGACACCGAGATATCAACGCCTACGCCCAGGTCATCCACCAGGTCGATCTCACTAATCTGGCCGCCGGCTGGATACGACTCGCGGAAGACCTGAGAGCCGTCCAGGGTAGCGGTGACCCAATGGGTATTGGTGCTCGCCGCAAAGCCGGGAACAGCCATCGGGATAGCCATAACAGCGGCCAGGGCAAGAGCGCCGATGCGGGAGATGTTCTTCTTCATCGCTATTTTCCTCCTTTATAAGAATTTGTTCAGATCTGAATTTGGAACCTCGGTTTAGGGCATTACTGTCATAGCCCTGCCGCATTGAGATAGTATGCACAATGTTTGAAAATGATTTGCGGATTCCGAATATCCTCGTTGGATGCGGCCTAGGTCAGCATTGCTGAACGCCAGGAGACCTGGAACGCCGTTGGTTGCGAGAATTTGGGTTGCTTGGACTTTTGGCCGGGATGTTTGGATACAGGTCTTTTTTAACGAAGAAAAGTGGCTGGGACATTTTTCGTTTGCCTGAACCCGTGGCCGCGGGCCGGTTTCCCTGCGGGAACCTATGCCGGGTCCGTGATACCTAAAAGCCGCCAGATAGCTCCCGAACTTCAGTTCGGTGAGAGAATCAGAGCTCGGGACCCACGATGCAAACTCACCTGTTGCTCTAAACGGATGGAAAAGGATATCCGTTTGTTCCAACAACGGAGAACGGACGGCTTCTGCGGACAGCAAAAAAGCGGCGCCCCCGTTGCTGCAGAACGGGGACGCCATGGGACAGATATTTAAGTTTCAGGGTCGGAAGACGGTTGGGCATCTTCCTGGGGAGAGGCATCCTCCGTGCTATCCTCGACGGGGGCTCCCTCACCAACAACAGGGTTGCCATTCTCATCCAGCACGCCGCCTGTATTGCTGGTCGCATAAATCCGGTACTGCTCGATGGTTTCAGTCTCCCCACCGTCGGGCGTGTAGTCGAAGCTGACTTTCTCCACCTTACATTCCTCAGGTGAGCCAACGATATAAATGACCGAATCGATGGGAAGCCGCATCGGCTCGTCTTCACCCTTGGGCTGGACCTCATAGAACAGCTCATTGTTCTCACCGACCACTCGGTAGAATGGCGACTCGCCCTGCTCGCCGTCCTCGTACTTCAGTGGCTCCAGCTCCTTGGTGAAATCCTCGACCGCATCTGTGATATCGGCGGGTGGGATGGATACAGTTGGCTTCTGGTTGCCCTGGGCCGGGTCTTCGCCCTGGGAGTTGCAGCCGGTCATGCACAGACAGAGAACCATGAATACGGCGGCGATGATGGCAATGCGCTTGCCGAACGAAACAGGTTTGAACATAATACAGAATCCTCCTTTTGATTTTGGGCATCACTGCCCAACGGCCTTTTTGATTTTGGCGTCCGCGTTTGCATCCAGCAGGCGGCCAGTGCTGGCGGCGATGATCTCTCCGACCGCGCACTCAGCTTTCTGAGCCATCTGCTCCGCAGACAGCCCATTCTCCTTCATGTACTTCCGCAACCGCTCCGCCGGGAGCATACTCTTCTTTTTTCGATACTGCTCCCGGGCAATCTGCATGATTTTGGTTTCGACAGCCTCATCAAAGACCTCTTCTCCACAGCAGCCGCAGATATGCGTTTTGTACTGGATGGGAATGCGTACGCCGTGGATAGTCACGACCCGGTCCCGCAACTCGGAGGCGCAGGGGGTATCCCGGCCACAATAATCGCAGAACATCGATCAGTTTCCTCCTTCCCAAAAACCTGGCATGTTGTCTCCTTGAGCTTCTACATATATTATATGCACTTCCGATAATTTATATTTTGGCAAAAAGAAAGACGCCCGTTCTCGGGCGTCTTTGGGGTGCTGTGTTAGCCGTCCAGGCCATCCAGCAGCATGCTGATGGCGGATTCGAGGCGGCCCATGTAGCGGGTTTCCTCATCCAGCCGGCGCTGCGCGGCCTGATGATCCTCCGCCAGGACGGTGATGGCACGCCAAATCTGCGCCTCAGCGCGGTCCAGCTTTGACAGACCGATGTCCTCGATGGAATCACGGGTCAAGGTGACAAACTCGCCGTTGGCAGCGAGACCGGTGATGGTCTCTTCATCAAAGTCAGTGATGAGGATACGGGAACAGTCCTCCATGCCGGAGAATTCGATGTCGTACACCCAACGGGGCTTGAGAGTGATTCGTTCCATAGTTGGCAACTCCTTTTTGTTTTGTTTAGTCCCCTCTAGCGAGAAGCTGTACGATGATATGCCAGACTTGCAAAAACAATTCTGGCGATGGAACTTGTGCCTGTCGTTGGGAACAACAGCCCCTCCATTGTTGTTCGCAACAAGGAAGCCTCACGGACCCGGCATCGGTTCCCGCGAGGGAACCGGCCCGCGGCAATGCCAACTGGCAGAAGAAAACTTCTCCGCCACATTTCTTCGTTAGAAAAGACCTCCTCCCTACTCCTTAAAATGACGGCCGCTCTAAAGCTCTCCCTTTTCAGAATTGCTGTCAGCGAATCTGCATATAACTGCTATAGCCTCCAATTTTGGGCGAATACATATTATTATAAGGAGAGAACAAACCATGGAAAAGAAGAACAATGTGAAGGCCACCGTCGCCATCGACATCCGCGGGTTCTGTGCCCAATGCGGCATCATCATCACGGAGCGCAACCTGGAGTATCCAATCACAGGCGCCGGCACTGACATGGATGACGGCTACCACATCATTCTGCACAAGTGGCTCCCGGAGGAGCAGAAGCGGGTGACCATCGCCTCCATCCTGGCCGTCTGCCTGGTGCTGAAGGATCGCGCCAGCTGTCTGATGACTGAATGCCGGGACGATGATCTATCCACTGCCGCCCGCCGCATGCTCCTGCCTGCGAAACTCTTTCAGGCAGAGTACGAAAGACTGGCATTCCTGGGCAAGGCCCTGCGTCTCTCGGCGTTGGGTGTCCGATTCGATGTACCTCTGAATGAGGTCTGCGCCAGGGTCCAGGAGCTGGGCCTGGATAACTGAGGAGAGTGCAGTATGTTTTGCCTTACCCGAAGACAGTTCGTTTGGCTCTGCGAGAATGCTGTCGCAGCTCGGAGGGACTATGTCCCGCCGTTCAGCGCCGTGTACTTCGATTCGGAGACCGGAATGCTGAAACGGCGGTTCATGGACGGAACCGAAACCCCTGAGATCGACCCTCCCCACTGCGAGCCTCCTCAACTGATGGTCGTGGCCGGCCCCAATGGCTCCGGCAAAAGCACCATCAGTGCAGGGCTGCCCATACCAGGGTTGTACAGCAACGCCGACGACATGAAACACATGCTCGGATGCCGCGACCTGGAGGCCGCTCAGATGGTGGAGAAGGTCCGTCTCCTGTCTCTCTGGAAACGGACCGATTTCTCCTTCGAGACGGTACTTTCCACTGCCCGCTATCTGAACCTGCTGCAGCAGGCAAAGGTCGCCGGGTACCAAATTGCCGCGCTGTTCGTGCTCACCCGCGACCCAGAGATCAATGTCTCCCGCGTTCGAGCCCGGGCCGCAGCCGGCGGACATGATGTGCCCGAGGAGAAGATCCGCAGCCGCTACCAACGGTCGCTGGCAAATCTGCCGGCTCTTGCAGAAATCGCAGACCTGCTCCGTGTTGTGGACAACAGCGGAGATGCACCGGAACTCATTTATGAGGTTTCGGATGCCGGCAGGCAGATATTTGAAAACCAGCATTGGTCCAATTCGGAGATTCTGAACTTTGTAGGCTGATGCTCAACTACCAAGCAGCCGCTTCCCCACCAAGGAGGCGGCTGTTTCTTTTGCCCAAAATCATTTCCTTCTGGTTCGCATACTATCCAGACAGCACCACAATCTGGATGCAATACGAACCAAAAGGGGGAAACTATATGCAGTACAAGCACCTTGTCTGCGTAACAGGACAAAACAACAACAAGTACTATGACATGAGGGAGAAGCCCGACGGCACCTTTGATGCCACCTACGGCCGCATCGGCGCTACCGCCACCACCATCAACTATCCGATGTCAAAATGGGACTCCACCCTCAATAGCAAGCTGAGGAAGGGCTATGAAGATATGACGGAATTGGCGGTCATTACAGAAGTCAAGACTCAGGAGAAGTACAAGCCCATCGAGGACAAGAGTATCGCGGCCCTCATCGACTATCTGCGCCAACAGGCCCGCGAGACAGTGCGACAGAACTATACGGTCGGCTCCGAGAAGGTCTCCCAGGCGATGGTGAACAAGGCCCAGACGATCCTGAATAACCTGTCCACCGGGACATGGACGCTCCGGTCTTTCAATGACCAGCTCATCGAACTGTTCACAGTCATCCCCCGGCGCATGGGCAATGTGCGGGACCACCTAGCTGTCAAGCCGGAGGAGTTCCCCGAGATCATCAGCCGGGAGCAGCAGTTGCTGGATGTCATGGCCGGCCAGGTCTCCGACAACACAGTCGTGCTGAAGGAGGTCGGCGATGAGAGCAAGACAGTTCTGGAGGCCTTTGGTCTGGAGTTCTCTCCAGCCACCGATGCCGACATTGCCGTAATCAGGAAACAGCTGGGAAAAGAGTGCGAAAATCTTTTCTACAAGGCCTGGCGGGTGGAAAATGCCGCCACCCGGAAGAACTTCAAGGCATTCTGCAAGGGAAAAGGGCGAATTGCCAAGAAACTGTTCTGGCATGGCAGCCGGACGGAGAACTGGTGGTCCATCCTGCGTACTGGCCTGGTGCTGCGGCCAACCAACTCGGTGATCAACGGCAAGATGTTCGGCTATGGCCTGTACTTTGCGCCCAGGGCCCGGAAGTCGGTTGGCTACACCTCCCTGCGCGGCTCCTATTGGGCCGGCGGCCATTCCAGCTATGGGTTCATGGCCCTGTATGAGGTCGTGTATGGCAAGCCCTACGATGTTTCGGACAACGCTGGACTTTCGGACATGAACTACGAGAAGCTCCAGAAACGGGCCCCCGGCTGCAGCTGTCTTCATGCTCATGCGGGGCGGGCGCTGCGGAACGATGAGGTCATCGTGTATCGGGAGGATCAGACAACGATCAAGTATTTGGTTGAGTTGAAGGCCTGATATGGAAAAGAAAAGTGGTTCCCTGCCGAGACGGTGGGGAACCGCTTTTTTTTGCTGGCTTCTGTGTTGCTGATTCTCTCACCGAACTAAAGTTCGGGAGGTTCTTTGTCCGGCAAGGTGCCGAACTTAGCCCCATCCCAAACTTCAGCTGCGGCAAGGGACTACGCCGCGGCTTTCCTTTCATCTGGACAGTTTGTTAACTGGCCATCCAGGAGAACCTTTCATTGCTTCACACTGTAGCATAACCTTAGGATGCAAGCACCCCAGCGGGACAGAGGATACAGGCTATAGCGCCACCAGGCATAGTCTTTTGAGTCCCTGGGGCAAGCCCCTGGCAAGCTCTCCGGGGAGAGCCGGCCCTCCGAAGAGGTAACCTGGCCTTTGAGGAACTCTTGGGCGGGAATCTACCACCCTCTGAAGTCATGAATTAGGATATCTCCCCCCCCCATCTCACGGGGGGGGTGTAATTTTGTGGTTAGGAACTCAGACCCCCATGCAACTGGGGAATTTCTTACCGCCGGCCTTCTGCCGGCGGAGCTCGGCGAGCAGTTCGTCGTGCATGCGCTTGAACTCCGGGTAAAAACGGTTGCATTTGTACTGGCTGATGGTACCATCGGCGTTTAGACACTTCATCAGGAAAGCCGAGTACAGGTCCCGCTGGACCTTGTCGCCATTGCTGAGCGTCTTTTCCCGCTGGCTGAGAGGCGCCTTTTTGTTCGACCCGTCCGTGTGGTCATACTGGCTGGCCTTAATGGGCTTTGGGTCGTACCTGGTGACCGTGGCTCCGCGGGCCTTGCCCTTGCGGGTGAGGGCCTCTATAAACATGGATGGGGCGTGGTTGGCGATGCTCTTGCCGAACCTCTTTTTGCTGTACGGACGCCCCATCTTCGGGTTGATCTTAGTCTTCTTGGACCGCTTGGACAGGCCGGCCATAGACATCCGCTCCACATTGATCTGGTTGCCCATGGAGAGGACTTCCTCCGCAAGCCGTTCGTGGAACTGCTTCAGCTTGGCCTGCCGCTTGGCATACAAGGTGCGGCGGAGATAGAAGGTCTTGTAGTAGCCCTGGGAGTAGTGCCACTCCCGCCGCTCACCCTTCTTGAGTCGCTTGATGCGGCCGAGCTTGTCGTAGTTCTGCGGATTGCTGGCCCGGCGCTGCCGGTCCAGTTTGCGGTCCAGCCTGGCAATCTCGGCCTCGATGTCGTTCACCTCGCCGCCCAACTCCCGCAGGTCCAGCTTCTTGTCGTAGGTGATGGCCACCGTGGAGGTGCCGAGGTCAATGCCAACCTCCGCGTTGGGCGACATGGGTTTTGCCATGGTGGGTGAGGTGCCTTCCAGTACCAGCTGGAGGTAGTACTCCCAGTGGGTCTTATGCCACTTGGCAACGACTCTGCAGTACTTCACCCGGTCGCTGAGGGCCCGCTGGGCCCATTTGTCATTGCCCCGGACCTGGATGGGGATCCGCCGGCTGCCCCAGATCAAGCAGCCCTTCTTCGTGTCGTAGCGGATGCCCTGCCGGTTGGTCTTACCTTCCAGGGAGCGGAACTCCTCCACCTTTTTATAGTGGAGCCGTTTGCCCTTGCCAAAGAGGACGCTGGATACGCCCTTCCAGGCCTGGGAGGCAATCTTCTGCACCGTGTTGGCATCCAGGAAGTTGCTGATCTGTTTGCCGTGAACCTTCAGGTACACCTGGAAGGCGTATTCGGAGAGCCCGTACTGTTTCCGCTTAGCCTTGAGGATGTCCTTTTCCGCGTCGCTGAGCTCGTAGCCCTTTTTCCGCTGCTTCATGCGGATAGCATTGACCTCTTTGTCGCGGTAGTAGCTGTTGAGGCGTTTGTTTGCCTCGCCGACCATGATGTTATAGGTCTTGCAGCCAAGGAACAGGCAGTGTCCGATGAACTTGCCGTCGTCCGGCGTGCAGAGCAGCCGGTACTGCGCGATATAGCTTGGCGTAGTGGAACGCTTCATGGAGACAGGCCCTCCCTTCACTGAGATTTGCTTCTCTACATATATTATATGCATATCTGCGCTTTCGTATTTTCAGACCAGGAGGGCAAACAAAAAACTGGCGGGAGGATACCCCCCCCGGGCTATTTGCTTTTCTGATTGTTGATGTAGGGTTTGATTACATCCAGCGAAGCGCTGCCAACCGTCTCGAAGAATGAACCTCGGGCCCAACGAGTCGGTAGCCTGCGCAGCTGAGGGAACTCCCGGCGCAGATGGACAGAGCTGGTCTGCTTAATACCTTTCACGATGGAGATGGGAGACAGCCCTAACGGGCATTCCAATAGCAGATGTACATGATCTGGCATCACCTCCATCGCCAGGACAAGAATATCACTCTTTTCAGCGTACTCGACGATGATGCCCTTCAGCTGTTCATCGACGCCGTCCACGAGTGCCTTCAGCACATCAGGCATGGCTGTGCCACAAATGCGTGCAGGAGGGGTACTTGGCCGCTCCGCGGCCCGCTGCGCGTACAGGTCGCCATTCCTCTCGCCGAACTAAAGTTCGGGAGCTACCTGGCGATTTTCTCGGTGTAGTGTTTGTTTTGAGGAGGAGAAAGGCGGTTAGATTGGGTCCTTGGTTTTGCCTGAGGCGTTTTGGGGCGATTGGCGAAGAGGAAAGGAGTCTTTTTTAACGAAGAAAAGTGGCAGAGATTTTTGTTCCTGCCAGAGGCTGTGGCTAAGGGCCGGCTCCGCGCCGGAGCCTATTTTGGGTCCGTGGGATTGGCCTGTTTATCGTGACGGCGGAGATGGCTCGTTGTAGCACGAAACGACGGAATCTCACGGACCAGACATAGGTTCCCGCGAGGGAACCAGCTGAGGCGAGAGCCTAAGCAGCCAAGGGGAACCTCCCGCCACATTTCTTCGTTAAGAAAGATTCTTATCTCCTTGCTGCTTATACAAAAGGCCCAGCACATCCGCAAATTACTCTCCAAAGCCCAACTACATGGCATCCATTTCCTTCCAGCCCTTAACGAAATCCGAACATTTATAGCCGGAACTATCCGGATTTTGAAGGGGCAATAGCTAGATTTTGTACTGCATAATATCCAGCCATGCCCAAAAAGAACCCACCTGCAATGTAGAAACCCAAGGCAAAACAAATCAAAGGAGGATTGATAATGAGCCCTGATTTTTCTTCCAAGTTGAGGCGGTGCGGACCTTTGGTTCTTGCAGGGATGCTGATGGTAAACTCTCTTCCCATCGGTGCCCTCGCCGCCAACATCAGAGACTTCAAGGATGTAGACGACCACTGGGCGTATAACGCCCTGGACTGGGCTGTCGAAAATGGAGTCATGACGGGGACCAGCGCAGACACGATGTCTCCAGACGGTCTCCTCACCCGGGCACAGATGGCAACTATGATCGACCGGCTTTACGGCGCTTACAAGGGCGCCGACATTTCCGCATTCACAGATGTGGCGATGGGCAGCTGGTACTACGACTACATTGCGCAGGCGGTTCAAATGGGCACCATGGCTGGCTATGATGGCAACATCATGCGGCCGAACGACCACATCACCCGCGAGCAGGCGATCGTCGTGATCGCCCGCGCACTCTGTCTGATGATGGAGTACGACGAGGACTTGTCCAAATTCTCGGATGCCGGCCTCGTTGGTTCCTGGGCCTATGCCGATATATGCCGTATGGTAGAGAAGGAGTTTGTCGCCGGTTATCCGAACGGCATGCTCGGCCCCAAGGACAACATCACCCGCGCTCAGATGGCCCAGATCCTCGCCAGGATCTTCAGCCATATCCATGAGCGGGGTACTTTGACGGGCGAGTACGACGACATTGTACTGGTCCGCGGCGATGTGGACATCCGCGATGCAGTGTTCAATGGCGACCTTATCATCGCTAACGGCCTTGCGGAGCGGGAGCTGACCCTGGAGGATGTTACGGTCAAGGGCAACCTGGTCGTCTGGGGTGGGTCCAAGATCCATGTGGAAGGCCAGTCTGATGTTGCGGGAGTTGTCACGCCCCGTAACGACGGGGATGTGCAGGTCATCTTCGACGAGAGGGCGACCGAGATCTCAAAAAAGGACTGCCAGGTCACCTACCCCGGTTCGATGAACCCCGACAACGAGGTCATCTGGACGAACAAGAAACCCACGACCCCCAGCAGGCCTACCGGAGGCGGCGGTGGAGGCGGCGGCAGCCGGCCCATCGTTGTCAAGCAGCCCGACATTGAGTTTACCCTCCCCAGCGTCCTCTATGTCGGCGATACCACCACTGTGAAGACGATCCTGACCAACACGGACTCAGTGGAATGGTCTCTGACCCTGAATGGGACGGCCAAGGAGCTGACTGGCTTCACCAAGGATGGCGGCGAGCTGTCCTTCCTGGAGTCCGGCACCTATGTCCTCAAGGGTGTGGCCAAAAATGGGAGCAACACGGACACCTGCGAGCAGACTGTCAAGGTCATCCCGGTGGCCAACCTTGGTTTCTCCCTCCCCCAATACGCCCACACTGATTCGACGACTCCGGTGAAACTGCTGTTTGAGAACGGCGAGGGCGGAAATGTCAGCTGGAGCATGACAAAGGACGATCAGCCCTATGAGATGCCGGACGGCTTCAACAATGAGGGCGGCTCTCTGGTCCTTCCCGAAACTGGGACCTACACCCTGACTGCCTCCTATACGGATGCAGCCGGGAAGGTCTATAAGGAGACCCAGACGATCACCATTCTGCCGGTCATCTCCTTGGACATCAGCATTGATCCAGGCGAGACACACATCGATGTGGCCGCCACTGTCACCGCCAATGATGCAGGCCTGCCTGTCCAGTGGACGCTGTCCCAGGGCGGCAGTGAGCTGGTTTGGGACTCGGTGACAGACAGCCAGCTTGGCGCCACCGGCGGCGAGCTGTTGATCCCCACGGTTGGCCAGTACCAGCTGCAGGCATCGGTCCCCGATGCTTCCGGCCGCGTCTTCACCTCCAATGTGGAGTCGATCACCATCGAGGGCCTGCTGGAGCCCTGCCTGACTGTTTCTCAGTACGGCTGGACCGACCGGGCGTTCCTCGTGGAGATGACTGGCTACGACTCCTACCCTGTCTCCTGGGAAGTGACCAATGAGCAGGGCGCCGTTGCCTATCGGGGGAACCTGAGCGATGACGGCGGCAACATCCAGATTGACACCCCCGGCGTCTACAATATCCAGGCAACGGTGACTGACCGGCTGGGCCGGGAGTTCACTGAGCAGGCCTCCGTCGAGGTCCTGCCTGTCATCGAGCTCACCGCTTCGGCTGACAAGGCCGGCCTGCACCTGGACGAAAAACTGGCCCTGAACTTGGATACCAGGAACACCGCCGAAGACCAGACCATCACCTGGGAAGTCAAGAAGGATGGGGTCGTGTACGAAGGCCTCGACCTGTCGAACCTCCCGGAGATCAGCTTCACCGAAAAGGGTGCGTACTCCTTCATTGCCAAGACTGCCGACAAGGCTGGCCGTGAGTATGAGTCCGAGGAAGTCTCGGTCCGCGTTATCGAGGACCTGGACCTCATACTCTCGGCGGACCGGATCGACGAGCCGGACGCAGAACTGCTGACGGCGGACGCCCTTACCGAAATGACCAAGCTCCACGAGGACGAGGATGCCAAGATCACCCTGACGGTTGGGAATGGCTTCCCGGCCAGCGTCTCCTGGAAACTGGAGCGCGATGGAGTTGAAATCCCGGTCACGCTCAACGATGATGGCGGCGAGCTTGATTTCGATGAGCTGGGCGACGGCGACTACACGCTGACTGCCACGGTGGCCGATGAATTGGGCCGCGAGTACACGGAGAGTGTCTCCCTCAAGGTCTACCCGGTCATTGACCTGAGCATCGATGCTCCTGAGAACATCCACTTTGACCAGGCTGCGACGATCGGCCTGGATGCGCCTGACCTGGGCGGCCTGACGGTGAAGTGGTCCGTGATGTCGGAGACGGGTGCGGAGGTTCCCAATACGCTCGGCAATGACGGCGGCGCCCTGAACTTCATCGAACCCGGCACCCATTTCATTTCCGCTTCTGTGACGGATGAGCTTGGACGCGAGTTCTTCACCGGGACCAGTATCCTGGTCTGGAATACAGTCCAGCTGTCCTTCAAGCTGCCTGAGTTCTCCCACCCGGATGAGACGGTCGTGGTCAAGATGACCTCTGAAAATCTGCGTGAGAACCAGATCGTCTGGTCCCTGACTGTGGATGGGGAGCCTGTCTCCCTGGCCGCCGGCGTGGACGGGTCTCTGACCAATGACGGCGGCAGCGTCAAGTTCACCAAGCCTGGCGCCAATGTCCTCACGGCTACCGTGACCGACGAGCTGGGCCGCACCTTCACCTACGACCAGACCATTCAGGTGTATCCGGTCCAGACTCTGGACCTGAACGCCACAGCGGCCGTCCATACGGACGAATACGCCGAAGTCACCCTGAGTGCCAACACGGACCTGCCTGTCACCTGGAAGGTCACGCCCTCCAACGACCCGGATACAGCTACCAGTTATACTGGAAGCCTGACCGGCAGCGGAGGGTCCATCCAGATCGACCATGCCGGCGTCTATGACATCACGGCCTCCGTGAAGGACGCCACCGGTCGCGTGTTCACCTCTGCGACCAGGTCTGTCAAGGTCTATCCGATTGCCGGCCTGAGTTTCACGCTCCCGGCGACTGCCTGGACAGACTCTGGTATCCCTGTGGACCTGCTGTCCTCCGATCTGGCGGATCAGAATGTCACCTGGACTCTGTCCAAGGATGGCGTCCCCGCTGAGATGAAGGACTATGTGTTTGGCTCCCTGAACAACAAGGGCGGCAATATCCGGTTTACGGATGTCGGCGCCTACACGCTGACTGCCACGGCTGAAGATGAGCTGGGCCGCGAGTACAGCTGCTCTCAGACGGTGCAGATCTACCCGGTAATCGGCCTGACGGTCACCACAGAGGCCGCCGGCCACACGGACGAGGCTCTGGATGTCACTCTGGACAAGGCCAACTGGGACGGGCAGAATATCTATTGGACTGTCCTGAAGGATGGCAAGGAAGTGGCGCCCAAGTTTGAGCTGGGAGCCGGCGGCGGCCATGGGTTCGTCACTGAACCGGGCCTCTACACCTTCATCGCAAAGACCACTGACGAGCTGGGCCGCGAGACGACCGCCTCCCGCAGCATCCAGGTCTACCCGGTAGGACAGGCGGGCTTCTACCTGCCTGCCGCGTTCCACACGGACACTGAGGTCGACCTGACCACTGATTTCAGGGAACTGGGCAGCAACGCGCTGTACTGGACGCTGACCCGCAACGGTGAGGTTGTCCAGCCCTCCACGGTGATGTCCGGCGATCTGAGCGCCGAGGGCGGCAAGCTCCAGTTCCGGCAGACGGGCGACTATAAGCTGAAGGCCGTCTTCACGGACGGCGGCGGCCGAGTCTACTCCTACGAGCAGGAATTCACCATCTACCCGATCCCGCAGGTCAGTTGGACGCTTCCCAGCTACGCCCATACGGACACTGAGTTCTCGGTGCCCGTGAAATCCTCCAATGTCTCCGGCATTGAGGGCACAACCATCAACTGGTTCATCGCTGACACCTACGGCGTGCGGCAGGCCTGGAACACCTATGTGGCCGGCAGCCTGACCGCCGAGCCTGGCGACATCCGCATCAAGCATGCCGGCACCTATACGATCGGCTGCGAGGTCACGGACGCCACCGGCCGGGTGTTCTCCTTCGATGGACCCAGCATTGAAGTCCTGGCTGAGCAGGAGCTCAGCGTGGCCATCACCGAGACAGAGGTCTATGTGGGCCACGAGGCTGAAGTCCTGACGCTTGGCAACAACAATACGCTCCCCATCCACTGGTCCCTGAAGAAGGATGGACAGAGTGTGGACATTGACCGGTATGTCACCGGCGATTTGAACAACTACGGCGGATGCATCCAGTTCACAGAAGCCGGTACCTACGAGCTGATCGGGACGATGACGGACGGCCTTGGCCGCCAGTTCAGCGCCTCCGATACGATCCGGGTACTGCCTGTGGGCGGCCTGTCCTTCAGCATCTCTGGTATGGAGTATGTGGGCAACGAGGTCCCTGTCATCATGGACTCTCTGGTCAATCCCACCGGCGCCAATATCCAGTGGTCTGTGGAAAAGGACGGCGCTACCTACGCCATGGACCTGTCCGGGTTGAACAACGACGGCGGCAAGGTCGTATTCCCCGAGGTTGGCAGCTACACCCTGATCGCCACTCTGGACGATGGAAGCGGGACGCCCTCTGTGGCCAAGCAGAACATCCAGGTCATCTACAAGGCTGACCTGTCCGTGAACGCTCCCTCCCAGATCCATGTGGGGCAGCCCTTCGATGTAAGCCTCTCCGGCAGCGGCACCCTGAATGTGAAGTGGGGTGTGAAGATGGGCAATGTGCCCGTCGAGCTGGACGGCAACACTGGTTCTCTGACCGGCACCGCTGGCCAGCTGACCCTGTTCAAGGTTGGTACCTACACGATCACGGCCACTACGGTCGATGATGCCGGCAACCCGCATACGGCGTTTGCCACCGTAGATGTGACCAATATGGCGCCTCAGATCGACTCCTTTACCGCAGAGGCCACCCGCAATGTTGTGGGCGACCGCTACTACGCAGACCTGAACGCCACCTGCTCTGACCCGGATGGCGATGAAGTCCATCTGGAGTGGGATGACGAGTACCAGGAGGATGGCTACTACTCCATCGGCACTCATACGATCCGTGTGAGGGCCGTGGACGAGTGGGGTGCCGCCTCTGAGTGGGTCTCCCGGGAAATTGAATTCATCAACGACCCGCCCGTCATCACCTCCTTCACGGTCGAGCCGACCCGGCAGCTCCAGAACGGCAAGTTTGTCGGCAATGTCTCCGCCAAGGCCACTGACCCGGACGGCGACAGCGTGACCCTGGAGTGGGACGGCGACTACCGCAGCGACGGCCTCTACGAGCGCGGCAGGGTCCACCGGATCCGCGTCCGGGCTGTCGACGAGTATGGCGCAGCCTCCGAGTGGAGCGAGAAGACCATGGAGTTTGTGAACCAGGCTCCCTCCGCTCCTGTGATCCAGAAGACGCCATCCGACGGCGTTGTCCGGCCCAGCCAGACGGTGACCATCACCGCCTCCGCTACCGACCCCGAGGGCGACAATATTCACTACGAGTGGGAAGGTCGGAAGGCAGAGTCCTCTACTTACGATTACGGCAAGCACCTGATCAAGTGCCGGGCCGTCGACGAGTTCGGCGCCGCCTCCAAGTGGTCGGCCATCGTCTTCTTTGTTGCCGACAATACTGGCGGCGGCATGGAGCTGACTGACGCAAACTCCTACCTGGAGGAGCCCGGTATCAGCTTCACCGATGATGGCGAGACCATCTATGGCTACATCACCAAGTATTCCTTCAATGTTCCCGCAGTGAGCGGCCATAGCGGCAACGACTGGGGTAAGGTCGAAGCCTACAATATCCTCACTAAACAGTGGGATCAGGTTGCGTACAAAGAGGTCAGCAATGGCGTGAACCTCTCCGGTACGCTTCCCAGCGGCACCTACACCCAAATGCGGTTCCATTACTACACCAACCACAATTGTATGTACGGCAAGAGCAATATCACCTACACGGTCGAGTATGAGTTCTAATTCAGAACCCAATACTTGACGGCTCAGGCTGGCAACAGCTGGCAGCGGGAGCAGGAAACATCTCCTCTCCCCTGTCGGCGCCGCCGGCCGTTTTAGAAAGGAAGTGTTTCACCTTGGCAAATGATCCTATCAAGCGTGGGGTCAGCGTACTGCTGGCAGGCGCCATGATGGCTGGGATGCTCCCGGCCACGGTCCTTGCCGATGCGCCTGATACCCACAACTACCAGGCAACTGTCTACAAAAACCAGGTACCCGGCCAGGACGAGCTGATGGGGCCGGACGAAGATCTGAACATCTATGTCAGCATCGATATGTCCGGCGGGGATGAGCAGATCTACTCTGTGCATACCTGCTCTGACCCGCATGTGAACGACCCCTACATCACCCCTGCCACTCAGGAAAACAATGGACTGATCTCCTATATCTGCAGCCACTGCAACGCCTCGGCTGAGGTAGAGATCCCCAGGCTGGACGAGGACGCTCTTGTTCCTGACGGCGGCACCGGTCTCCAGGCTAATGGCTCCGAATGGGAGCGCTGGCTTGGCTCAGATCCCTTTCCCTCCGCTGTCCAGGATGGCAATAATGTAGTCCAGATCCAGAACCGGCTGTTCAACGCCGATATCGACATGGGCGCCGTTGAGCCCTCCAATATCGCCATGCTGGCCAGCGATGCCGACGGCGCGGCTGTGCTGGCGGCCGGCAGTGAGGTCGATGATGACCCTGAGCAGTGGCCGGCTGCGGCCACCCAGGGCGTTGTGTACAACACAACTCCCGGCAAGGAGAAACTCCATCTCTTTGTCGACTTTGAGCACCCTGATGCCGAGGGAGCTACCATCAAGGCGGCTCACAGATGCGAGCAGGGCGCCTCTCTCATCAACGAGTCCAAAAAGGCCACCGCAACCGAAGATGGTTACATCAAGTACCGCTGCGACAAGTGCGGCTCGACAGCCGAGCTGAAAGTCCCCAAGCTGACGCTGGATGCCTTCACTCTGGCCGATGAGTCCAGGAATGACATCCAGAACGGCGTTGTCTACAACGGCGAGGAATATACCATAGTCTATGAGGTCGCCCAGGGTTCCCGCCGGTTTGTTGGAACAAACCTGGACAACAATGTCCGGATCACCGACCCCGGCACCTACAATGTGATCATCACCATCAATAATGCCTGCTATGACAATGTCGAGCTGCGCGGCACCGACCAGCTTACCGTTCGTCCCAAGCCGGTGCCCCCTCCTGGGACTGACTTCTTCCAGAATAAAATCTATGATGGTACAAGCCTGCTGGCCGGCAAGTCGTTCACCTATCAGGATGTGAAGGGCCAGCAGATCACGGTCCCTATGACCGTTCATGCCGTGGCCATGAAGGGCAGGACCCCGGAAGCAGACGAGTCGACTCAGCTGTCTGATCCTACCACAGCCGGCGCCTACGCTGTGACCTTTACCATCACAGACCCCAGATACTGCTGGGATGTGGATGACGACACCGACAATATTTATTCTCGGTACACGCTCATCTGCTACATCCTCCCCAAGACTGATGCCGTCTTTGTCAACGACAAAGAGTCGGACATCAAGCTGCTCAATGCAGAATCTGACCTGTACACCTTCACTGTGTATCCTGGCCAGGCCAGCTTTGATTCCAGCAAGGCCGGCAAAACCAAGACTACGGTCCTGATCAGCCGCAAGGATAACAGCTGGAACGGCGTCAGCCTGTCGGTCTCCGGCCTCGATGTCGAGGTTAAGAGCCGTCAGATCCTCACCGTCAAGGACAATCCGGTCATCAACAAACCAGTCGGCACCCCATATGCCGAGCTGGGCCTGCCCGCCACCGTCACTATCGACGCCGAGGGCACCGGCGGCTATGAGGCCACTGTGCCGGTGACCTGGGACAGCGGCAGCTACAATGACCAGTCTGTCACCCAGACCCTCACGGGCACTTTGGACCTGAGCCATCACCCGGAACTGAACAACAGCGGCAGTGTAGTGGCGCAGGCGCAGATTAACCTCTCCAAGGGCTCTGCCACCGCTCCCAGTTTCACCGCGTTCAGCAAGGTCTACGATGGCAATGCCACCCCATTCGCTCTGCCCAACGCTACAGAGGGCATTCAGTCCATGTCTGTGCGCTATACGGGCGACGATTTGAATAACAGCAAGTATCAATCCAACACGCCTCCGGTGAATGCCGGTACCTACACGGCCATTGTCGAGTTTACCATGGTGCCCGGCTTTGAGCAGCTTACCCCTTCTCGGGTCAGCTACATCATCACACAGGCGTCCCGCACCTGCCCCGCTCCCACCATGCAGTCCTGCACGACGACCAGCATCACCCTGAATACGGTCGAGGGCGCCGAATACAGTCGGGACGGCCTCATCTGGCAGGAGAGCCCCATGTTTGAGCACCTGGACCCTGGCACCGAGTACACCTTCTACCAGAAGCTGCTGGAGTCCGAGGACAAGAACTACGCGGAGACTGAACCTTCCTCTGCCAAGTTCTTCACCGAGCAGCAGCAGGCCGGCTCCATTGATCTGCAGCCTCAGTCGGCTGACTATACGGGCAGCCCGATCCCTTACCGCGTGGCCCCCATCTCCGGGGTCGTGAAGAGCACGATCCAATACTATGTGTACGACCAGTGGACGGCCGCTGCTCCCACCAATGCCGGCGTCTACCAGGTGAAGGTCACCTTCGAGATGAATTCCGGCTATGCTCCTATTGAGCCGGTCGATACGACTCTGACCATCAACAAGGCCAAGCGGCAGGCCCCACCCGTCCCCACGGCCAGCAATGTTGGCACCAACAGCATCTCGATCACCACTATCCCGGGCGTTGTCTATGCCATTGAGGGCATCAACAGCGGCGCATATCAGCCCAGCACTCTGTTTGAGGGGCTTACTCCCAACACTGAGTACACAATCAAGGTAAAATACCCCGCCGACGATAACCACGAGGAGAGCCCTGAATCCTCCGCCACTGTCCGAACGGCCAATCAGACTACCACCGCCGATACAGTCCAGTCCGCAGTTTACACCTACGATGGGACCGGCAAGCGTCTGGTTGCCAATCAGCCGGCCGGCTGCACCGAAGTGGTCCAGACCTTCACCGGCATCAACGATACCGTGTACGGTCCCAGCACTGAGGCCCCCACCGATCCTGGTACATACAAGGTGGCCGTCACCTATAAGATGGATGCCGGCTACGACCAGATCCAGCCTCAGTACGCTAACCTCACGATCAACAAGGCTGAACAGGCCGCGCCTCTGGCCCCTGTGGTGAATGCCGTGACTGACTCCAGCATCACCATCAACACGACTGAGGGTGTGAGCTACAGCATTGACGGTGGCCGCCACTGGCAGACGACCGGCGTTTTCACCGGCCTGAACCGCGATACTGTATACAGCATCATCCCCAAGGCCGTGGAGACCAAGTTCTACAAGGAGCAGACTGGCCCGGCTACCGAGCAGCGGACTGAAAAGACCACTGTCCGGTTCCCTGAGATTGCTGACCAGACATATGAGTTTGACGGCACGGCCAAGACCTTCACGCTGCCCAAGTCGATCACCGGCATTTCTGCCATGCAGATTACCGGATACGGCAGCCTCAGCTCTGCTCCCTCTGCTCCCGGAGACTACAAGGTGGCCATTGCGTTCACCCCTTCCGACGGCTATCAGCTGCCCGAGGAGCGGCCCTCTCCCACCCTACACATCATCCAGAATAGCAAGCCTCTAGCTCCTGTCCTGAAGGATGAGTCGACTACCTACAATGGGCAGGCCCAGGCCTACCATGGCGCCGACAATATCCCCGGCATCACCTCTGTGACCATCACCTATGTTGGCGAAGACTATGGGCCCTCCATGACCCCTCCCACCAATGCGGGAGAGTATGAGGTGACGGCTGACTTTACCGCCGAAGATGGTTACACGGTTGCCCACGGCCCCTACACGGCCAAGCTGATCATCAAGAAAGCCCCCCAGGAAGCCCCTGTGGCCTCCCTGGAGAAAGCCGAAGCCACCTCCCTGACTGCCTCCGCCATCCCTGGCGCCGAGTACAGCATCAATGGCGGCATCGACTGGCAGGACAGTAATGTCTTTGAGGGGCTGAACCCCTGCACCAGCTATACGATCCTGGTGCGCATGAAGGGCGACGACAACCATGAGCAGTCTGCCTCCAGGCCTGTCGTCGGCTCCACCAGCAAGCATCAGGTGGACATCCCTGAAATGCAGGACTACATTACCACCTACACTGGCATCGGCCAGCCCTATCCGTACACCAGCACCCTGGCTAAACTGGACGGTGTTAAGTCTGTGAGCGTGATGTACTTCGGTACCCTTACCAACAGCTCCCCCTACTCCAGCGCCGAGGCACCTGTGAACGCCGGCTCCTACACGGTCCGCTTCTACCTGACCCCGGAGACCAACTATGAGCTGGACTCTGATACAGCTGAAGCGCACATGACCATCGAGCGGGCGGCGCAGACCCTCGAAGTTGTCCCCAGCATTGCCAACCGCACCACGACCACTATCGCGGTCAACCCAGTCCCAGGCGCTGAATACAGCATTGACGGCGGCCTGTATTGGCAGTCTGCGCCCAAGTTCTCTGGCCTGACCCCGGACACCACCTATACGGTGACCATGCGCCTGGCCGAGACCGACAACTATAAGGCGTCCAATGAGACCTCTGCCAAGACCCGCACCATTGCGGATACTGGCCTCGACTATGAGATCAACTACAAGGACGAGACCATCCACTTCAACGGCGAGGTTGTCCAGGCCGGCAACGACTATTCTATGACCGACAAGCTGGACGAGGGTTCTTCTGTGAAGCCTGGCAGCACCATCTATGTAGGGCTCATTGACGACGGCACCGGCAAGCCTGGCGCTGTCACTATTGAGACTTTGCCAGAGCGGCCTGTCGCCCCCAATGTCACCGTCAACCCCTACGACTACACCATGAACACCACAGATGCCATGGAGTACTCCGCAGACAACGGCGACACCTGGAATCCATGCACCAAGGACATGAATGTGGAGGCCCTCCAGGACCAGGACATCCTGGTCCGCATCGAGGCTATCGAAGACTCCTCCTTCCACAGCGACTCCAGCACAGTCCATGTGCCCATTCGCGGCGAGGCTCCTGTAATCGCGGTCGACAATGAAACCGAGACTATGGACAGCACTGCCGCCATGGAGTATTTTGATGGCGAGAGCTGGATCCCCTGCCAGGACAATATGTCCGTTTCCAACCTGGTTGGGGAAAACATCCAGGTCCGGTACAGCTGCGATGGCGCCAAGCCGGCCAGCAATCCCGCAGATGTGGCCATTCCCACCCGCAACATTCTGCCCAATTTCAGCTTCGATATGGATGCCGAGACACTGGATGCCGATTCGGCCCTAGGCCAGGTCATGGAAAGCGAATCCTGGACAGATGTAGGCGATGGCTATGATGTTTCCGATAAGTGCGGCCAGGGCCTGACAGTCCGGGCCAAGCACGACGCCGGGCATTTTGCCAGCCTGCCCGAGACGGTTACAGTTCCTCTCCGCGAGGCGGCTCCCAGCTGGGCTATCGACAAAGAGAAAGTCCAGGTCACCGGGCTGACCAACGCCGAGTATTCCACCAACGACGGCGAGAGCTGGACCAAGGTCGAGGGCTGCGCCCTGGATGTCTCCAGCATGGCCGGACAGACGATCATCGTCCGCACCGCCCATACGGGGATCACCTTCGCCAGCGACCCTGCGAGCGTCGAGATTTTCGGTTATGCCGAGAGGCCTAATGTCAAGCTCGACATGGACGATGAGACCATCAATACCACTACCAGCATGGACATTTCCTCTGACAGCAAAAACTGGACTCAGGCCACCGAGCCTCTGGATGTATCCAGCCAGACTGGGACCACCATCTATATCCGCGAGCACGGCGATGACAATGAGTTCCCCAGCGATCCGGTCACCATTGTGATCCCTGGCCGCCGGCCCAAGCCCGAGGTCGAGATCAACAACCACGATGAAACCATCAACACAACCACCGAGATGGAGTACTCCACCGACGGCGGCGAGACCTGGACGCAGGCCACCGAGCCTCTGAAGGTTTCCGACCACTCCGGCGAGACGATCCTGATCCGGTTGCCCTCCACCGAGGATGAGTTTGCCAGCGCCGAGACGACCATCATCGTCCCTGCGCGGCCTGACGGTCCAGTTGTGGAGCTGGACACCGAGAAGCAGACCATCAACACCACCGAGGACATGGAATATTCCACCGACGGCGGCGAGACCTGGAACCCGGCGACCGAACCACTGGATGTGTCTGAACTGGACGGCAGGGATATCATCATCCGCTATCCGTCTGAGGACGATAAGCCGGCCAGCAGTGAAGTGACGGTGACGATCCCTGAGAAGAGACCTGCTCCTGATGTCACTCTGGATCCCAACCCCGGCATCATCTCCCCCTCCAAGGACTTGGAGTACAGCGATGACGACGGCGAAACTTGGAAACCTTGCCCTGACCCCTTCGATGTTTCGGACATGGGCGGCAAGGACATCCTCATCCGCGAACCGGCCACCGGTACTGAGCTGCCCGGTGAGAAAACGACCGTCCACATCCCGGAAAAGTACCCGACCCCCAGCGTGACCCTGGACACTGACAAGGAAACTATCGACACCACCGGTGACATGGAGTATTCCACTGACGGCGGCAAGACCTGGGATCCGGCGACTGAACCCATGGATATTTCCGGCATGACCGGACAGGACATCATCATCCGCATTCCCGGCGATGAGGACCACCTGGGCAGCGACCATCAGACCATCCACATTCCCAACCGTCCTGCGGCTCCCACTGTGGGCCACACGGACGAGAGTGTGCGTGGCCGGAACGATGGTTCCCTGACCAACACCACCACTGATATGGAATACCGCGTCTCCGGCGGCGAGTGGACCAAGATCGAGGGAACCTCTGTCACTGGTCTGGCTCCCAACACCTATGAGGTCCGGTACAGCCACACTGAGAGTAATATGGCCAGCCTTGCCCAGACGGTAACCATCGCTCAGGGCCGCGTGCCCAGCAGCGGCGGCGGTGGTGGAGGCGGCAGCAACAGCTCCTCCTACGACTACACGGTCCGGTTCGACAGCAACGGCGGCTCCTCTGTGGCTTCCAAGCATGTTGACCGTAACGAAAAGGTCCGCGAGCCCAAGGAGCCTACCCGGAAGGGCTATGTATTTGTGGGTTGGTACACCGACAAGGCTCTGAAGAACGAGTATGATTTCTCTGAACCCGTGAAGAAGAGCTTTACCCTCTATGCCAAGTGGGAGAAGGAGGCCATCGAACAGCCTGTGAAGCCTGTTCCCCCCGTCCAGAACGACAAGTCCTGGATGCTGAACAAGGAGGACCACATCGCGTATATCGCCGGCCGGACTGCTGATAAGGCGGCTCCCATGGCCAACATCACCCGCGGTGAGGTCGCCATGATCATTTACCGTCTGCTGTCCGATGAGGCCAAGCTCCAGTTTGAGACCAGCGCCTGCTCCTTCAAGGATGTGGCGCCCGACGCCTGGAACCGCACGGCCATCGCCACGCTGGCCAACGCCGGCATCCTGACTGGCTACGACAACGGCAAGTTTGGTCCAAACGACCATATCACCCGCGCACAGCTGGCGACCATCCTGGCTCGCTTCTGCGATGCCAAGGCGGCCACTGGCGGCGATCAGTTCACCGACATCGCCAACCACTGGGCCCGCCAGTACATCAATACGGCCGCTGCGGCTGGGCTGGTGCAGGGCTATGGGAATGGTGTGTTCGGGCCAGACAACAAGATCACCCGCGCCGAGACGGTCGTGATGATCAACCGGATCCTGGGCCGCAAGGCCTCTGCCGAGTCTGTCGTCCCTGGCTATAAGGTATTCTCCGATGTCGATACAAAGGCCTGGTACTTCTGGGACTTTGTTGAGGCAGCCAATTGGCATGACTTCACGGACAACGGCGGGACAGAACAGTGGACTAAGCTCGACTAAGCACTTATAACACCTGCAAAGACGGGTCGCCATTCCTGGCGGCCCGTCTCCTTTTGCTATTGTGAGGTTGGGGGCGGGCGTTTTTCAGCAAAGACAGCAGCATCTTTTTTAACGAAGAAAAGCAGGGGGATTCCTTCCTTGCCAGATGCCCTGCCGCGGGTCGGTTCCTTCAGGAACCTATGTGGGGTCCGTGAGACCTGCCTGCGGCTTTCTTTGAAAGCCGTGTGGTGACCTTCGAAGAAGGTCATGTGGTGGTTTTTTTTGAATGCCATGTGGTTTTCCGCTACGGCGGAGGTAGTTGGCTGTAGCGCAAAACACGAGAGCCTCACGGACCGGTGTTGGGTCTCTCCGAAAACCCGCACAGGTTCCTATAGGAGGAACCGATCCTGACGGGGTACCCGAACAGCAAAAGAAATCCTCCCGTTGAGGCTTTTCGCTAAAAAGATCCCTGCATGGGGGCCAGAGAAAACCTATATTCCCCTAGCACAAAACAACGGAACCTCACGGACCCGACATAGGTTCCCGAGAGGGAACCGGCTGAGGCAAGAGCTTAAACAGCCAAGGGGAACCACCATGCCACATTTCTTCGCTAAGAAAGACGGGTCACTCTCCTCTGCAACCTTCTCCCTGAACCGCAGCCCACATAGGCTCCCTACAGGGAGCCTACAGGAAGCTCCAAAACTTTAGTTCGGTGAGAGAATCAGCCAAAACTCTCCTCCGCGCTCTAAATGAGTTTCGATAGCTTCGCATACTATCGTTTTATCCAACATTTTAGAGAAAACAAAGTAAAAGGAGAGAGCATAGGATGGCTAACATCATTCGACTCGGCAGTCTCTATCTGAACGACTGCCCTGCAGAAATAGGACTAGCGTACAAGCCCGGCAAAACCATCAGCATTGGAGAAACTGCTCCCGGCAAGGAGATCCACTGGGTAGTGGTAAACGATATGCTGATCGCCGACCGCTGCATCCTTACCGAGGTCAGCTGGGATGACCTGAATGCCCAAAACCTGGTGTTCGGCAAAGAGGTTACTATCAGCGGGTTCCGCTTCACGGCGAGGCTGATCCAGGTTGGAGCCGAGGAAGGGGCTCCGAACGAATGGGATTCCGCCCTCGATGCCGTTGGAGAAGACAACTCCCTCTGGCATTGGGAAGATATGTTTTTCTGGGGACAGGAGGCCGCAACGGGGACAGCGTCTTCTCGTGCGCGCCGTGGGTACTATTCGGCCCGCTACTACACTTACAATTCGTCGTCCAGTCGGACTGTGCTTGTCGGTTTCCGCCCTGCCTTGGTCCCTCTGGCCTCCGACACCCTGTGGCCTTCTTCGAAGGCCATGTGGTGGCTTTCGGAGAAAGTCATGTGGGACGACGCCCACCTCGATGAAAAACTAATGCTTTGGGGCGGCCAGAATATCATCTTCGGCCGCCTGGAGGAACTCACTGACTACGAGGTGATTCTCTCCGACCGGGGAGGCGCGATGTCCAACGACTTCGGCAGCCGGCTCGGCAATGGCCGCATCGTCATTGATCGAGCCGCCATCTCTGGCATCCAAAGAATTTGATAGCGCACCAAAGCGGGACTGGGAGAATTCCTCCTGGCCCCGCTCTTTTTTGTCCTCGCCCACATAGCCCACAACCACCTGCCCGTTGGCAGCAACAGCCAGGATATTTGTTTCTGATTCTCTCACCGAACTAAAGTTCGGGAGCTTCCTGGCTGTTTTCTCTTTGCCGAACGCCCCGACTCCCTCACCCCATGACCACCTACCTTTCCTCATTCGGTCATAAACCACATTGAACCCCGCCAAGCTCCATCGCAAAACCATATAGTTACCGTATCACAATCGTTAAAAACCGTGTATTCGTAGCATAGTCCCCGCATATCCTTCACGCCGCAGCACGGCCTCAGTCTATCCTTTCCGTTGCCGCATAGTCTCCATCCATGCTCCTCCGGTCATGGCATAATCCCCCGACTATCCTCTCCGCCGCACCATAGCCACTGTCCATGCTTTCCATCGCAGCACAGCCACCGTCCAAGCCTTCCATCCACCAAATCCGATATTTCCAGCCAATCCATCCTTCCTCATCGCCCCTTCTGTTTTTGCCATGATGCCGGCGACGGTGGAAACCGCTGTATTATGGAATGAGAAACAGGCCAGCCAACCCCAGTGGGGCCATGAAGGTCGACGCAAATCGGGCATATCACCGGCCATGTTTCTGCGCCGATGCGGCTCTGTTCTGCACTCCGGTGGCGCCGGCGGCGGTGGAGTCTGCTTGGGAATGCCGGTGCGGATGATGGAGCCTGGGGACAACACTGCGGATGAGCCCCATGGGGGCCCGCTTCCGGTGGACGCCGCCCAGTTGCTGACCAATCCGCCTAACATTTCCGCTCTATCTCTAACTCATAAGCCTACAACCTGTGACTTTCCGACCCATACGGCCAACTTCTCCGCTCAGCTGCCGACCCCCACACCTACCAACCTCCGCCCCACGCACCTGCCACATGACCATCTTCGAAGGTCACAATCTGCCGCCCTTGCCTCCATCCCAAGGCATCTTTTCCGTCTTTCTCCCCTCTATTCCATTTTTTCATATTATTTGCATATTATATGGCTATTATCTGCATATTGCTTCGTCCGCATCGGGTTTAGCTGCCGGGGATGGGCGGAGTCTCACGGACCCGGCATCGGTCCACGGAGGGGGCCGGCTCGGGCGAGAGACTGGGGAAAAGAAATATCCTCCGGCAGATTTCTTCGTTAAAAAAGACGCTTCTCGCCGAGACACGGATCTCCAGCAGCCTGGTATATAATAGTCGCTGGGAAAGGGGACTGTCTTTTGCACGGTTGGGAGTACAGTACAACTGAAGGGACCAGCGGTCGCAGCAAAGCAGAATCAGAAGGTAGCACCCTGGCCCTGCTTTTCTCGGCCTCATCCAACTTAGCGGCCGGGAGTTTCTTTTCGCATATTATGTAGGTATTATTTACATATTGCGCATATGATTTGGATATTATTGCTTATTATGTGATTATTATTTGAATATTAGACTGAATGAAATTAGGTATTATCTGCATATTATATGGGTATTGTTTTTTTTGAGGGGGCGGGCGTGCAGAACTGGCGCGTTCGCTTGGAAGTGGGATATATAGGCAGTATCGCTATTCTGATGCGCGCCTTTGTAGATGCTCCCCATCTTCTATGTCCAATGGTGTCCGTATATATAGGGCTATTCTGCTATATGCAGATGCTCCACTCCCCTGCTGTACCGATATCCGCCTGTGAGCGTGTCTTCCTGTATATAGACATTTTGTACTTTTGACCTGTAGGGTGTCTTTTTTAACGAAGAAACTGGCCGAGAGATCATCTCTTTTGCCAAATCTTTTGCCGCGAGCCGGCTCCTTGCGGAGCCTGCATATGGTCCGTGAGGCCTGTCTCTTGCGCAGTTGGCTCCCGTGTAGTACAATTTTCCTTGTCCATCGCTGCTTCCATGCTGGAATGGCTCAGAAGAGCGAGATGGAAACAAATTTGCTTTGCGTATCATGTTAAGCAGAGAAAGGAGTTGTTCCCGACTATGACAAAAACCGAACTGATTTCCGCAATGGCCGCCGAGTGCGGTCTCTCCAAGACTGACGCCGGCAAGGCTCTGGATGCCTTCATGCACCAAGCAACTGTTGCCCTGGCCTCCGGTGAGAAGGTCATGCTTACTGGCTTTGGCGTCTTCGAGGTGAAGGAAAGAGCCGAGCGGACAGGTCGGAACCCGCAGACCAATGAGGAGATCCTCATCCCTGCGTCCCGCACCCCCAGCTTTAAGCCCGGCAAGCCTCTGAAGGAGGCTGTGAAGGGCTGATGCCCCTTTGGCGAGAGGAGTAGTCTGCTATGTGCGGGCTGCTCCTTTTTCTATGATACCAATATAAATGTTGGCTGTTGCATATAACAGGCAAATGAGAAGAAAGGAGCTAAGGAGCTGTTGTTTCCCATGCATGATTTCATCTTTTTTGCCGTTGTTGCGGAGCTGTCCAGGGCTGTCTGCCGGTTCACCTGCTGGGTGGTGACTGGGATCATTTCTCTTCTTCGGAGGCTGTTTGGCTGGCTCGCAGGTAAGATCTTTCGGGATTCCCGGGGTTCTGAGGAATAGGCGGGGGTTCGCGCCTCTCTGCACACTGAGGAAGATGCCTCGCATATACTGGAAGAGCCTGGATATTTCCGTACGCATATCCAATGGTCCAAAGCTGGCTGGGATCGATGTGCGTATCTCCAGGGATGGGGTCTTCGATTCGGTTCGCTGGACCGGAACCCAGGGCGACTGCTCCTGGCGCGGGGCGCTAATCCAACCGGGGCGGTACCGCATCAGCTTCGGGACGAACTGGCGTATCCTGCCAGAGTTAGAGCCGGTGGAGGTGGATATAGGCGATGGCGAGATTGTCGTTGTCCGCATTGGCGTGCCGGCCAGCAGCGCCTTCCTGGAATGGTTCGGCGAAGGGCTCCGTCTCCCCTATCCGAACCTGATGGCAACCTGACAAAAAGAATCCCCTAGAGGATATCCTCCAGGGGTGTTCTTTTGCCGTCAGCCGCCCAAGTAGTCCCGGATAGCCCGCCAGGTCTGCAAATTGTTGTACAAAACTTCGTAGCAGATGCGGCGATAGGCCTCGGTCTCTTCCTCGGGCGTCGGCTTAGGGATGCCGAAATCAGCCCAGAGCTTCTCCGCGGGGATAAAGTACTTTTCTTGCTCCTCCTTGGGTTTCTTCAGCATTTCCTCCAGCTCTTTGGCCCGGCGGTCGAGCTCGGCCCGCTCCTCTGCGATCTTCTCCTCACTGTACCCGCAAAAGGTCATCTCCCAGAGGATGACTTCGGCCAGGTCCAGGGCGCCGATAGCCGCGATGTTCCGCTCGTCCACCTCATAGCCCAGGATCTCCGCCCATGGAGACATGTCGTAGGCATAGCTCTGAGGGTTAGGCTGGAGGTGGGACAGCCGGTCCAGCTCCTCATCGGAGAGTCCGTCCGTACCGGCGAGGTCGCCGATCTCGGAATTGCGGTCGAAATCGGAGAGCAGCTCGTTCTTCTGGAAGAGGGATGCGGAGAGGGACTCCTCATCGTGTATCAGGTACCGATGGAATATGATATGCGAGAGAGCAGGCAGCTATATGCGCAGGTTGGCTCCTCTCCCCTGCTGTTTGGGACGACGATGGAGGTTGGCAATGCAGGGGTAGGCGGATGAGGGTTCTTCTTGCGGACTGGGACTGATGAGGATTCTTTTTTAGCAAAGAAAGGTGGCATAGGAATTTCGCCTTGCCCGAGTCTCTCGCCGGAGCCGGTCCCTACTGGGGACCTATTTATCTATGCCGCCGTAAACCCCTCTGCTTTAGCTGTAGGGATATAAGGCGGCATCCGTGCCCGTGTGCGAATACCCGAGCAAACATTGGCCTCCCCCCTGCGGGGATAGTGAAAATATTTTCTACGCAACTGCATATAATATGAGTAGAAGCTCAGCAAGGGAGGTGGCCTATCCAAATATCCACCTATCCGCACAGAGAAGGAGGTGCCCACCATGGAAAAAGCCTACAAGTTCCGAATGTACCCCACAGCAAAACAGGAAGAACTCATTCGCAAGACCATCGGCTGCAGCCGGTTCGTCTACAACCAGACTCTGGCTGCTCGAAAGGGCGCCTACGCTTCCGGCAGCTCTATCCACATGACTTTCAAAGAAAGTCACAGCGGCTATGACTGTGTGAAGCTGCTGCCCGGGCTGAAGGATACCTACCCATGGCTTCGAGAGGTGGACTCCACCGCCCTTCAGGCATCCGTGCTCAATATGGACCATGCCTATAAGAACTTCTTTGCTGGCCGCAGGGGCCGAAGGAAGGTCGGGTTCCCAAAGTTCAAGGCAAAGCATCACAGCCGGGCCAGCTATACCAGCAAGGTTGTTGGACAAAACATTCAGGCCAGCGACCGGGCGGTGAAGCTGCCAAAACTGGGGTGGGTAAAGGCCAAGGTCTCCACAACGGTGCATGGACGGATCCTCAACGCCACCGTCAGCATGAGCCGCAGCGGAAAGTTTTTCGTGAGCCTGTGCTGCACAGAGGTAGAGATACCTCAGTATCCCAGCACCGGCGCCGCTGTCGGCCTTGATGTGGGCATCAGGGATCTGGTCATCCCCTCTGATGGTCAAAAGTACGATAACCCCAAGTACCTGCAGAAAGCAGAGAAGAAGCTCGCCGCTCTCCAGCGGCGGCTGTCCCGAAAGCCAAAGGATAGCCGTAACCGGGAGAAGACCCGCCTCCGCCTGGCCCGCCAGCATGAGTACATAGCCAACTGCAGGCAGGATTACCTGCAGAAACTTACCACCCAGTTGGTCAAGGACTACGACATCATCTGCGTGGAGAGCCTCAATGTAGGAGGCATGCTCAAGAACCACAAACTGGCCAAGGCCATCGCTGACGCCTCTTGGGGAGAACTGGCCCGCCAGCTCAAGTACAAGGCTGCCTGGCAGCACAAAATGCTAGTAGAGGTTGGGACTTTCTTCCCAAGCAGCCAGCTGTGCAGCTGCTGTGGGTACCAAAACAAGGAGGTCAAAGACCTCTCGGTTCGGGAGTGGACCTGCCCGCAGTGCGGGGCTCACCACGACCGGGATCAAAACGCGGCCCAAAATATTTTGATGGAGGGTCTACGCCTGCTGAAGGCCAGTACCTGAAGAATAAAACCATCATGGTACGGTTGGGCACACCGGAACCTATACGCTCGGGGAGAGGGTGTAAGACCCTGGTATCTCATAGAAGTCTGTGGGATGCCATGGCAGTCCTCGATGAACCCAGAATCCCCTGCCTTTAGGCATAGGGAGTGTCAAATGCAAATTAAGGCAAAATCATTCGCCTCGGAACGAATTGTTCGGAACCACACAACCTTTCGAAGAAAGGTTGCAACAAATATCTCCCGCAAGCCGGATTTGTTCCGGTCTATTGGATGCTGCCTGTTTGCATATCATGGAGGCATCTCTTAGAAAAAGGAGCGAGTTTTACCATGAATACGAACCATTGCCGCCGCGACCACATCCACCCCGGAGATCTGGTGGACATTGTGCTGAAGAAGGACCAACCGACCGGAAAGCTGACTCGGGGCATCGTTGGTCGGCTTCTAACCAACAAGGGCTACCATCCCCGCGGGATTAAGGTCATGCTGACGGACGGCCAGGTAGGTCGGGTGCAGCACATCTGCGGACTGGCTTCCCTGGAGCAGGAACCTGGCGCCGTACCGCCTCGGCCGCGGAGCCTGAGGCCGGCAGCCGTGGAACTCGATGATCTGGTGTGAGCTAACCCCCACATAGGGCGCTACGCTAACCCTACACGGCTAAAGCCGGGGCTTCAGGCGTATCCTTGCATAGGCCAGGGTATGCCTTCTCTTTTCCCGTTCGACGGTCATGTTAGGCACGGTTCCCGTCCGTGCTGCCTAGAATGGCGGGCATAGGCCGGTGCTCCTACCGGCAAAAGATAATATTTTGGACTGTGGTTTTAAGACAACAAATTGGGCCCCTCCCAGTTTTGGGACGGGCCCGTTTTTTCTTAGAGAGCTCGCGTGAGAAGTTGCGAAAACATATCTAAACTTAATCGAACAGCCGCATTTGGGGCGGCAGTGGGAAAACCTTGGGCAACAGCTCTTTTGCCAATTTGATATGAGCTTCCACCTGCGGAACATAGGGGAAATCCGTATCATACTTGAAGTAGCAGGCACCTAAAATGACATCCAACAGTGGCTCCTTTATATCTTCCTGCCTCATTCTCATCGTAATCTGAGTAAATCCAGCCATTAGACGGCTCCAGACTCTCATTTCCTCCTCCGAGTTCCTCAGTCCGAACTCTTCCAGCCATTCTCCAAGCGTCCATATCTTCCCATCTGGATTGCCCCGCCCATTCTTACAGCTATCGTTCCGAAAGTAGTAAAATTTGTTGGTGCCTGCATCGAAGAATCGCCCCAAAGGGAACAGGGCACAGACAGCAGGTTTATTCTTCTGAACCATGCAACGGCCATTTCGCAGCAGTCTGCAGCTTCCATCCAGCCGTTCCCGTAGGTACAAAACGGGGAGATGGGAGGTGGTTCCAAGCATCCATTCGGCACATTCCAGAGCCGCCTCTGCGGGGGATCGATTTAGGCCCTGGGCAATATGGAAGATATCGGGGCCAGTCAGCATAATCGGTTCATCCCGTTTCCGGCAGCAGTCCCCACACATGGAACATTCAAACTGGAAGGTATCGTTCTCTTTCAGCTCCAGAGCCAGATAATCCTGGATCAGCTTCTTCGCGTCTTGCTTCGGCATATAGAGTCGATCTCCTAATTCGCACTCTGTGCCCAGGCTTTCCATGCGGCAAGCGCATCTGCCCGATCACTTTCCTGGAAGAGTTCGGCAAACAGCTTGCCAAACTCCTCTGCAGAAGCGGAATTTCCGGTCTGGCACTGCCACCGCTTGGAGGCGACCCTCAAAATATCCGCCAGAGTCTCGCCGCGGTCCTCCTTTGCCTGGAACATGGTGCCGATGCAGATGCGGCCGCCACAGACAGTGCAGACACCCAACTCACAGAGCCGAATCGTTGCCCCCTGAGTCAAGGCCTCGTAGTCCAACTCCAAGCGATGAAACTCATTGCGCCACAGGAGGTGTTCAATGATGTCGCCAGCATCGGCATTCTTCCAGTCAATACAGCTGCAAATATTCTCTTTGTTTCCCATACAATTTCCTCCTCTCAATTGGGCGCGATACCCGTAGTTGTCTCCTTGTTTTCTTTCGTTTGGATATCCAGAATACCATACCTTATTTTATTTTGACAATAGTTTGAGTTCCTTGTTGGTACAAACAAGGAACTCAAAATGGGCTATTTTTACACAAATGAACATCTATTTACAATTTATTCTGGCGATTTTGAGCGAACGGAGTGTGCGCGCCAAGATATTCCGGCGCAGTTTGAGCGTGTTGTGTGTCCCAATGCCAGAAAAATGATATTTGAAAAATTTTTTCAAAAATGCCGATATCGAAGCCGCTACTGCCACTATATGCATGCCATCATAGGGATATTGGCGCAAAGAAAGAGTCCCTCTCCCGAATGGGAAAGGGACTCTTTTCGACCTTAATATACAGCCCGCCAGCCCGGCTCTTTGCCTAGCTTCTGGTAGTCAGCATCCAGCCGGTCGGCCTCAAATGTCTTGCCATCCTCCGCCAGATCCTGGCTGTCCAGGTCGAAGACATCCACGCTGATGTCGGCGTTGGCGATGGCCTCTTGCACCATGCCATCACGGACACGGATAGCCAGCTGAACCGGCAGATCATGTTCCTGGATACTCCAGTCAGCATAGCGGGAGCAGATGTCGTAGCGGATGTGGGCCGATTTTTCCTCGATACCCCACTGTTTCTCCTCTTCCTGCTCGTCGTTGGGACTCAGCCCAAAGACCTCAAGTATATCCTTGAAGTCATCAGCCATGGCCGCCTGCGCAGCCTCCAGGCTGAGATGCGGCGTAGCCACGGCGCTGGACTCAAAGTCGTCCATCTTCCGGATCAAGATATATACCTTCATGTTAGCTTTCTCCTTTCAATTTTCTGCGCCCATCTTAGCCAAGCACTCGGCGACCCGCTCCAGGGCCTCTCCCTCGAACAGCTGCGAATCCAGAGCGTTGCAGTACTGGCTCAGGGCCTCCTCGAAGTAAACCGGATACTCGTTTGGATCCAGCCCCCGCTCGCGGAAACGGTCTTCCACCACCTCCCGGCGGATAATGGCCTCATAGGTCTCGGCCGCCTGCTGAAGCTGGCTGCGGCTGAGAGAACTCACCAAGTTGGGCGTCTCGTACTCAGCCAGGGAATCGATGGAGACGCCCAGTACCCGGGCAATATTCTTGGCGGCGCCAAGGCTGATGTTCATGCGCTGGCCCCGCTTCAAGGCCTGCCGGTCATCGTCGCTGAGCTTGGCCTCGCGGCTGAGCTCGCCGATGCTGATGTTCTTCTCCTCACAAATCGCGCGGATGCGCTCGTACAGTTGGTTCATGTCGTTCCTCCTAACCCGCTTAGTAGCGGAATTCTTTCTCGTCCAAGTCCTGGAAACCCAGCTCACACATGATGTTGTCCAGCTGCTGGGTCTCGTTCAGGTCCAGCTCCTGGTCGGTTGCCAGCTTCCAGAGCATGCCGGCCATAAAGGCCATCATCTTGCGCTCTCTTTCTTCCATGTTATGATTCCTCCTGTAGTTGTTTTAATAGGTCTCCACATTGGGGTTTCTGAAGTTGTTTTATGCAAATTGGGCAGGAACCATTCTTCTCGGCGGTTGCGAGCAGTGGCTACTGTTAGAGGTTGTGCCTATGCCTCGTGGGATGCGTCTTTTCTAACGAAGGAAAGAGGCGAGGGAGTTTCTTTTTCCGGGAGCTTTGCCGCGGGCCGGTTCTGTTCCGGAACCGATGCCGGGTCCGTGAGGTTGCCATGGCGACTCTCCAGAATTTCCCGGCAGACATCCTGCAGGATGTGCGTTGGCCGCTCCGCTGTTGCAGCCTTTCGAAGAAAGGTTGTGTGGTCTTAAACGATTTGCTTTGCGCCTCTTCCCTATTGCGGGCAAAAAGGCAGCGGACCCAAAGGCCTAAGTCTCTGAGTCCGCTTTGGTTGGACGCTATCAGATATCGTCCTCATCCTGCAACTCCGGCAGAGCGGAACTGGGATGCTGCCAATCGCAGTACAGGAACAGCTCGATGGCCAGCCCCATGTCTCCGCCGCACTCCTCCAGGAAGTCGTCGCCGGTGTAGCACTGGGAGAGAACATCTTCCAGCTCCTCCGGGTCGGCAATCGGCCGCTCGATATGGATTTCATTCAGCTGCAGGTCGGGGATGTACAAAATCTCGTCGCCGGCCACAAACCGGTCGGACTTAAAGATCTCGCACTCCTGGCCGGAGCGGAACTCCAGCAGATCCACCATGCATTGGCCCTTCTCCAAAGCAGCCTTCAGCTCGGCTTTCGTCATGTCTCATCCCTCCTTTTCCGCCATTTGGCAGTTAGGAGAGATGCGGACACTCCGCACGCTTTTGTAGTTCGCCAAAATGGCGGCCTTCAGGGCCTCAGCCTCCGGCATCACCTGCGCAGGATCAAAGATGAGCTTCACCTCGCGGCCGGCGATGGCATTGCAGAGGCCTACCAGCTCGCCGTCCTCGGTGAGCAGGAAATCCTCGCTGCCGGTGGAGACGGTAAGCCCGTCCTTGTCCATCTCAACCTTCGTGATCTGTCTCCGGACCGGACGGATCTCATAATCGTACCCTTCAGGGCCATCGCCAGCCATCCCCGCAACCAGCCGGATGCCGGGGCGGCCGTTCAGCAGCATGGTTGCCGAATATTGCACAGCCTTCAGTTGTTCCAGAATATTTTGCATTTGTAGTTCCTCCTATTACAATGTATTTACGGTCTAAGGCACGGCAGCCAGCCGTGTCTTTTTCCGCATCGTTGCCAAAGCTGTTAGAATGAGAGAGTCTTGGCCTGATGTGTTCCTCCAAGGACCATAGCGTCCGTAGTGAAGTCCGTCAGCCAGCCTCTCATTCGCAGCGTTCGATTTATGCAGGTTGAGCCACCTCCTTGGTGCGCCCGTGTCATCAAATAGATTGGATCGGCAATGGTGGAATGGCTGGTCGCCAAAACAAATCCATGATGAGGAGCGATCAATATGAACAATGTTGCAGGGATCGATGTTTCCAAAGGAAAGAGCATGGTGTCTGTCCTCCGTCCTTTTGGAGAAGTGGTAGCAAAACCATTTTCTATTGGTCACACCGGCAGCGAACTCAAGGAGCTGGCAGACTACTTGAAAAGCCTGGACGGTGAGACACGGGTAGTCATGGAGCACACCGGACGGTACTATGAGCCAGTAGCCCGCTTTCTTCATGATGAGGGCGTCTTCGTCAGTGCAGTCAATCCGAAGCTCATCAAGGACTACGGAAATAACACCCTGCGCAAAGTGAAAACAGACAAGGCGGATTCCCGCAAGATTGCCCGGTACGGTATTGACAACTGGGCAGAATTGCGCCAACATACACCCATGGATACGATTCGAATGCAACTGAAAACACTGAACCGGCAGCAGAGTCTATACACCAAGACTAAGACGATGATGAAAAATAACCTCATCGCCCTTCTTGACCAGACCTATCCCGGTGTCAACGCCCTATTTGACAGCCCTGTCCGTGAGGACGGCAGCCAGAAGTGGGTGGACTTTGCCACGACCTTTTGGCATGTGGACTGTGTGCGGAACATGAGCCTCACTGCCTTTGCCGAGCGTTACCGCAAGTGGTGTAAACGGCATGGCTACAACTTCAGCCAGAGCAAAGCCGTTGAGGTCCACGCCGGAGCACAGGACCTGATCGCCATGCTCCCCAGGGACGCCCTGACCAAAACCATGGTCCGGCAGGCCATTGATGCGCTGAACGCTATCTCTGCCTCTATGGAACGGCTCAAGGCTGAAATGCAGGCCCTGGCAGCGCAGCTCCCGGAATATCCCGTCGTCATGGCCATGCACGGCGTAGGCGATTCTCTTGGCCCTCAGCTCATGGCGGAGCTCGGGGATGTGACCCGGTTTACCCACCGAAACGCCATTACCGCTTTCGCGGGTGTTGACCCTGGCGCTGACCAGTCCGGCACTCACGAGGCCAAAAGTACGAGGGTTTCCAAAAGCGGGGCGCCGGAGCTGCGCCGCGCCTTATTCCTGGTTATGGACTGCCTACTGAAAACACAGCCCCAGGATGATCCAGTGTACCGTTTCATGGACAAGAAACGAGCCGAGGGCAAACCCTATCTGGTTTACATGACAGCCGGCGCCAACAAGTTCCTGCGCATCTACTATGGCAGAGTAAAAGAATATCTGGCATCCTTGGAGGGAAATTAAGGAAGCATCCTTCCTTGTTGGGGAACGATACTGCATTTACGCTAAAAACATCTTATGACAGAAAGAGAGCGATTAAGATGTTTTTAGACAATTTATCCACCTCCGTCCTCAAATTATGTGATACTCGAAGACTCAGCTATGAAGCCGCCTCGGAACGATGCGACCTCAGCTCCAGATACTTCGCTGACATTGCCCGGGGCAAGACTGCGCCTACGATCCTGACGCTGGAAAAGCTCTGCGTTGGTTTTGATCTGACGCCAAATGACCTGTTGATCCCCTCAGAACTCTGGCGAGAGATGGCCTTCCGCGAACCAATGCCGGTTACACATATCCGCTGCTTTCACTTCTTTCACGGCCTGACTGGTTTCCCAGTTTGCCCCCAATGTGGGAGAACTCTCGAACGGGAATACCAGCCTTACTGTGACCGCTGCGGGCAATGCTTGGATTGGAAAGGTTTCTCCAAAGCAACGATTATCCTGCCTCAGAAATAATCCTTACTGCTACATACCTGCTAATCCGGCCAGCGTCCTTTACCTGCTGGCTGCTTTTGGCATGTCCTTTTCCCCTCCTCTCAATTTTTCTTCATTTCCCTATTGACTTTTTATTTGCAGACTTCATCAAAATCGGGGCGAGGATACTCCCACCTCTGTAGGTAGGAGAGGAATCGCCCCATTCCTCCCTTCTGTAATTAAAATATCCTTAAAAATCAA
>OHCH01000034.1_pt1 | contig 122182 bp, 87 predicted proteins | sample 1566771 | NCBI WGS metagenome assembly OHCH01 (sample SAMEA3879501, study PRJEB24766) | human gut metagenome | biome: human-associated habitat; feature: feces | place: USA | collected 1985/1987
AAGGGAACTGGCGTTTCCTCCGAGGAAACCAACGCTTGCCCCATATGATACTGATACTTGAATTATATGGACTAACAATTTAGCGTATAACTGATTCGGATATGAAGCTTTCCGCTGTTTGGAGTTGATGTCTTTATTTTAAAAGGGACGACCCCTTCCTTATAAAAAAGAAAGAGGCCGTGGGGATAAAAAAAGACTGGTGGGGTATTTATATATAGATTAGGATTTATTGTTTTTGCTTAGATGTTGGGTGAATATCTCTTCTGACTGATATTCTTCTGCTATCTGTTTTATTCTTTCATCAGTTTGATCTAATATGTAATTTAGTTCTGTTTCGTCGAAACAATCTCCTAAGTGTATGGGAGTATGTAGTAAATCTGAATTCTGATTTGTTTCTGTTGCTAATTGTTGTCTATGAACTGTGACTTCAATTTCTCCCTTTTCATCTGTAGTGAAAAGTAAGTTGTATTTTTCTATCAGGGCAATGAATTCTTTTAAGAACTTGTATTCTGTTTCGGTCAATACTTTTATCATATTTGTTCGTTTGGTGTTTATTTTATACTTGGCAAAGTTCTAATTTCTTTTTGAACTTTAGAATGAAAGTAATATGATTTTTATTCCATTTGCTAAGTTGGAATATTCCTTTTATTCATATTACCACATCTATTCGTTTTTTTCGTATATTTGCTTCGAACGAAACTTTTCATTTGTATATTTGTTGGATTTTAAAAAGAAAAAAGAATCATGGAAGCAGAAGAATTAACTGTTGGGAGAGTTCATCATGGACATAACATACGTCGTTTTCGTATAGAAAAGAATATGAATCAGGAGGTTTTAAGCCAATTAGTACATTTATCACAATCAGCAGTATCTAAATATGAGCAGATGAGAGTGATTGATGATGAAATGTTACACCGCTTTTCACGGGCATTGGATGTTCCTTTCGAGTATCTGAAGAGTTTGGAAGAGGATGCGCAAACGGTGGTGTTTGAAAATAATACGGTGAATGATTCGGAACAATATACAGGTGGAGCAAAGATTAGTTTGGGTACAGTTAAGTCTTATACAGAAGATAGTGACAATAGTGTTGATAATAGAGTCAACAACTTCAATCCTATCGAAAAAATCACTGAACTCTACGAACGTCTGCTGAAAGAGAAGGATGAAAAGTACGCAGCACTGGAACGTCGTTTGCAAAATATAGAGCAGAGCTTGCAGAAATAAAGAACAAATATAATGAAAGGAATCGTGATATGATGAAACAAATACCCTATGGATTGACGGACTTTGCCCGAATTCAAAAGGACAATTATTACTATGTAGATAAGACCATGTTCATCGAGAGAATCGAGATGCAACCGGCTTATCTTTTTCTGATTCGTCCTCGTCGGTTTGGAAAGAGCTTGACTTTGGCTATGTTGGAGGCTTATTACGATGTAGTATATGCTAATGACTTTGATGAGCTATTCGGGCATCTTTATATAGGTCAACATCCAACCCCGAAGCATAATTGTTATCTCATTATGCGGTTCAACTTTTCGGAAGTAAGTTCTAATGTCAATGAAGTAGAGCGATCATTTAAATTGCATTGCTGTAGTAAGCTTAGGGATTTTGTGTTCAAATATGAAGATCTTTTGGGAAAAGAAATTTGGGATGTTCTCGATGAAGAGATACAGCAAGATCCGGGTGCTTTTTTATCAGCTATCAATTCTTATGCTTCCCGTAAAGGAAATCTCCCTATTTATCTCCTTATTGATGAATATGATAATTTTACGAATACGATTCTTTCGACCTATGGTACAGAGTATTATCAAAAGGCGACTCATGGTGAAGGCTTTGTTCGTGGATTCTTTAATGTGATAAAGGCTGCTACCACCGGTACGGGGTCCGCTCTTCAGCGTATGTTTATCACAGGAGTGAGTCCTGTCACGATGGATGACGTCACCAGTGGTTTTAATATCGGAACCAATATTACGACTGACCCTTGGTTTAATGATTTAGTAGGTTTCAGTGAAGCGGAACTGCGTGAAATGCTTACTTATTATAAAGAACAGGGAGTGCTCATGCAAACGGTAGATGAGACAATTGTCATGATGAAACCCAACTATGACAATTACTGCTTTAGTGAGGAAAAATTGGCCCAATGTATGTTCAACTCGGATATGGCGCTTTATTTTATGAAATCTTTTGTTCTTCATCATGTAAAGCCTAAAGAAATAGTTGACCCCAACATTCGTACTGACTTTAATAAATTAGCTTACTTGATTCGACTTGACCACGGATTGGGGGAGAACTTCTCTGTTATTAAAGAAATAGCCGAGCAGGGAGAAATAACTACGGACATTGCTACACACTTTTCCGCATTGGAAATGACGGATGTACGCAATTTCAAGTCTTTGTTATTCTATTTCGGACTTCTTTCTATTAAAGGAGTCGATATGGTGGGAAGACCCATTCTGCATGTCCCGAACCTGGTGGTCAGAGAACAGCTTTTTAGCTTTTTGATCCAAGGATATATCAAACATGATATTTTCAAGATTGATATGAACCGGATGACGATGTTATTTGAGAACATGGCTTTCAGAGGAGACTGGAAACCGTTGTTTAATTTTATAGCAGAGGCTATCCGTGAGCAAAGCCGTATTCGCGAATATATAGAGGGCGAAGCACATATTAAGGGCTTTTTGTTGGCTTATTTAGGTATGTACCGTTATTATCAACTGTATCCGGAATACGAACTGAATAAAGGTTTTGCCGACTTCCTTTTCAAACCTAGTCCGTCGGTTCCTGTAATGCCGCCATTAACTTATCTGCTCGAAGTGAAGTATGCAAAGGCTGGCGCTTCGGAGAAAGAAATAAGGGCACTTGCCGATGAGGCGCGGGAGCAGTTACTTCGTTACAGCCAGGATGAATTGGTAGCGGAGGCTAAAGCGAAAGGCGGACTAAAACTAATTACGATAGTATGGTGTAGTTGGGAACTTGTGCTACTGGAAGAAGTACTTTAGATTCCTACTGCCTTTATCCCCTTCAAGTAGTTCCAGCATTAGTTTCAAGCGAATGAAACTTTCAGTGAGAGCAAACGTTTGCTCTCACTCTGCTACCACAGTTGCTCCCATTGCTGCAACCCTCATGAATAAAGGGATATAGATAAACTGTTAGAGCATGAGAGCAAAACTGCTATCAAATCACTGTGGAGGCTATATAATGTATCTGCCCGAATCATTTATACTGTACACGAAAAAACAGTAACAATTGAGGTGATTGCCGTGCGGAGCTAAGAGCCTTACAGGTAAAAATAGGAATGGCTACGTTTGTTATTTATAGATTTGTACAGGAAGTTCCCCTCTTAATGCCCCTAAAGCATTAAATGCTAATGACTCCATTTCCCCTTCACCGGGATAGACATGTATAGGGGCTAAGAAAGAGATTCTTTTCTTCAATCTTGAAATGATATAGTCCGAATAAGCAATACCTCCTGTCAGCAGAATGGCATCTACTTTCCCGTAGAGTACGGTGGCGGCTCCGCCAATGGCTTTCGCAACATTATATATCATGGCATCCAGTATCAGTTCAGCTTTTTTGTCACCTTCTTCTATGGCTTTGATAATGGCGGGAACATCGGTAGTGCCCAGATGGGCCGTCAGTCCGGCACGTCCGGAGATACGCTTCTTTAATTCATCTTTCGTGAACTGTCCGCTATAACAAATATCGATCAACTGACCGGCAGGAAGGGTGCCAGCCCTTTCCGGCGAGAAAGGCCCTTCGCCGTCTAAAGCATTATTGGCGTCAATAGCTTTGCCATGCTGATGAACGGCTATAGAGATACCGCCACCTAAGTGACAGATTATCAAGTCCAGTTCTTCATATTTCGTTCCCTGCTCCTTTGCGAAGCGGCGGGCGATTGCTTTCTGATTCAAGGCGTGCCAGATGGTGATCTTAGGCATCAGCGGAGAACCCGAAATACGCGCTACATCTTCCAGTTCATCCACCACTCCCGGGTCTGCGATGAAAGCCGGGCAATCAGGAAGGGAAGCGGCCAGTTCGGCTGCAATCAGTCCGCCTAAGTTGCAGGCATGGGTACGCATGGCGTGCAAAGTATCTTGCTTCATGGCTTCGTTGACTGCGTAGACTCCTCCCGGAATGGGTTTGACGAGGCCGCCGCGTCCGATGACAGCATCGAATGCAAAGGGTATTCCATTTGCCTCTAATTCCTGAAGAACCAGATTCTTACGAAATTCAAACTGGTCTATCACCTGTGGATAAACGGATAATTCTTCGACCGTATGCTTGATGTTACGGACGAGCAACGGAGTTTCGTTCTCGTAGACTGCTATCTTCGTAGAAGTGGAGCCGGGGTTGATGACCAGAATCTTCATATCTTTGGAGTTATAAGGTTTGAATTATGATTAACGGTTCAGGTTGAGCTTCTCTCTGCATTCGCAGCCGGCCACTTGCAGGCAGGCCATTGCGATGCTGTAATATTTCGATAAGCCGGAATCACTGCGGGAAGGGAGTACTACCGGACAGATAGGTCCTTGCAACAATCCTGCCATATCCGCATTGGCAAACAGGGAGACGGACTTGTAGAACGCATTTCCCGATTCTATATTGGGGAAAATCAGCACATCCGCCTGTCCGTTGATAGGCGAAACAATTCCTTTGATGTCCCCGCTCGCCTGCTCACAGGCAGTGCGTACATCCAGCGGACCGTCGATGATTACATTTCCGAACTCTCCCGCTTCGGCAAGTTCTACGATGTTTACATAATCCAGCGAATGCGGGAATTTGGCGCTCACTTTCTCGGTACAGTGTATCAGTGCAACGCGAGGCTGCTCGATACCGAAATGGCGGCAAGTGCAGATGGCATACCAGATCATTTCAATCCGTTGTTGCAGCGTGGGGCGTGGAATCACTGCGGCATCGGAGAAGAATAGCAGTTTATGGTAAGTCGGAATCTCCATCACCGCCAAGTGCGTGAGGATTTTCCCTTTGGGTAGCAGTCCTTTCTCTTTGTCAAGGATGGCGTGCAGCAGATTGTCCGTGTTGATGATACCTTTCATTAAAATATCCGCTCCCCCTTCACGCACGATGCGGACAGCTTCACGTGCCGCTTCGTCCGAATCTTCGATGTGAATGGTCTTCACATAGTCGGGATATTGCTTCAAGGCAGGATATTTTTCCAGAATAGCCGAATCCCCGATCATGAGAAACTCTGCAATTCCTTCTTCCAAAGCACGGGTAATGGCATATTCCGTATTAGGGTCGTTGGCGCAGACTACGGCAATTCGTTTCCTACGATTCTGTTGTTTAAGATGAGCTGTTAGCTGGGCAAAGTTCTGAATAGGTTCCATAACGTTAGATTTTTAGCAAATATCAGAAAAATCATTGAGAAAATAATACTCATAACCCGAAAACTTGCGCCTGTTATGTAACATTTTGTTATATTTCAGTTGTTTTAATGTGTAGGTATACACCGAACCGTTTTTTCCTGTATTTTTGCAAATGAATCCCCCTTAAACTTTAAAACAAAATGAAACAGTTCAGAAACCTATTATTTATTAGCACATTACTCCTTTGTTGGGTACTCGTTTCCTGCAAAACGACAAGAGTTTCTTCCTCCGGCTGGTCGCTGGTATGGGAAGAGAATTTTAATCAGAAAAAAGGCTTTGATCCACAGGTCTGGAGCAAGATTCCGCGAGGGAAGGCCGACTGGAATAATTATATGACGGACTTTGATTCCTGCTTTGCCATGCGCAAAGGCAAGTTGGTGTTAAGAGGCATTGCCAATCAGACGCTGCCCAATGATACGGCACCTTATCTGACAGGAGGCGTTTATACCAAAGGCAAAAAGGCATTCCTTGACGGACGCATCGAGATATGCGCCAAGCTGAATGCCGCAAAAGGAGCATGGCCGGCTATCTGGCTGTTGCCCGAAAATGCCAAATGGCCGTCGGGAGGCGAAATAGATGTGATGGAGCGTCTGAATGACGACTCTATCGCTTATCAGACAGTTCATTCTCATTATACGTACACTTTGGGCATCAAGGATCATCCCAAGTCACACTCCACAGGAGTCATCCATCCCGATCGCTATAACGTTTTCGCTGTAGAAATGTATCCGGACAGTCTTTCGTTCTATGTCAACGACATGCATACGTTTACTTATCCCCGCATACAGACGCAGAAGGAGGGACAATTCCCGTTCGACCAGCCGTTTTATCTGCTGATCGATATGCAGTTGGGCGGTTCGTGGGTCGGAGCAGTCGATCCCAAAGACCTTCCGGTAGAAATGGAAGTGGACTGGGTGCGTTTTTATCAGCGAAAGTCACTCAAATAAAACATTAAATATGAATATTCAACTTCCTTCTTTTTTACAGAAAGGTGACGAAGTAGTGATTGTGTCACCTTCCAGCAAGATAGACAAAGAGTTTCTGAAACGTGCGAAGAAACGGCTTGAATCATGGGGATTGAAAGTCTCTGTGGGGAAATATGCCGGAGGTTCTTCCGGACGTTATGCCGGAACAATCCGACAACGTCTGCAAGACTTGCAGAGTGCGATGGATGACCCGAAAGTGAAAGCTATTCTTTGTAGCAGAGGAGGATACGGGGCTGTGCATCTGGTGGACAAGATTGACTTCACCGCCTTTCGTGAACATCCGAAATGGTTGCTGGGATTCAGCGACATCACTGCCTTGCATAATTTATTTCAGAAGAATGGATATGCCTCCCTGCATTCGCTGATGGCGCGTCATCTGACCGTGGAACCGGAGGAAGACCCTTGCGTGGCCTATCTGAAAGATATTCTCTTCGGCAATCTGCCCGTTTATACTTGCGAAAAGCATAAGCTGAACAGGCAAGGTATGGCCGAAGGTATCCTGCGTGGCGGAAATATGGCGGTAGCTTACGGGCTGCGCGGCACTCCTTATGATATTCCTGCCGAAGGAACCATCCTGTTTCTCGAAGATGTCAGTGAACGTCCTCATGCGATTGAGCGCATGATGTACAATCTGAAACTGGGCGGTGTGCTTGAAAAACTGTCCGGACTCATTATCGGGCAATTTACCGAGTATGAAGAAGATTGTTCGTTGGGTAAGGAGCTATATCCTGCTCTGGCCGATTTGGTGAAAGAATATGACTATCCGGTTTGTTTTAATTTTCCGGTAGGTCATGTGACGCATAATTTGCCGCTTATCAATGGCGCGAAAGTGGAATTGACCGTTGGAAAGAAAAATGTGGAGTTAAAGTTTATTTGTTAATAATCCATTCTATCTGAACGATACTGTGGTGAAAATGACTAATTTTGAGGCTTCATATAGATAAAAGGACGATGAAAAAGAAATCTATGATAGTATTGACGAGTGCCTTTGTATTATTATCTGCTTTTTCTTGTGGAGGAGGCAGCAAGGCAACTGGTACGAATGAACAAAGTGAAAAAGTGGTGGTAAATGTACCTCAGTTTGATGCGGACAGTGCCTATTTGTATGTAAAGAATCAGGTAGATTTTGGTCCCCGTGTCCCCAATACGAAGGAGCACGTAGCTTGTGGCAATTATCTGGCCGGAAAGCTGGAGGCTTTCGGTGCGAAGGTAACGAATCAGTATGCCGATCTGATTGCCTATGACGGCACACTGTTGAAGGCACGGAACATCATCGGCTCTTACAAGCCGGAAAGTAAGAAGAGAATAGCGTTGTTTGCACATTGGGATACCCGTCCGTGGGCGGATAATGATGCTGACGAAAAGAATCACCATACCCCTATTCTGGGAGCCAACGACGGAGCAAGCGGAGTGGGAGCTTTGCTGGAAATCGCCCGGTTGGTCAACCAGCAACAGCCGGAACTGGGTATTGATATCATCTTTCTGGATGCGGAAGACTACGGAACTCCTCAATTCTACGAGGGAAAGCACAAGGAAGAGGCTTGGTGTCTCGGCTCGCAGTATTGGTCACGCAATCCTCATGTGCAAGGGTATAATGCCCGTTTTGGTATCTTGCTCGATATGGTGGGTGGTGAGAACAGCGTATTTCTGAAAGAAGGATATTCCGAAGAGTTTGCTCCGGATATCAACAAGAAAGTATGGAAAGCGGCTAAAAAAGCAGGTTATGGGAAAACCTTCATCGATGAGAGAGGCGATACCATCACCGACGACCATCTGTTTATTAACCGTCTGGCTCGTATCAAGACAATCGATATTATTCCCAATGATCCGGAAACAGGCTTCCCTCCGACTTGGCATACCATTCATGATAATATGGACCATATCGACAAGAATACGCTGAAAGCCGTCGGACAGACAGTGCTGGAAGTGATTTATAATGAAAAGTAAATAGTTAACTAGTAAACCGTAAATAACTTCATGTCAATTAATGAATTACAAGACGAAGTGATTGCTGAATTCAGCGACTTCGATGACTGGATGGACCGCTACCAGCTGCTCATTGACTTAGGTAATGAACAGGAACCGCTCGATGAAAAGTATAAGACCGAACAGAATCTGATCGAAGGCTGTCAGAGCCGTGTATGGCTTCAGGCGGACGATGTGGATGGAAAAATCGTGTTTAATGCGGAAAGTGACGCTTTGATTGTGAAAGGAATCATTGCTTTATTGACCAAAGTCCTTTCGGGGCATACACCCGATGAAATACTGAATGCTGATCTTTATTTTATCGATAAGATAGGTTTGAGAGATCATTTGTCTCCTACCCGTAGCAATGGGTTGCTGTCGATGGTAAAGCAGATACGTATGTATGCGCTGGCATTTAAGGCAAAAGAAGGGAAATAAAGATAAAAAGGTAATATAGAATGAACGGTGGATATCCTGCGGACCAGGTATCTACCGTTCATTTTCTTTTTCCTCCTCCTGATATTCCAGTATATCTGCCGGCTGGCAGTCCAGTACTTTGCAGATAGCCTCCAGCGTAGAGAAACGGATTGCCTTAGCTTTTCCGGTTTTTAATATAGAAAGGTTGGCGGGGGTGATATCTATTTTCTCCGCCAGCTCGCCCAGAGATATTTTTCTGCGCGCCATCATGATGTCAAGGTTTACTATAATTGCCATAATTTTATTTTCTCGGTTTGGGTTAAATGGTCAGTTCCTGTTCTTCTTTCATTTTCAGTCCGATAGCGAATGTTTCGGCTACAATCAGGCAGCCGAGTCCCAATAATAAATCAGTCGTCTGTAGCGCCAGGGGAGCGATGATATAATGTTCAAGCGCGAATACTTCTTTCAGTCCCCAGTAGTTGACGACCTGCGGAATCAGGTAAAACACGAAGGACATAATCAGCAGACTACCCAGCCAGCGCAGGCGGCGGACATTCTTCCATTCGAATATCTGCGATTTGTTGATGCTCAGAATCAGCATGACAAAGATAATAAGTGCGGAGATGGTGAGCAGTGCATTCATGAGTGAACAGGAACTGCTGATAATCAGGTAACTGTAATTCACTTCTTTCCCGGTGCGTACCGCCATTTGCGTATACATGACAGGCACTTTCTCATTGTTTTGGGCATTGATGATCGTATCCGGTTGGATCATGGCGATCGTAGGTACGACATCCACAAAGCGGAAATCGCCTGCAAGCATAGGTCTGTCACATGCTTTCGATTCCTTGTGCTGTTCTTTGGCCAGACTCATTCCGGCTTTCATGCCTGTTCCGAACTGGTATCCTGTGGTATACAGAGAAAGTCCCAGAACAATGAATACCAATATGCTGAGAATATTCAAACGTCTTTTCATCGCTGTTATTTTTTTAGTCCGTGATATTTGTTTCTTCTTTCCAGGGATAGCGGACGGTCGTACGACGCATCGCCCAGATAACTCCTGCCAGTATCAAAACTGCTACAAAAATAGCAATTAGATAGGAGCTAGTGTTCATCAGATCGCTCATATTTTCAGCTTCCGGATATTTCGTGCTGAGAAATACGGATAACGAATTATTCAGTATATGCATCAGTATGCAGGGGATGAGGCTGGCAGTCTTGTAATACGTCCATGCAAACAGAATACCGATCAGGAATGCCGGAAGTATCTGGGCAGGATTGATATGGAAAACACCGAATAAAAGGGCTGAAAGCAGAATCGCCTTTGTCGGGCTGTACTGCTGTAGCAATGCTTTGGTAATGGCTCCGCGAAATAGCAGTTCTTCGAGTACGGGGCCTATGACGGCTATGGCGAGAATGCCTCCCCAGCCGGATTGGAGGATATCGAAGGATTGTTCCATGATGTCGGGAATCCACTTCATCAGTTCCGCCAGTGCGGATACGACGAATCCGCAGGTGAGGACAGCCAATGCGCTGAAGAACAGATACGAGGACGAAACGGGCGACCAGGTTATTTTCTTTGTGCTGATGTATCCGGCTTTCCATAAATAGATACCCATCATCAGCTGACCGGCCAGTTGCGCCGGAATCATAAGCATGGTGATAAGCGTGTCTTTGTCTAAGTTTCCGGTAGTGGCTACCAGATAAATCACACAGGGGATCATGACTAAAATGGGAGCAATGATCTGTGCGATAAGCAGATTCAGTAATATCAGTTTAATAGCAGTTCTCATATTCGTAGTATTCTTAGTATTCTTGGATGGGATACAAAGATAATCGTTTGTTATTTACTGGCAATGAAGCTGCACAGAAACATGGCTATCATTGAGATGGATACTACCAGCATCGATATACTCATTAATGACTTTTTCATAAAGTGTTAGTTTTTAATAGATGATTAAATAGGAAATGTTTGTTTATCGATGATTATTTATCGTTTATCGATATGCAAATGTAGAGGTAAGTTTTGAGTTGGCAAAGGAAAAAGAGAAATTATTTATCGAAAAACAATAAAAAAGATATGTTTTTCGATATTATCGGACTCGTTTCAGCTGAAAAGAGGCTTATTAATGTAGTTAATTTAGAGAAAAAGGGGAATTATTTCTCCTGTTTGGCGGCGAGTAGAATGGCTTCAGTTTCTTCCGCATCCTTGTGAAGCTGTGCGATTAGTTCGTCGATACTATCGTATTTCAGTTCGGGGCGTGTCCGCTTCACGAAAGTAAGCCGGATGAATTTGTCGTAAATGTCGGAGTGGAAGTGAAGGATATTCACTTCGATTGTGCGGTTGGGACCATTGCCGATGGTAGGGCGGACGCCTATATTCAGCATTCCCATATAGGTCTTTCCGTCGAATGTGACCCATACGGCATAGACTCCGTCTGCGGGAATCAGCTTGTCGGGATCATCCACGCTTAAATTGGCAGTCGGAAAACCGATCTTCCGGCCTACCTGATAGCCGCCTACTACCGTTCCGTCCAGAAAGTATTCGTAGCCCAGACAGCGGGCAGCTGCGTCTACATCTCCCTGATGCAGCAACTTGCGGATTAAAGAAGAACTGACCGGGGCACTTTGGGTGGTATCTATCTGTATATCATCTGTGTAAGCCTGTGCACGGATAACCTCAATGCCGATTGCCTGCCCGTAACGTACATAATCGTCAAACCCTTCGCTGCGGTTGTGACCGAAACGGTGATCGTATCCTATCACCAGATACTTTACCTGATAACGTTCTTTCAGTATCTGAGTCATGAATTCTTTGGCGGTCAGACGGGAGATGTCGGGCGTAAAATCGAGCATCAGGCAATAATCTACTCCCGTGCCTGCGAGCAGGTTTGTTTTTTCTTCGGGAGTAGTTAAAAGTTCCGGATGGTAAGCGGCGTTCATCACTTTGCGCGGATGAACGGGGAATGTGACCAATGCAGAACGCAGACCTTTGGCTGCCGCTATCTCCTTCACCTGTTGAATCAGATAGCGATGTCCCATGTGTACTCCGTCGAAGAAACCGATGGTAGCTACGCATGGTTCGGGAATCATAGCCGATGTGTCATTTATAATCTGCATACTTACATTCTCATTTTTTTCTGAAAAGATGGCTCCAGTCTTCACCGGCTTTCGGTGTGTAGGTCGAGATCCCCAGTTCCTGAGCTACTTTACAATTAATTTCGGAATCGTCAATAAAAAAAGTCTCTTTCGGGTCAATACCCGCATCTTCGGTCACCGCCTTGAATATTTCCGGTTCGGGCTTGGCCATTTTCATTTCGTAAGAGAGATACGTTTTCTCAAAATAGTCCTCTACTTTGAACGTACGGTAGGGGAAGGCATTCTTGCATACCCATTTCCAGTGGATGTCATTTGTGTTGCTGAGCAGATAGACTACGTATTTCTCACGTAGTTTGAGCAGCAAGTCGAGTTTATAGGTCGGGATGTCTACCAGAAAGCTGTTCCAGGCGGCGTCGATCTGTTTGTCGCTTACCATCTTTCCCATCATCTCCCGAATGCCGTCACGGAATTCGGCAGGAGTGATCAGTCCTTTCTCCTGCTGCAAAAATATTCCGTCCAGCTGGTGGGTGCAGAACTTTTCTTCTATGTTCTGGAACCCGATCTTTTTAAAGTTCTCAATACAACGTTCGCGGTCGAGATTTATCAGTACACCGCCTAAATCAATAAGTAAGTTTTTAATTCCTTTACTTTTCATTATTTTCTCATTTGTGAATACTACGTTGAACAAGGCGAATAAGTTCTCCAACCCATAACACCGTGGACGAAACGCCTATAATCAGAAGCCACGTCTGCCAGTCGAGCGGCTCTGTGCGGAATACAGCTCCACCGAACTGTACGATCAGAAATTGTCCGACCAGAATGGCCAGAACAATCAACTCCATGCCATACGATTTGGAAAGTCCCTTGAATGCCGAGTCGGTAGTGCCGAATACGCGGGCATTGAACAGGTTCCAGAATTGCAGCATGACAAAGAAAGTGAAGAAAATGGTGAGGTTATGTACATCCATACCTTGCGCGCTGTGGTCGAAATAATAAATCATTCCGAGCAATACGGCGAGGAAGATCGTACCTACACCTAATATATTGTTACGCATCGCTTTGCTGATGATAAAGTCAGTGCTGCGGCGCGGTTTTTCCTGCATGACGGTTTCGCTGGGAGGGATGGAAGCGAGGGCCAGAGCGGCAAAAGTATCCATAATCAGGTTCACCCACAGCATTTGTGTCACTGTCAGCGGAAGTTCTGTTCCGATCATTGATCCCAATAACACGATCAGCAAGGCTACAAAGTTGATCGTCAGCTGGAATACGATGAAACGCTGGATATTCTTATAAAGAGAACGTCCCCACATGACAGCGGTGCCGATACTGTTGAACGAGTCGTCGAGCAGCGTGATGTCACTGGCTTCTTTGGCTACGGACGTACCTGTACCCATTGACAGACCGACTTGGGCATGATTCAGGGCGGGTGCATCGTTCGTACCGTCTCCGGTTACGGCGACTACGGCTCCTTTTTGTTGAAGCAACTGCACAAGACGTTGTTTGTCCGTCGGGCGGGCGCGGGACATGATTTTGAGGTCCATCACACGGTCCAGCGCTTCTTCGTCACTCAGTTCGGCAAAGGCAACACCGGTGATACGATTCCGGTCGGTATCTGTTTCCGGTTGCCACAGTCCGATCTGACGGGCAATTTCCGTCGCAGTTCCCGGTGTGTCACCGGTAACGATCTTGATACCGATACCAGCTGACTGGCATTTGGCAACGGCGGCGGGTACATCCGGACGAATCGGGTCTGAGATGGCTACGACTCCTAAGAAATTAAGGTCGTTGGCAGATACCAGTTCCGTACAGTCATTCGGTTCGTTTTCTCCTATTATTTTGAAGGCAAAGCCGAGTGTGCGCATTGCCATATTCTGATAATTCAGCAACTGGGCTTCTACTGTCGAACGATATTCGACGGCATCTACCCGTCGGCCGTCCAGCACGACTTCCTTACATTTGCCGAGCACGATTTCGGGTGCTCCTTTTATATAAAGTACTTTCTTTCCGATGATCGGAGACTCGACGAGAGTCGCCATAAATTTACGTTCGGTCGAGAAGGTGAGCTGGTCGAGGATGCGGGCGTGTTCACGGAGTTCGAGATAATTTCTTCCCTGACTGTTGAGCCATAATAACAGGGCGACTTCCGTAGGGTTACCGACACCTTTCGGCTTTTCGCCCGTTGCCGCTTCTTCGAGGAAAGCGGTTGAGTTGGCGCTGATTCCTTCTGCGACGAGAGCGCTGATGTCATCATCGCCCAGGTTGCCGCCATTCTTGATTCCGTAGAAATTGGGTTCGTGTACCTGCATCAGGTTTTGAGTCAGTGTACCCGTTTTGTCCGTACAGATCACGGTGATAGCTCCCATCGTCTCGCAGGCGTGCATCTTTCGTACCAGATTGTTGGTCGAGAGCATACGGCGCATATTCAGGGCCAGGCTGAGCGTTACGCTCATGGGCAACCCTTCGGGGACGGCTACTACAATTAAAGTGACGGCCATCATGAAATATTTGAGGGTCCGTTCGAAAACCGGAAGCCACTCGTGCCAGCCGTTCAGCGAACCGAAATCAAAGTACAACAGTACATCTTTTACAAAGAAGATAAGGAAGGCAAGTCCGGCAACGGTAAAACCGATTTTACCGATCAGGTTCGCGAGCTTGGTCAACTGTATATTCAGAGGGGTCGGTTCCAGATTTTCTTCGGTGCTTTGGCGTGCTACCTTGCCGATTTCTGTGGCATCTCCCACGTGCAGTACGCGCATGGTGCCGTGTCCGTCCACCACTGTCGTTCCGCGCATCACTAAGTTGGAGGCATAGGTTGCTTCTTCGTCAAAGTCCGCTTCGATCACAGTCTTGTTGATTACCGGTTCTCCGGTCAGGTTGGATTCGTTCACTTGCAGGGAGATCGCTTCCAGCAGCTGGCCGTCGGCAGGAATCTCTTCGCCTGTTTCCAGTATGATAATATCGCCTACAACGACGTCTTTACGTGGGATTTCCTGTACGTGTCCGTTGCGAATCACTTTTACGAGTGTTTCTTCATTGACGGCGTTCAGTAAGTCGAATTTTTTATTGGCATCATATTCGAAAAAGAAGCCGATACCTGTGGCCAGCAAGATGGCCGCTATGATTCCGATAGTTTCGGCATATTCATTTTCGATGATGGAAATGATCAGTGAAAATACGGCGGCTACCAACAATACCCGCACAACCGGATCTTCAAACTTTTCGAGATAGAGCTTCCATAAGGAAGGACGCTTGGGGGGTGTTAACAGATTGACACCGTTCTTTTCTCTGCTTTGTAGGACTTCGTCATCCGTAAGGCCTACATGATAATAATCGTCTTTTTTTGTAGTACTCATGCAAATACATGCGTTTGATTAGGACCGCAAAAATACAACATAAAATTGTGATAAAATGTTTAATTAAAACTTTTTATGAAGTTACTTTATTCGGGACGTCCGCAGGTGCGATAAGGAATCGTAAACCAGAACGTTGATCCCTTGCCTTCTACGGAGTCTGCGCCGATTTGCCCCTCCAATTTGTTTACGATGGTTTTAGAGATGGAAAGTCCCAGCCCCGTTCCTTTCTTGTCTTTGTTCAGCTTCACAAAGCGACCGAAAACTTCCGGTAGTTTGTCGGCAGGGATTCCGGCTCCGGTGTCGGTGACATAAAAATAAAGTTCGGTATCTCTTGCCTCATAACCGATGCTGATCGTTCCCTCCTGCGTGAATTTAATGGCGTTGGTGGTAAAATTGGAGAGCACCTGCGCGACACGGTTCCGGTCGGTCTCTATGCTACAGGAGGGAAGGCTTGGTTCTGCTATTATTTGAATATTTCCTCCTGCATCGTTGACTTTCATTTGGAAAAGCTGTCGCAGGTCGGATAGTAACAGGTTGATATCTACCTTTGTATATACAAATTCGAGTGTGCCGGCTTCTATTTTCGACATATCCAGGATATCGTTCACTAGTTGCAGCAGCAGATCGGCATTCATCTTTATGATCTCCTGATATTGTGCCTTTTCTTCTTCTGTATTGGCGCTGGCGAGTACTTCTGCAAATCCTGTGATGGCGTTGAGAGGCGTGCGGATTTCGTGACTCATATTGGCAAGGAAGGCAGACTTCGAAAGGTCGGCATTTTCTGCTTTCTCTTTGGCAAGTGTCAGTTGCTTTTCTGTTTCTTTAAGTTGGGTGATATCGTGCACGGTAAGTACCATATTCTCTTCTTCGTTAAGGAGAAAATAGGAACCGGATATCACGGCGTCACATTCTACGGATTTCTTTTCGGAAGTAAGCACGTTCAGAGTAGCTTCCAGATCAGTGAAGCCTCTTCTTTGTTCGAAAGCCTGGCGGATGGCACAACGTATGGGGCAGGAGCCACAGTAAGCATGAGTACCGCAGCCTCCTTCCGCCGATAATGCGTTGCGGCATTGCAATAAGTCGCCCACTCTCTTTTCTTCCAGACCTTTCTGAGTTCCGGTGAGTTGATAGTAGTTTGTTTTTAATACTTTGAAGTCGTTATCTATTAATAAGATATAGGCATGGACATTTTTCAGAATGGCGCTGGCGATGTGGTTGGTATGTTCCAGCTTTCTGGATTCCCGGAATAGTCGTTTTTGCATCCGAAGACATTTTCTCCGTTCCCATAGATAGCTGAGCAGGAGGATTGCACATATAATTAGCAGGATAGGTAGCAATGCTATTAGCATGATGTAACTTGTTGGTTTTGTTCTACAAATATGTTGCAAAGATAACTTTTTTACTCGGGATAAGAAATAAGTTCGAACAATTTGCATTTTATTTGCGTTATATTATTTAGTAAACCAATAAAAAAACGAACGTTATGAAAAAGTACATTTGCACAGTCTGTGAATACATTTACGACCCCGCACAAGGAGATCCCGAGAGCGGAATTGAACCGGGAACAGCATTTGAAGACATTCCGGATGATTGGACTTGTCCACTTTGCGGAGTCGGAAAAGAGGACTTTGAACCGTACGAAGGATAAAAAAATTAAGAGAGAGAAGAGATTATTAAAAAAATGACCGGAAAGCAGTGCTTCCGGTCATTTTTGCGTTTCAGCTCATGCAGAGCTTTTTTTGTTCCTGTTTTTATACTGTCGGGTCAGGTGCTTCCTCATCGCCGCCGTCACCGCCGCCGTCGGGGTTGGGAGGAGTAGGAGTGTTTTCGTTGTCAACGATCTCGCTGCCGGTTACCAGTTTTTGAATACTTGCCTTTTTCAGCATATCCTTAAACTTGTATCCCGGAGTAAATACAATTTTCACCCGACGAATCGTGTCGGAATCCACTGCCGCTTCCGTCTCCTGACTTTCGCTGCTGATGCCGGGACGGAATTGACCGAAATCACCCAGTTGTACGGAAATACCTTTGTTTAAGTTTATATTCAGCGTATCGATCAGTGCATCGAGTACAAACTTGACCGCTCCGCTGGGAACCATTCCCACTTTAGAAATCTCATCACACAAATCCTTGAAATTAACCGTATTGGTAATAAAATTCTGTGCTACATACTTTTCGGTTTTCTCTTTACCGAAACCAATCATTCTTTTTTTAACGACATACCTAAGTGCCATAATCTTTTTTGTTTTTTAATAGTTAGTAAATCTGTTTCTTTTGTTTTGTGATCACGATGCAAATGTATGTGTTTCCAAATGAACTGCCAAGCAAAAAACTCAAAGTGCGTTAATAAGTTTCTTCAACTAAAGAAATGGTCAGATGTTTTTTTGTTGTTCTCCTTTCATCTTTTTCCGATTGAAGATTGTCCTTTTCATATCATATCCATACCTTTGTAGATTCAAGAATCCAACGTGACTCCGGTGACTCAGGAGCCGGGATGTCCGGACTTGTCAATAAATGGATAGACGAACAGCCGTTGATTATCGCTGTTTACATCGTTTTGGCACTTAGTTCCTTCGGTATCATTGTTGGAAAAATGATCGACTTTTGGGTGTATTGTCTCCGAAAGAAAATGTTTTAAAGTCTCTGTATATAGATCCCTGTTGCCTCTGCCCGAAGAAGGTTGGAAACAGGCTTATTCATCTAATGAGTTCAATTAGGGATATACGCTATATGCTTCAAATCATTTTCTTCGCATAAATCACCTGTTTTCCTGCTCCGTAGCGCATCAGTATCCCTTTTTCGATAAAAGCGTTCAGCTCTTTTAGTGCACGCTTTTTGTCGTGACCGGTCATATAGCAATAATCAGTGCGAGTCATGCAAGGATATTTTTCAAGGTGGGCGGTTATTAATGCCAGACATTCCGCTTCGCTACGTCCGTTACCTTTGGGCCGGGTGAGGGATTCGGTACGTTCCAATCTCATGTCATACCCTACTTCCCGCTTGAATTGTTTGGTCGGTAGATAGTTGATGTTTTTTAGTTTGATTGATTGTGCACGCACATCTTTCTTGTGCATTACGGGTGGTCCTTGCAGCGATACGGAGAAATAGCCGATCTCGCCTAATTCTACAATCCAGCCGTTAGCCAGTAAATCTTTTAACTCATTTTGAAAAGACTGCATTGCTCCTGCCAGCAAACTACGGCTGATTCCTGTAAATTTGTGTACGCGGTCTAGAAATTCGTCCTGACCGATAGTCCCTTTGGGAACAATGCGGGGATGAAGGGGTTGTTTTTCTCCTGTCTGCTTGATATCGGGAGTCTCGTAAAGGTCATACTGTGCGCTCATAACTTAAGTTATTTTGTTGTGTTATTAATGTTTCCGTTCCTATAAACTAAGGAATCCGGCTTAAATATTAATTCGTTCTACTACAGTTCCCCGTGCGGACCACTAGAGTGGGACACAAGGGGAACTATAGTTCTTCTTTCGTGCCACTATAGTGGTACGAAAGAAGATTTGCATACAAAGTTATTAATATTAAAGAGAAAAGGGTTAACCTTACGAGGTTTTTGCGTTAATTATTTATTTCCAGCCGCAATTCCTCTTGCATCACCTTGCTTTTCCCATCCTTTGTGTATCGGTACGACAGCAGAAATACATTATAAGTATGACCGAAAGATTCCTCTACCTTGAATGTATTGGGGTATTTGGAGTCACCGTCTATCTGAGTTACCTCAATATCCTTGTACGGCTTTATCGTGACATGATTGTTTTCCTCCACTTGCAGTATGATGGCGGTTTTGTTGATGTGATCCACATTGCTTTCAAAAGACTCCGTTCCGGCTATCACGCGTACGCTGTTGTGGGTGAGTGGAAACATCTTCTTGTTACCTGCGGTTGCCATCCCGTCTGCCAGACCGGTCATTGAATAGTAAACGTTTTCGCCCTGCGTTGCATAATCGTTCTTGATAAGTATTTGATATAGAATGGTGTTTTTGCTTTCATTAATCTCGACACCGGAGATATCCGTAGCTTTTAATCCTACGAAGTAGGTAGAATCCGGCGACAGTCCTTCGGGACGTATCTTGATCATGGTTCTGCCTGTCCGTTCGCCTGCATTGATCTGAATCTTGTAATCTACGATCTCGTATTTGTCACTGGACAGGAATTTGGCATAGCAGGCTTCATCGACGTCGTAAAGAGACCGGTTGTAGAATTCCAGTGAAGTCAGGTCTTCTTCCAGCCCGATCACCATGTTTTGTTTTGGGGCATGGGTACCTCCGGTGCAGGCTGCGATATATCCTGTCGCCTCTTCTCCGGTAGGGGACAAGGTGACCACTTCTTCAAACGTGTTATAGTAGTCACTGCTGATCAGGGCCACTACATTCTTGTACATTTCCTTTTCAAACAGCGCATCGTCATTGCATGACGAAAGCGCTGTCATAAGTGCGAGTATCGTTATAAAATCTCGTTTCATTTTCTTTTTTGTTATTTAGATTAATAACCCGGATTCTGGTCGAGAGAAGGCAGTCTTCTCATTTCGTTGCGTGGTATGGGCACCCAGACAGACCTTTTGTCAACCACCCTCGTCAGGAATGAGGAAGAACTAGGGATGACACGCTGGTAGTAGGTCTCTTTGGTTGCGCCGTCGGGATTCATTCCACGGATAGGTTCCTGCTCTGTCTCTTCATAAATACCCCAGCGGCGGACATCATAGAAACGTCTGTTTTCCCATAAAAACTCTACCATACGTTCGCGTTCTATCTGTTTCTGTACTTCCGGCGTACTGTTGAGTTGATTGGCTGTCAGCCCCGGCAGTCCGGCCCTGTAGCGGACTTGATTGAATGCTTTTTTAATTTCCTCTTTATCTCTGCTCATGGTATAAGGCTGACCGTCCAGTTCTACGGTGTGGGGGCCGGTCAGGTTGTTGAGTGCCTCCGCATACGATAGCAGGATTTCCGCATAGCGGATGATGGGATAGGCTTTCTGGATATGGCGGGCTCCGGTGCCGGTCCAGGCATCCATCGGGTTATTGTACTTTTTGATTACGTATCCGGTGATGGGATAGTTGGGCGAAGTGGCTGTAACACCGCCACGACCGTCTTCATCCTGATAGTAGTACTTGGCTGTGTGGTTGTTGAGAGTCGAACTGGACAATGCCTGCCATACTGCCTCATTGAATCCTACAGATGCGTAGAACCGCATTTCACGATTGGCGTACATCTTATATACACCGGCGTTGAGGGGATAGCCGGAAAAGTTACGCGGTTCGGAAGTGAAGCCTGTCTCCGAGTAATATCCGTCGGCGGCGGCTTCTTCTTTCGTACGCCCGTCGTCCATCAGATAGGCGTCTACCACTTTCTGAGTGACGCAGAAACGTCCCCATCCACCCATCGAGGGAGGGAAAGAACCTTTGCTGATGGTTTCGTTGAGGTACGTCGTGTTTCTTCCCCAGATCAATTCCGGGTTGATGGACGCTACGGCTTCGCCGGTAAAGATGTCCGAATAAGATTTGAAAGGGTCTATTCCGTTGGCTCCGTTCGGGTAGGCGTCATAGAAATTGGGGTCGGAAGTGACTCCGGCGGGAAGTTCCGGCGTATTGTCGTCTTTTGCATATGTATAGAGCTTGTACGCTCCCATATCCATCACCCGTTTTGCGGCGGCGGCAGCTACTGCCCACCGGCTTTCGTCATATTGCTGGGAGACATAATGCACACCGTCGGTCTTGCGTTTCCAGTTGCCGAAATAGGAGCTGGCAACAGGCCCCCCGTTGAATAGCGGGCTGGCGTGTATCAATCGCAGGCGGGCTACCAGGCCGAGTGCGGCTCCTTTGGTGGGGCGTCCGAAGTCCAGCGTGGAAACATCCTGAGGCGAGGGCAGCAGCCGTGCCGCTTTTTCGAACTCCTCACAAGTATAGTTCATTGTTTCGTCATAGGTGGCTCTGGGGCGGTCGTAGTATTCGATAGGTTCGTTGGTATTCACTACTTCGTCTCCCAGCAAGATTGCCGGACCGTAATCGACCAAAAGATTGTAGTAGGCGAAGGCACGGATAAAACGTGTGTATCCTTCCAATCTGAGCCGTTCCGAGTTTGTCAGGTCTTTCGGGCGGTCGAGGTTTTGCAGGATGCTGTTGCACTTACGGATAATTTTGTAGTATTTGCCCCATTGGTTCAGGTTGGGGGAGCCGTCTCCGAGGAAATCCTGTGTGATCTTTCCGTTGGCGAAATCCATGCCGTGATAGATATTGGCCGTTCCGCTTCCGGTCAGTCCGTTAAATCCTTCGTCGGTCGCCATCGGTCCCGGTGTGTACCCGTTACGGATGGTCTGTGCCTCATCCGGGAACATGGCTGCCGCTCCCCACATATACGCTTCCATATATCGGGCATTGGTGAAAACCGAGTCGATGTTGAATTCATCATCAAAGTAATTGTCTATGTTTAAGAAGTTGCTGCAAGACGTTACTAACATGACTGCCTGAACCAAGAAGAACGTTCTTGCTGTTTTTTTTATTAAGGATGTTTTCATTTTATCGTTTATCGGATGATGTATTTATTAGAGATTGACATATAATTGCAGGGAATAGGTGGAAGGGATGGGATATACACGGCCGTTCCAGCGTGCTTGCTCCGGATCGAAGAGTTTCACTTTATCCCATACATAGAGGTTGTTACCTACGAATTGGATATCCAGTGAAGAAACACCTATGCGTCTCAGAAAAGCTGTCGCAAGATGGTAGTTCAGGGTGATTTCCTGCAGGCGTATGTAGCGTGAATCGCCCTGCCAAAAGGTGGATAACTGGCTGTTGTTGCTGTTATTTCCATATTGCAGGCGGGGGAAACGCGCGTTCGGGTTTTCGGCAAGGGATGGGTCGATCCCGTGTGCAATGGCATAATCTCTGGGAATCCATCGGTTGACTGGATTGGCTGCCAGGGTGAGTACGTTTCCGGTGTTACCCTCGAAGAAAGGCATGTACCCCATTCCGTTGAGGCGGGTTTCGTCGTTCACTGTCGTCTTTTGACCTACATAGAAAAAAGAGGTCTTGCCGGTTCCCTTGAACAATACACCCAGAGTCAGATTCTTGTAGCGGATTTCTGCTCCCAGGCCGTACATCAGCAGTGGATAAGTGCTGTGCGTCAACGGCACCATGTCCAGCTTGTCCACCATACCGTCTCCATTGATATCCTTATATTTGATGTCACCGGGCATTACCTCTCCGAAAGTCTGCTTGGGACTGTATTTGATGTCATCTTCGTCCTTAAACAGTCCGACTGCCTGATATCCGCGGATGGAATTGTACGGGAAATTATTGTATTCCAGATAGGGATACTCCAGATAAGCCTGCTCCCAGTTCTGTACTTTATTTTTAGAGTAAGTGAAATTACCCCGTAAAGTGAAGCCGAAATCGGGAGTGAAATCCTGCGTGAAGCTGATGTTTCCGTCGGCACCGTAACTTTTCATTTTACCCACATTCGCGTATGGATTGGAGACCACTCCTACGAACTCGGGCACCTGTACCCGTTGCTGGAAAATACCGTTACGCTGATCATGGAAAATATCGACAACGAAATCGATCTTGTTATTAAACAACTTTCCTTCAATACCCACATTGGACTTGATGGCCTTTTCCCACGCCAGGTTATCGGCTCCGATACGTGTCTCGCCAATAATCTCGATGTCGGGAACGCCCCAAGCTGATCCGGTACCTTCGTTCACTTTAGTAAGGTAAGGGAAGCGGACGTCGGTAATCCGGTCGTTACCTACCGAACCATGCGAAGCCCTTATTTTAAGATAGTCGAGCCAGGGGAGCGCCTCTTGTATAAACTTGTAGCCGGTAGGCACCCAGCCCAATGCGACGGATGGGAAGAAACCGTATTGTCTGCCGGGCTGGAAGTTTTCGGAACCGGTATATCCGAAGTTGACGTCCAGCAGGTAAGTATCCTTGTAGCCATATGTAAACCGGCTGGATACTCCCTGATAGCGCAAGGGAATGGCTGATAAGTTGCTTGTAGCGTCGTCCGTGTCTTTAGAATCGCTGATGTAATAATAGACCAGCGCGGATGTCCGGTGATCTGTACCGAAAAGCCGGTCATAATTGAGCGTAGCCTCAAAGTGGTATTTGCGGTACTGGCGGGTGGACTTGCTGTACGAGGCTTTTTTCTCCTGTACGGTCTCCTGCATGATGAGTGATCCGTCGCTTGCTCTGCCCAGCGCATTGTAGAGGGCCGGCTGCACGCTTCTCCGTTCATTGAAGTAGCTGTGGATATCGTATGCTCCCTGTACACGTAATTTAAGCCCGTTGATCAATTCGGAAAAGTCCTGATTGATTGCCAAAGTTGATTTGCCCTTGTACACTTCGTTGGCAGCCTTTCCCGTATGGTTGATCATGACATAAGGCGATGACAGCTCTCCGGCACCGCGTCCGGGCAGCATACCATTGGAATATTGGGTGGGAATGGACAATGGAGTAAGCCGCGACTGTGCTCCCCATATATATTCGGTATTGGCTACGCCGGGCTGATTCAACTGGGAGAGGAATCCGTCAGAACCCAAATAAACTTTCGTTGATTTGGTCAGGTTCACGTCTAGATTGATACGGTAATTATAGGTGTTGTAGCTGACGTTCGAACTGTATATACTGTTCTTGTCTACCTTGTAGGCCGCACTTTCGTTTTTACCTCCCAGGCTCAGAAAATAACGTGCCACATCGCTTCCGCCACGTCCGCTTACATAATAAGTGTGCCGCCAGAATGTTTTGTTGAGTATCTCATCCTGCCAGTTTACGTTGGGATAGAGGTCGGGGTCGAGACCGTCGCGTATAATTCCCATTTCCGTATCGTCATACAAAGGTGTTTCGTTCCGTACTGCTCTGGCTTCGTTTGCTAACTGCGCATACTCATAAGCTCCCAGATATTTCGGCAGACGGTTGAGGACGGACAGCGTGGTGTTGAAACGTCCGGTAATCTGAATTTTGCCCGAAAGGCCTTTCTTGGTGTTGACCAATACGACTCCGTTGGCTCCCCTTACTCCGTACACGGCAGTTGCCGACGCGTCTTTCAGGATGGAGAAACTTTCGACATCGGCAGGGTCGATGGTGTTGAGGTCGCCTTCCAGACCGTCAATCAGTACAAGGGCACTGCTGTTGGCTCCGAACGTACCGATACCACGTACCCAGAAATCGGCGATATTCTGACCGGGCTCGCCACTGCTCTGCAAGGAAATGACACCGGCTGCCCTGCCTCCCAACAAGTTACTGATGGAAGGGGAGGGGGACTGGATATCTTTAGTGCTGACCGTCGTAATGGCACCTACCGAACTGATTTTCCGCTGAACGTTTCCCAGTGCGACGACAACTACTTCATCAAGGGAATTGTTGTCTTCAAGCAATGTGACCGTTAAATCGGTTTTGGGCTCGATGGCCACGTGCTCCGACGGTTTGAAACCGATAAAAGAAAATATCATTTTGTCTCCATAAACCACTTTCAGCTTGAAATTACCGTCATTGTCGGTTGTGGTACCTTTGGAGGGCTTGTCTTTGATGTACACCGATACGCCGGGCATGGATAGCTTGTCCTTATCCACGACAGTTCCTGAAACGGTAAATTCCTGAACTTGCTGCGCGAAGGTTGTTGCCGAAAGCAATAAGCAGAACGACATTAAGTATAAAATCTGTTTGATTTTCATTGTGAGTTTACTTTGTTATTCGATAACTAATTTGCGAATGCGTGCATTACCCCAGTCTGCAATGTAAATGTCTCCCTGTTCATTGACAGCCACTCCCCAGGGATTCTTGAATAAGGACTCTACCGGTCCTCCGTCCTTGTATCCGGCGACGCCGGGCTGTCCGGCAACTGTCGTGACGATATTGTCGGCAGATACCATGCGGATGCAATGGTTGCCATAGTCGGCAACGAACATATTGCCGTCGTTGTCAAACTTGATATCCTTGGGATAATTGAAGAGGGCATCTTCAATCGGACCGTCACGGAAAGCGCTGCCGCCGGGAGCATTGAGACGCTTAAATCCGCCTGTTCCATCCGGATCGCGGAGGTCGAGCACCGAAATCCCTTGTCTGTATGCGGTAGGGGCGTTGGAGTGAAGCGTTATATACAGAAGCCAGGGCTTCGCAGGATTAATCGCCTGTCCGTATTGTGATCCGCTGGGGCCTTGATGGATAATGTGTCCTTCGAATGTGTCGGGATCTATTTTAGCGATCTTTCCATCACGGTATCGTGTATATAGATAGCCGTCGTAAGGGCAGAAGGTGACGAAATTCTTGTATCTGTCGGCATCTACGATTGAGTTCAGATCCGACTGTGAGTATTTTATGTTACGCTGGCGGGGATACCAGGCTTCACGTGGGTCGAAGGTAAACGTCACTTCTTTGACCGATTCGTGCGCGGCGGTCAGCATTCCGGTGGCACGGTCCACCGTTAAGCCGTTGGCATATAAGATACGGTTGGCGGCATCTGCTTCAATGAGCGGAGTCACAATGTTCTGTTGTTCGTTTATCCGGGCGATTCCAAATGTACCGCCGTCACGCCATGACATGAAAAGATTGCCTTCGGCATCCAGATCAAGATATTTGCCATATACCTGAGCGGTGGAGAGTGTTCCGGCAAGGAAGCTCGTTTCACCGTTTCCGGTGACTGTGCTGACCAATGCCTGCGTATGATAAGCGTATGTTTCTTCGTAAGCGACGGAATCGGTGTCAACCACTACGGAGATACGGGGATTATCGCCCGGAAGGCGCGGCACAATAGCATAAATACGGCTTCCGCTTGATGAAACGACGGAGGCTCTGGCATTGTTGAAATATACTTTGATTTTACTCACATCGGTGCCGAAGTTTTTTCCGTCCAGAAGAATTTTGTCACGTGCTCCGCCTTCTTTGGGATAGAAGGAGGTCAGTACAATCGGTTGATCGGATTGGTGGTTTTTTTCGGTGGGCTCACTGTAGCTTTCGCAACTTGATAAATAGAAGAAAGCTACCAGCGAGCAGGCTAGGGATAAGTAACGATTCATAAAGTAATAATTTAAAATTAAATGATTATCCGCATGTAGTCCGTCGGATATCTTGATATTACACGGCTTTGATGGCTGGAAATTTATAGTTTGATGGTGTAATCCAAACCTTTATCGGGGGCTACGATGAAGTTGGTAACTTCAAAATTGCAGTCGCCTCTTTTGATACCGTTTTCAAACTTCACAGAGATTGTATGCTGCGTATGTGGTTTCAATGTCATTTCGCGGAAATAGACCAAAGAAGGATCATGTGCGGTCTTTTTCAGTTTCAGTACCAGATCGGTAGCGTTCATGACAGAAAATGTCACTTCTTTTTCGGTGCGTTTCACTTCTTTTATGTCTACGCATTTTTCAAAGAAGGGACGGAGGATTTCTTCACGCCCGATCACCAGTTCGCGGTAATAAACGGCAGTGCGGCGATTGTCGAGTGCTTCACGGATACCTTCCGGAGAACGTTCTTTGGCAAAGACAAACGTCATCGTGCGGTGTTCGCCTTTTGAAAAATCATAGTCTGTCTGGATAGGCTGGTGGATATCGGAAGTTCCTATCATGGTCAGATTCTTGTCCAGACACCATTGAATGGCTTCGGGCATGAAAAGACCACCGTTGGCTACTTCAATGCCGTGCATGCAGCCGTCATTGTAGAGTTGTGTATGCTCAGGCCACCACAGGGTGGAGTCCGGCTGCTGGCGTGCCCAGCCCGGATGATTCCAGAAGATAAAGGCTCCTTGTTTTTTTGCCTCATTGAAAGCGTCTTTATATGCCTTTTGTTCCAATGGATTGGAGTCGTTCAGGAAGATTGCATTAAAATGTCCCGGAGGCATGGAACGGGTGATTTCACTGCCTCTGATTAGAAGTATTCCTAACTTCTTCGCCTGCTTCTGAGACAGTTCATAAGAGCGGTTATGATCTGCTATAATGTCTTTTTTGTGTGGGCGGTACTCAATATGTTCTGTCAGAGAAATGGCATCCAGTCCTTCTCGATATGCTTCGTCTACACGTACGGTAGGCCATACCAGACCGTCCGAAAAAACACTGTGCATGTGAAAGTCACATTTTAAAGTAGTGTACCCGTTCAGATTGGGAACTTGAATCTCATTGCGGCGTTGCGCTTGTGCGCTCATTAAACACATTGCTGCCAGTGCAACTCCCATCAATACTTTTTTAATTTTCATTTCTTTTGCTTTAAATTAGAGATTTGGTTTTCTTTTGGAATGCCTCTGTCCGGTCATTGGAAAATGGTACTAAACATAGGCCCCTGTGTATTTTGGCGCAAATGTATATGCAAAAAAAAGACCTGCAATAGGCGCAGTAAAAGCTTAACGGGAACTTCACGGAAAAGAAATGTAATCGTTAACGTCTGTGAAAAATGTAATGCCTTTGTAAAGTGTGAGTGTCCTTGTAAACGGACATGAGTTGTTTTGTCTGTGTGGAAATAAAAAAGAAATGGATAGCCAATTTATGCGTTGCAGCATAAAATTGACTATCCATTTCTTTGATTGAGTTCCTCTTTATTTAAGAGGCTTTCTTCTCTTTTACATCACTGCTGGCTTCTACCACATTCACTACATAGTCGCCCAGTTTCTCACATTCGGCGATAATATCCATATAATAGACTCCCATCTGATAATCATATTCCTTGTTGTTGACATCCAGAATATTCTGATTTTTCAGTTGGTTACGGTAGTTATTGATTTCGTTTTCGATGTTGAAAGACTTGTTGATATCAATGCTTTGGTGTTCCGGTTTCTCTACCACCACAATCATTTGTGCGAGGGCATCATCGGTCAGCTTCATCATGAAGTGGATGTGCTCGTATTGCTTTTCGGTAAAGTCCTGATTCGTCTGGCGTTTCCGGTTGATGGTGCGTGCCAGGTTGTAACAGCTGTCGCCGATACTTTCGATTTCCGTCACTTCGCGCAGCATGGCACGTATCTGCAACTTACTTTCAGAACTCAGACGCCCTTCGGATACCTGATTCAGATAATTGGCTATTTCAAGTTCCATGTTGTCGCTGATGTTCTCGTACTTTTCTACGCGGCTGAACAGCTTGTTAAAGTCATCGTCCTTTTCGGTGTGCATCAAGTCCTGCACCATTCCGAACATACGGTGGGTACGTTCTGCAAACAGGTGGATTTCCTTGCGTGCCTGCAGGATAGAAAGCTCCGCAGTAGAAAGCATACCGCCGGTGATAAACCGAAGGCGAGGTTCCTCGTCTTCCTCTTTCGGGTGGATTAATGCGCATACGGTGCGTTCGATCAGTTTCACTCCCCATATCAGGATACATACGTTACAGATATTAAAGATAGAGTGGAAAGCGGACAGTTTATAAGAAATGGCTACTTCCGGATTATTGCTCTGGAAGAAGGTATCCACTACCCAGTTGACCAGTTCCATGAAAGGATGGAAGATGATCAATACCCAGATCACACCGAACACATTAAAAACAAAATGGGCCAATGCTGCCCGCTTAGCCTGTGTATTGGCTGTTAATGCGGCAAGATTGGCCGTGATGGTAGTTCCGATGTTTTCGCCCAGTACGAGCGCTGCTCCCAGTTCCAGACTGATCCAGCCGTTGGCGCACATAATTAATGTGATTGCCATCGTGGCGGCTGAGGCCTGTACGATCATAGTCAGTATGGTACCGATGAATAAGAACAGGAGAATGGAGAAGAATCCCATATCCGTGTAGTTCTGTACGAAGGCGAGCATTTCCGGATTGGCGTTCAGGTCGGGAGCATTTGCTTTCAGGTAAGAAAGTCCCATGAAGAGGAAGGAAAAACCGAAAATGAATTCACCGATGGACTTGCGGTTGCTCTTGCCGGAGAAGATGAGCGGAAGGGCGATGGCCAGAAGTGGAAGAGCGAAGGCGGCCATATCAACCTTAAATCCGAAAATTGAAATAATCCATGCCGTAACCGTCGTACCGATATTGGCACCCATGATGACACTGATGGACTCGGCCAGTGTAAGCAAACCGGCGTTGACGAAACTGACGACCATTACTGTTGTCGCCGAGGAGGACTGGATAAGGGCTGTGATTAACACTCCTGTTAATACCCCCGTTACCCGATTGGTGGTCATAGCTGTCAGGATACTTCGTAGCCTGTCACCTGCGACTTTTTGTAAGCCCTCGCTCATTATCTTCATGCCATAAAGGAAGAGCCCTAACGAGCCTATGAGCTTTAAAAAATCATAAAAAGAATATTCCATCTATAATAATTTTAGTGGTTGTTTGTTCTCTATCTGATTACTAAGTATATTTAGTCCCATGTTATTCACCTTATTAAAAAGACTACGATGAAACAGATGTTACAAATATGTTGCAAAAATAATAATATTTATAAAGAATTCCCTATCGGAAGCTCACTTTTGGATATTTATTACGGTTTTAATCTTAATTTTCCTTATCAGGTAGTCAGTGCCAAGGTGAATAACCGTTCCGAAGGTCTCAATTTCAAAGTATATAATAACAAGGATATAGAGTTTCTGGATGTACGCGATTCATCCGGTATGCGTACGTATGTGCGGTCACTCTGCTTTGTCTTGTTCAAGGCTGTCAGTGAGCTTTTTCCCGAAGGGAAGCTGTTTGTGGAACATCCGGTATCCAAAGGTTATTTTTGTAATCTGCGGATCGGTCGCCCTATTACATTGGAAGATGTGACGCGTATCAAACAGCGTATGCAGGAGATTATCGCAGAAAATATCTCTTATCACCGCATCGAATGCCATACGGCTGAGGCTGTACGGGTGTTCAGTGAACGCGGGATGAATGATAAGGTGAGGCTGCTCGAAACTTCCGGTTCACTATATACCTATTATTATACGCTGGGCGATACGGTCGATTATTATTATGGTAATCTGCTCCCCAGTACCGGATATATCAAGTTGTTCGACATCGTGAAATACTATGATGGCCTCTTGCTGCGCATTCCCAATAAAGAGAATCCGGATGTGCTGGAGGAAGTGGTGAAGCAGGAGAAGATGCTGGATGTATTTAAGGAGTATCTCAACTGGAGCTATATCATGGGACTTAATAACGCCGGCGACTTTAACCTCGCCTGCGAAGAAGGGCACGCTACGGATTTAATCAATGTAGCGGAAGCATTGCAGGAAAAGAAAATAGCCCAGATTGCCGATACGATCTTCCATCGTGGGGAAAACGGTGACCGGGTGAAACTGATTTTGATTTCCGGTCCGTCCTCTTCGGGAAAGACCACGTTCAGCAAACGTCTTTCCATCCAGTTGATGACGAACGGGCTCAAACCCTTCCCGATCTCCTTGGACAATTATTTCGTAGACCGTGAAGAGACACCTCTGGATGAAAACGGTAACTATGATTATGAGTCTCTGTATGCGCTCGATCTGGAATTGTTTAACCAGCAGTTACAGGCTTTGCTGCGCGGTGAGGAAGTGGAGCTTCCGCGTTTTAACTTCTCTCTGGGGAAGAAGGAATATAAAGGTGATAAACTGAAAATTGAGGATAATACGATTCTCATTCTGGAAGGTATTCATGCGTTGAATCCGGAACTGACACCGCATATCCCGGATGAAAAGAAGTTCAAAATTTATGTTTCGGCATTGACCACTATTTCTTTGGACGACCATAACTGGATTCCTACAACAGACAATCGTTTGCTTCGCCGCATTATCCGCGACTTTAATTATCGGGGATATTCGGCCCGCGAGACTATCTCCCGCTGGCCTAGTGTGCGTGCCGGCGAAGATAAATGGATATTCCCTTATCAGGAGAATGCGGATGTGATGTTCAATTCGGCGCTGTTGTTTGAATTTGCAGTGCTTCGCCTGCATGCGGAACCTATTTTGATGGGTGTTCCGCGCAATTGTCCGGAATATTGTGAGGCGTACCGGTTGCTGAAATTCATTAAATATTTCGTTCCGGTGCAAGATAAGGAAATTCCCCCGACGTCTTTACTCAGGGAGTTTTTGGGAGGAAGTAGCTTCAAATATTAGATAATAAATTTATTTAAGAGAATTATTTTGGAATTTATAGTTATTGTATAAATATAAGTTCGTAACTTCGCGCCGCAAAAAACAAGCGTGGCAATATGTTGTTGTATTCCAGGGAAAGGAAATAACTGTAAGATTAGACTTAAATAATGAACATTTGTACGTTCTTTCCGTTTATGTTATTACACAGCAAAAAAAGGGTATATGATATTTTATAACAATTTACTAGCGAAATGCTTTTTAGGGAAAAAGAAGCATTATTTTATGATAGGAGGGTTATTCTTTACTCGGTACAAGTATTTGGAAGTTTGGGAAGAAATGGAGTTAAGAATACATGCACGGCAATTCTGGGAGTGTTTTTTATTGACTTTAATCCCAGCATTGGGTTTGTCACTATGGTTTTCATGGTGGTGGATGGTGCTTCCGTTCATGACATATCACTTGCTTTACTGGTTTGAAAAAGCAATTAGTTCTCATTCGGTTTTTAACTGGGAGGCATTGACCTATTGTGGTGATGCCGTTTATATGAGAAAAAGAAAATCCTATGCCTGGATGAAATGGTATGGGAAGAAAACTTTTCCGAAATCGGAATGGGAAGATTAAAGGAATAGAGAGACGTTAAAACTCTCTTGCGGATTTATTCAGGCACGGCTTACACAGATTAATATGGTTTCGATTAAAACAGAACCATAAAAACTCTGTAAGCCGTGCCTGAATAATGATATGATAACAGTTATTTCTGCTTTCGGCGGTTTTTCCTTTTCTACTGCTTTTATTTCAGATGTTTCTTTATCCAAAGCAGATGTCCGTACTCTGTGTCACTGGAGGTCCAATGTTCATTAATAGGAGTGATCAATGCTTCTTTCGGGCAATTCAATACATTATATACAATGTAGCTGGTAGTCGGTGGACAAACGTCATCATTGAATCCCCATGTCATATAAGTATCCGCCCTGATTAATTGGGCAAAGTTCACCACATCATAATAAGCCATTGTTCTGATCTTTTCGGGAGTATCCATATCTACGGTATTTCGGAAGAAATGGGGGTAACCTCCGGCACGACCGGCTTTGTAACCTGCCATATCGCTTAGAGCCGGATGATTGGCTACGCAGGCCGTTACCCGCTGATCCAGTCCGGCGGTGACGAGTGCTAATGCTCCTCCCTGGCTGCCGCCTTGAACGATTACATTCTTTCCGTCCCATTCCGGTAGTGAGGTCAGTAGGTCGATGCTGCGGACACAGGCCAGATATACCCGTTTCATGTAATAGTTGTCGCGGCTGTCCAGACCGTTGGACAAGTAGCCATTTTCTCTGCCGTTGAAAGCGGCACTGATTTCTTTGAATTCTTCTTCGCTCATTTCCGGGTTCAGCCCGTGAATCTCTATTTCAAAACGGATGCAGCCTTGTTCGGCGTAATACTTATGTCGCAAAGGTTCCTTGATTGTTTTGATTCCTGCGCCCGGAGGACATAGTACGACAGGGTATTTGCCTTCTTTCTTCGGATAGAACAGGTAGCCGTAGATACTTTGTCCGCGTTGGTTCACCTGCAACTTGATAAGATAGCAGTCTATTTGGTCGGTCGAGTATTTCTTTACGTGCTCTTTGGTGTATGTCAGCGGAAATTTGGCCAGTTCCGCCTTTTCGTTCTCCCAGAATTGCTGAAAGTCGGCAGGCATGGTGGTATACGGACGGAGCTTTTCCGGCGAGAAACCCACTTTGACGTGATGGGAGTATTTCTTTCCGTCTACGGTGGTGGTCAGGCGGCAGTCTCGGAAGCCCGGTTTCTTCATGGTGCCTACGGGGATTGTTGCCTTTCCTTTTCTCATGATAATTGTTCCCTTGGTATCAGCAGGCATCATTTCTCCGCCTATTTCGAAATTAATCGCTATGTTATCTCCCGGAATGCCGTATTTGTAAAACTGTACTTCTACATTTGCCTGTTCTCCAGTTTTGTAAAGCCAGTCGGCATGATCGGGTACGGTTACCCAGAATACGTCACTCCGGTAGGGATTATTTTCGGCAACCGCGAGCAGCGTTGTCAGTAACAACGCTGCTGATACGTAAAATCTTCTCATATTCATTTTACTGTTCAATATAACTGTCATTCGTTTTCTCATTCTATTTTCCATCTGATCGGTTTGTTAATTACGCCGCAATATTAGGGAAGATTAGAAAAACAGAGGTCGATAAAATGTTCTATTAAGTGTAAATTTAGAGCAACTTCCACTCGAATGTATGTTTTCCGGCTTCTAACTCTATGACACGTTCTCCTTTCACAGTATCGGGCACGTATAAAGTGGCACTGCTGTTGGCAGGAATCGTCACGCTGTACACAACACTTTTTTTCTTACGTTCCCATTGGGACTGAATCTCTCCGTACGGAGAACGGTGTCTGGCCTCAAACTGCTTTAAATCACTGGGGAAGTTGGGGCGCAGGAGGATATGTTTAAAACCCGGCTGCTGTGGGTCGGGGAAGATACCGCCCAAGCCTTTATAGAACCATCCTCCGATTTCTCCGAACATCATGTGGTTGTCCGAAATGTCACGTGTAGCATTCAAATCCCAGTTTTCGAGCAGGGTGGTGGCTCCGTTGGCAATCCAGCAGCCCCATGACGGGTAGGTGTCTTGTGCAGCTACTTTATAAGCGGTTTCGGCTTCTCCGTTTTCACTCAAGGCGTTCAGTATGGCTTTGGCTCCCAATACACCCACATCCAGATGGAAACCGGCTTCTTCCACCTTCTTCGCCAGGTTGCGGGCTACTTTTGCTTTCATATCCTTGGGGACAATACCCCACATCAGCGGTACGCTCAGTTCCGTCTGAACGCCGCTGGCGTATATGCCGGTTTCCCTGTTCAGATATTTGTCATTGATCGCTTGCCTGATCTTTTCCGCAAGCGCCTGATAATGTTTGTAATCTTCCTGCTTGTTGAACAGCTTTGCGGCATTGGCCAGTATTTTAGTATCTACATAGAAGTATACCGATGAGGTCAGTTCTTTGGACGAATGCGATTTCACAGGAACCCAGTCTCCTCTTCCCCATGAAGTCAGTCCGCTTGGGCTGGTACGGTCTACGTAGTCTATATATCGTTTGATGTTTTCGTAGCAGTCGGCTAATAATTTGCTGTCTCCGTAGAACAGATAAATATTCCAGGGAATAATGGCGATTGTACTCGTCCAGTCCAGACCGTTGTCCGTGCCGTATCCCCATCCTCCGGTCGGAATGATGTCGGGTAATACTCCGTTGGGTTGCTGTTCGTCACGGTGGTCGGCTAGCCATTTTTCGTAGACTGTGATGCCGTCATAATTATATAGTGCTGTTTCTATCGCAAAATGTCCGTCTCCCGTCCATCCGTTTTTCTCCCGTTGGGGACAATCGGTGGGATACCCCATCAGATTGGACAGATAGGCGTTGTTGGTAGCCCACCACAACCGGTTTACGAGTGGGTTTGACGTGTTTATCTCTCCTTTTTGCGGAACGTCGCTATGAACGAAATAAGCAGTCAGACTGTTTTGATCGAGTGCGACAGGCTTACTGCTTGTCACTTCTACGTATCTGAAGCCTTTGTAGTTGAACCGTGCCATAAACTCGTCTTCTCCCTTTCCGCTCAGGATGAGAATATCCGTCTGGAATGGGTCTTTGTCATCTACCGGACGATGGTATACGTCAATGTTTGACATATTCACCCGTCCGTTGTCATAGATGCGTTCGCCGTGTTTGAGCCTTACTACCGTTCCTTCTTCTCCGGATACCTTGATGCGGGTCACTCCGGACATATTTCTGGCAAAGTCGAATACATACGTCGTGTCGTTCACTTTCTTAAGCGCTTTTGCCGGTATTGTTTCTACGATACGAATCGGTTGTACCTGCTGGGATACGACGTTTTGAGAAGGTACAGCTCTGTAACCAGCTTCCTTCCATTTCGAATCGTCAAAATCTGCTGTATTCCAGCCTTTCTGTTCCAGGCGGGCGTCATAATGTTCCGCTGTATAGATGCTGTTGAAGATCAAGGCCCCCGAAGAAGTCTTCCAGTCTCTTTCGGAGCGGATTACTTCTGTAGTGCCGTCTTCGTAGGTAATTCTCAGGTCCATGCAAAAAGCGGGGCGGTTACGCCACGGTGCGCGGTCAAAGTCCCAGACTGCTTTTGACTGATGGTTGTACCAGCCATTCCCCAGCAGTACGCCAATCGCGTTTTTACCTTTCTGAAGTTGGTTGGTCACATCATAAGTCACATAGAAATTCCGTCTGTCGAAACGGGTATACAGCGGGTCTAGCCGATGGTTTCCAATTTTCTCTCCGTTGATGTATAATTCGTATAAACCGGCGACGGCGATGTACGCTCTGGCGGATTTGACTTTCTTTTGAGTGTCGAATGTTTTTCTGAAATAGGGGGCGGGCTTATAGTTGATGTCTCTGTTGTCGCCAATCCATGCGCCCTGCCAGTTTTCCATTCCCATCATTCCAGTCTCGAAGCTGTTGATGTCCGAAGTAGCCTTTTTGCCGTCCTTATCCCATACATTCACTTTCCAGTAATATTTGGTAAAGGGTTGAAGATTCTTTTCCGGATAGGTGACAAGGATTTGATCCGATTCTTTTTTCCCCGAGTTCCATATTTCCCCGTTTTCGTTGTTTGCTTTCAGTGAGTCTGTGCTGACTATTATCTGATAAGCAGTCTGCCGGGCTCCTTGTCGGGCATCGTCCAGCATCCACGACAATCTGGGATTGGCATTGTCGATGCCCAGCGGATTGATCAGGTGGTCGCAATGAAGGTTCACGGGCTTGCATTCTTCTTGCTTTTGTGCAAGGGTGGGTTGCAGTGCACAACATGCAAGTGCAGTCACTAAATATATTTTTTTCATTCTGTCTATTTGTTTTCCTTTTTAACCACAAACTGATATGTACCGGACTGTAGTTCTAATACTGCCTTTCCATTCATGAAAGTAACCGAAGAAACTCCTTCCGCTTTCACGGCAGCTTTTCCGCTTTCTTCTACTACATAGTCGAGAGTAGGTAATAGTAAGTGAAGAGTGGCGGTGGTGTTGGCAGGTATCGTCACTTGGTAAGAAACCGTTCCGTCATTTTCTTTTTTCCAGCTGCTCTTGATATCTCCATAACAGGAAGGGAACGAAGCATTTACCCAGTCAATCCGTTCCTGACCGGCGGCAACTTCCGGACGGTTGTCCGGAATCGGCTGTAATACGATGTGCTTGAATCCCGGACGTGTTTCGTCGATATCTATACCGCCCATTGTGCGGTACATCCATTCGGAGACTGCTCCATACGAGTAATGATTGAACGAGTTCATCGATACGGGGCCAAAACCTTTCTCTTTGGTATACGAATCCCAGCGTTCCCAGATAGTGGTTGCTCCCTGGTCTATGCTATACAGCCAGGAAGGGTTGTTCCGTTGCAGCAGTAGATCGTAAGCCGTATTTGATTCTCCGAACTGGCTTAATGTCTGATTCAGGATGGCTGTACCCACGAATCCTGTGCTCAGACGGTTACCGTTGCCGGTAATCTTGCGGACCAGTGTTTCCACTCCTTTCTTCCGTGCTTCTTCTGTCGGGAATAAATCCAGTTTCAAGGCAAGCAGATAGGCCGTCTGGCTCTTTTGCTTCAAGTCTCCGTCTGCATCGACGTAGCGTGTCTGGAATTCTTTCTTGATTTCCTGTGCCAGCTTTCTGTAAGCCTTTGCTTTGGAAGCGTAGGCATCACAGTCGTCCGTTTTCAATGCTTCCGAAATTTTGGCCATCAATTGTGCCGTATATGCGTAGTAGCATACACTGACATAGCGGCGTTCGGTATCTTCGTACGATAGCCAGTCGCCATAATTTGTTCCGGCACCGTTATAGTTATAACCGTCTCCTTTTTGACGGGACAGGAACTCCATGTATTTCTCCATAGATGCATAATTGTCCTGCAATATCTTTTTGTTGTCGTACATCAGATAGATAGTCCAGGGAACGATGACACCGGCATCAGCCCAAGCTGCCTGTCCGTAGCCTACCCATGAGTGTGGAGCTACATCCGGATAGGCGCCGTCACTTCGCTGACCGTCACGCATATCTCTCATCCATTTTTCGAAGAAGGCGGATACATTCGCATTATAAGAAGCGGCACGGCAGAACACTTGCGTGTCTCCGGTCCAGCCCAGACGTTCGTCTCTTTGCGGGCAGTCGGTAGGGATGCTCAGATAGTTGCCTCTTTGTCCCCACATGACATTGCTGTATAACTGATTGATTGACCGGCTGCTGGTGACAAACGAAGCTCCCTCTTCGGTAGCGGAACCGACCACTTCCCCTATCAGGGAAAGTACCTCGATGTCTTCACTTGCCGTTATCTCACAATACTGAAAACCGAAGAAGGTCATGGACGGATGGAATGATTCGCCTTCCTTGCTTCCTTTCAGGATATACTTCAATGTTGCTTTTGCACTTCTGAGGTTGGCGGTATATATACTTCCGGCAGGGCCGTCGTCTCCGCGTGATTTATCTCCCGTGTCGTTCAGCATCTCGCCGAAACGGAGTTTCATCTCCGTTCCCGATGCACCTTTTACTTTGAACCGAACCCAGCCGACCATGTTCTGACCTAAGTTGTAGACGGCCGTTTCCCCTTTCTTTAGCCGGATAGGAGCCGGTTTGTCCGTAACACTCACTACATTGATTTTACCGTCTTTTTCACCTTGGTAAACAGTAGTGGACAAAGGGATACGGCTCAGATGCGGACGTACCTGAACGGTGGGTCCGGCAAAGGCGATTAACTCTCCTTTGAAATGAGGGTTGACAGCCGTCTTGTTCCAGTTGGCAGTATTATATCCGGGCTTCGTCCATGCACTTTCTTTTCGGGCGTCATAAGTTTCTCCGTGGTAGATGTCTCCCATTCGTATGGCACCGTCCATGGATGACAGCCAGGAAAGGTCCGTTACTACCGTTTCCGAAGTGCCGTCCGTATATTTCAGTAATATCTTTGCGATGAATCCTACTTCGTGACTGCCATACTCTCCGTGGCAGACGTCACTGTTCCACCAGCCGGAGGATACCTGGGCGCCGACTGCGTTTTCTCCTTTCCGGAGCAAATCGGTGATGTCATACGTCTGATAGTGGGCTGTTTTGCTGAAATCCGTCCATTCCGGCTTCAATTCGTCATAGCGTATGCTGCCGTCTTCCATCTTGTTTCCTACCCGTTGTCCGTTGATAAACAAATCATAGACGCCCAGAGCCGAACTGTAGATGCGGGCGGATGCAATCTTCTTTTTTGCCTTGAATTCTTTACGGAACATGGGTACTCCGCTCATGTCAACCTGCAATACCCGATAATCGCCGGAACCGGAAACCATATTCAGTTTACGATTACCTCCCACAGATACGATTTCTCCGCCTTCAAAAGCGGACTGAGGTTTCTCGAAATCCTCTTTCAGAACGACTTTGGCTTCTTCCTTGTCGCCTTTCTGTTCGTACTCTGTCAGTACGATATTGTCAAACATGGCCGTTTCGTTGGTGTTATTCCCTCTGAATGCCCGGAAGCCGATATATCCATTCGATAGTTTGGAATCGGTGTCGGTATAGGTATCCACCAGTACCTTGTCAATATAAGTCTTGACCACTCCATCTTTTGCTTCGATTGCCAGATGGTGTTCTTTATTCAGCAAGTCGGATTTAGTGAAGAATTTGCCGATCGGAGTATCCGAACTTTGCAGGCGTCCCCTGTCATAAATATGTCTTCTGATCAAAGGCTCTTTTTCATTGTCCAGCGTATTGACAGACCACATGAATACGTTGGAAGCATCGCGTGCGCCGAAAAGAACGGATGCGTTGCCGGAAGTCAGTGTGACATCCATTTCCAGCAGCATTCGTGCCTTTGTCTGTTTCTTGTCTTCCGGATTGATTTTGGAATTCTTGTTTATTTGAGTTGCCTTGATCCATTGCGCTCCCGACCATCCGTCGGACAGCAGTCCTGTTTCGAAGAAAGCCTTTTCCGTCGAAGTCTCTTCTCCGGTTTTGTTGTTCCACACGGTTACTTTCCAATAATAGCGGGTGGAAGGGGTGAGAGCCGGTCCTGCATAACAGATGTGCAATGATTCGTCAGATGCCACCTTTCCGGAAGTCCAGACCGGATTTAGACAGGCTGCATCGGTCGCTACCGTGATTTGATAGGCTGTTTGTCTGACTCCTCTTTCCGCTGACTCTAGTTGCCAGCTGAATCGGGGAGCTGTTATGTCCAGCCCGATAGGATTGGTCAGATATTCAACCTGTAGTTTTTTGATTGCTGCATTCGTGGGCAGCAGAAAAAGAATAGATAAAAGTAACAAAGTAGTTCGTGCCATTAGTTTAAAGTATTAATAGTTTGTTATGATGGGGGATACTTGCAAATATAGTGCTTATTGTCTTGGATAGACATAAGAATTTTGACACTAATACTTAAAAATATGACCGTCCCCTTGAAATAATAAATGCCTATACTTGTTGTAGTACAGGCATTTATCGTTTTATGTGAATTCCGGTGCCATCTGTGAATAAAGCAGGGGTTATCTTAAAGCTTCCACTTCTTCGGGTGTCAGCGGAATTTTCTTGCCGAGTCGGCGGGCACCTGTCTCCGTGATGAGATAATCTTCTTCGTTGCGGATACCGCCGAAGTCTTTGTAAGTTTCCACTTTGTCGTAATTGATAAAATCGGTGAACTTCTTTTCTGCTCTCCACATATCGATCAGTTCGGGGATGAAGTAAATGCCCGGTTCTACGGTATGTACGAATCCCGGTTCCAGTGGAATGGCGAGGCGTTGCGACTTGCGTCCGAACTGCGTGCTCTTCGGCTGACCGTTGTATCCTACCCATATCTCACCCAGATTTTCCATATCGTGAACATCCAGTCCCATCATGTGTCCTAATCCGTGCGGATAGAACAGGGCATGCGCGCCTTCGCGGACAGCATCTTCCGTATTTCCTTTCATTAGTCCGAGAGTTTTCATGCCGTCTACCATGACGCGGGCGGACAATTCGTATACATCCATATAAGGAATGCCCGGACGAAGCGCCTTGACAGATTCCAGATGCATCGCATTCTGGATTTCGTAAACTTCGCGCTGGCGGGTTGTAAATTTCTTATCCGCAGGAATCGTGGACGACATATCGCCTGCATAACCCGACTCGACTTCCGCACCTGCGTCAATCAGGAACAGATCGCCCGGTTTCACTTTATTTCCGTGATAATGGTTGTGCAGCGTCTGCCCGTTGATGGTGGCGATCGTTGCAAACGACAGTTCGCAGTTGTTGGACTCTGCCACGCGATTCATTTCCGCTACTACTTCATATTCGTACATTCCCGGACGAAGCACCTTCATGGCGGTGATGTGCATATCGGCAGTCACGTCACAGGCTTTTTCTATTTCTACGATTTCTTCCGCCGACTTGTAGTTGCGCTGAGCTATGACGGCACGGATGAAAGGTACGGAACCTTCCTGACGTGCAGGTGGTATTCCGAGCCAGTCCATCAGTTTCAGTTTATGTTCGGGGCGGTAGGGAGGAAGATAATGAATTGCTTTTCCACTCTGGACGCATTTGTGCAGATAGCCGACGATATCGGCGGAAGCCATCATTTCCCTGATGCCGACGCGTTCGCATTTTTCGCGTAACGTAGGCTGTGAGCCCATCCATACGATGGCATCGATGGATAATTCGTCACCGAAAATAATTTCTTTGTCTTCGTCAATATCGATGATGGCCGAAAGTCCGGCACACGAAAGACCGAAATAATAAAGAAAAGTGGAGTCCTGACGATAACGGAACGTGTTATCCTCATAATTCAGCCCGCACTCGTCATTTCCCAGAAATAACAAAACTCCGGAGCCTAAATTCTTTTTCAGCAGGGCTCTGCGCTGCATATACGTCTCTTTGGCAAACATACTGTCCTAATTTTTAAGTTCGTGCAACAAAGATATAATAAAGAATGAAATATTACATAATCAACAAGTGACAATTAAGCTACGACTTACATAGAAAATTCTTTTTCTAATTCCTTTGTTACAGCTCTGTTGATAAATTCATTAATAGTAGTACCTGCGTTAGCGGCGGCTGTTGCTACCATTCCGTGCAGGTCGGAAGGCATACGTAGGACTAATTTTCCACTATACGGTTTACTTGGCTCCACTCCACGATCTTTGCAACTTGCCAAATAGTCGTCAATAGCCCCTTCAAAGTCACTCTTTAATTCACTGATGGTTTCACCTTCGTAAGTGATGCAATCTTTTTTAAGACCGAGAACTTTACCGAACAGGCAATTATCTTCTTCGTTGTATTCTACGCTACCAGCGTAACCTTTGTACTTTAACTGTCCCATAATTACTTTATTCTTTACTTTGTTCATATTTCTCAATCAGCTTGTTCTCACGGATATAAGCAAGTAACTGCTTCATCACGTATCCTTTAATAATATTAGACGGATGCGGCTTATGCATGATATACGAGCTTTTGTTATCAGCGCTTATAAATTCAACCCGTGAACCAGAAGTATTTCCTTTTTTTCCTTCACTATAACCAAATAACCCAAATAACCGTTTTACTTCATCGTAAGTGAAGTTCTTAGGCAATGTAAGGAAACGTTCTATTAGCTTTTCTTTTGTACCCATAATGTATAATGGTTTATGCAAAGATACTAAATTTAGTATCATGCTCAAGTGCTGGCTTTTCTTTTTATTAATTGATACTGATATTTAACATTAAAGCAAAGTAGATAACAGTGATTTTGAACTTAATTTGTTGTAAATTAAGATTTAATCTCTTATCAATCTGTGTTCTTTTCTACAATGATTTTAGGTAATACAATCTTAACCTCTTGTTTGTCTTTCCGTCTTTCCCAATATACTACGAAGTTGACAGCTGCCTCTTTAAGTCTATATCCTTTTTTATCTAACTCTTCAAGTGTATTTTGGAATTTTCTGGAGAAACGTAATATCTCGTTACCATGAAAGTCTGTACAGCCATTTGCTTTTAGCTGTAAAGGCATTCCACTTTTTAGATTATATATAGCGGCCTGACAATATGAGGAAATAAATGTGTCTAGATTTAAATCTTTGTGAGTTAATAAATAACATAGTCTTTGAGGTATAGGATATTGATTGTTGTCAGTCCGAATTTCTGTTAGTCCATTGACAATATTATTAAAATAATGTCCATTTAGATGGATAGATATGTTTTGTTTTGCACGAGTGATGGCAACATATATTTCACGTTTCTTTTCATCTGAGAGTGAGTTACCATTGTTAAGGAGTAAAAAGACATTGTCGAACTCCTTTCCTTTTGCTTTGTGGATGGTGGAGACAATAACTGTTTCACCTTGAGCTGAATAAAAGTCTTCTAGATTGGATTCAAATAGATAGGTTTTCCAGTCCGACAAATACTTTCGGGAGTAGATTTGTTCGAAAGTAAGTATGATGGAACGACATATTTCCCACGAAGAAGTATTGCCGAATTCGTATTTCAGCTTTCTCTTAGCTACTTCCCATCGTTCATTGTCGATAATATGGGTATCCTTAGTAAGATTTAGTACTTGGGTGAAATAGCGGATTTCATTTAAATCGCCTAAATAAAAATTACTGCTATTCGTTTGAACTAGTTTGGTGGCTATACCCTGTTCCTGTAAGAGGCATGATATAAAAACTGCTTCTTCGTTTGTTTTGGTGAGTACACCAGTCGTGCCTGCAAGCGGGCTTTCAACTACATCCTTTATTAAAGGAATAATTAAATTGTTTGATGGGTAGTAGGTGATACGAAGCGAACCATTCTCCGGTTGATGAGAGACAATAGGATTGTGCTTCATCCGATGAGGTATTTGATTGACAAATGAATTTGCGAATGTCACAAGATTGCTTTTACTTCTGAAGTTTTCATATAACTCATAAAAGCGTGCTTGGTATTTGCTGATGAGGTATTGCATATATTTGGAGTCTGATTTACGAAAGGAATAGATGTTTTGATCATCATCTCCTACAGCTATGACCTTTAGAGTTTCATTTTTATCTATAAGAGCAGTAATGAGATTGAATTCATCCTCTGTCATATCTTGTGCTTCATCAATTACAAGTACGCTTTTGGTGATACGGCTTATTTCAACTTCATCATTCTTGATTTTGTCTATTGTATCTTTAATGACAGATTCTGATTTCTCAATCGAACCTAGTTTGCCTAATAAGTCGAAACAATAGGAGTGAAAGGTCTTTATTTCAATGTAACCTACTGCATTTCCTATTAAATCATGAAGCCTTTTTCGGAATTCACTAGCTGCTGCTCGTGAGAAGGTAAGCATGAGTAACTGTTCATGTTTTACGTCTTCCATTAATAACAGAGAAGCCAGTTTATGTACGAGTAAACGGGTTTTGCCACTTCCCGGACCAGCTGCGACAACAATGTGTCCCGGCTGATTGTCATTAATAATATTTAGTTGGCTTTCGGATAGCTCTCCGAACAATTGCTTGTATTTGGTTGGAGTGATTCGTCTGCTAATCTCTTCTTTTCGTCCTCCTGGAAAATATTTTTGAATGAAAGACATATTGTTCAACCTGAAATAGTCATCAACGAATCGCTGTGCTTCTTGGTTGTTTTGGCTCATTTTTCGTGCATATTCTCCTACAATGTGAATCTTTTGTGTTTTGTTACTATAGAATTTTTCTAGTTTGCGATAATCGTCCTGCTTATACCGTATATTTGTGTCTCCCAATCGTTTAATCGTCATTCGGTTGTATATGACTAGAAATCCACCTTCTATTTGCAGAGCTCCTATCCGGGAAAGGTAAAAAAGCGTATCTTCTATATCTTCGAGAGTAGTCAGTTCTTGAAACAATACTTGTTGTTTTTCATAGCTTTCTTTTAATTCTACTACGGAAAATTCAACGAGAATTTCATCTCTTTTAGCTGAACCAGTTTCTGATTCAGTTTTTTCATATAGGTAATTTATTATAAACTCGGATAAAAGATGTCTGTCCTTTGTTTTTTTATCAAATGAAGTACTGGAGGATGAACACCGATAAATAGCACGATAGTTTCTATTATCATCTTTGTGTGAACGTATAATCCAGTTCTTTTCACACCAGAAATTTATGAGTGTTTTTAATTTGTCAAGACTAATCTCTTTTTTTATTTCAATTTCTGCTTGTTCACGTAATTCTTTCAAGTTAAATAACTTCTCTTCTTCATTAAACTGTGTGAGGAGGAAATCTTCCAAACAGTTGTATAGTCTGGTGATTTCAAGAGAACGGTTTCGCTGCTCTTTTTTGATTATATAAGCAGTGAGATCCTGATTGTCAGCCAATATCTTTTCGTCACGGAGTAAAGTTATTATCTGGATGACTTCATCATTGGGGATACCTAAATGATCGGAGATATAATCAATACGGGCCTCCGGTGCTTCATCATTTGCATACTTTCGACTTTTGGTTGATATGAGCTTTTTAATGATGCGAATAGCTTGCGTTTTTTGTTTTTCATTGAAGCGAGGAGACAGGTTAATTTTATCAATAGCTTCCTGAACTGTATTTGCCAATATACTGTCGGCAAATACACGTGGAATATTTTGTCCACGGCGTAAATATCCGGATTCTTCAAGTGCTGCTATGGCCGTGGTCACACGAGTTTCTATGTTGGTGACATTCTCATCCCATCCGGCTCTACGAGCTATCTCTAAAGCTGACTGCGAAACAGTCGGGCGCAAGCGAGTGTTATTTTTTATAGCTTTCCAGACCTGTTGTATTTCTCCGATATGTAACTTCGTTTGATTAAGCAGGATGAAATGCTTTGTTAAATCTTCTTCGTCAAAAAGAATATAACAAGAGGCTTCGATATTCTCGTCTCGGCCAGCTCTGCCCGATTCCTGTACATAATTCTCAAGTGAATCGGATATTTCATAATGGACTACGAGTCCTACATCTTTTTTGTCTACTCCCATTCCGAAAGCAGAAGTGGCTACCATAATTTGTACGATGCCGGAGATGAAATCGTTTTGGTTTTCTGTTTTATCCTTAATGTCCATTTTTCCATGGAAAGCTCTAACGGAAAAACCGTCTTGCTTTAAACGCGCTGCGAGGGTGGAAGCTGTTCTTGTGCGTGCTACATAAATAATTGTCGGGCATTTCTTTAACTCAATAATCTCCCTTAGACACGTATATTTCTCTTCTTGCTGACTTTTTTGGAATACTTGATATTCAAGGTTGGTCCGGTAACTGTTGGAGCGAAATAATTCTAACTGTATATTTAGCTTTTCTTTGAAATAAATGGAAATATCCTCAATCACTTCCTGTTTGGCTGTTGCTGTGAAACAAGAGACGGGTATTGGTTGTACCAAACCTTTTTTCAGTTGTAGTTGTCTGATATAATCACCTATGTAGAGATAGTCAACACGGAAATCTTGTCCCCATGAAGAAAAACAATGTGCTTCATCAATTACAAAACGAACAATTTTACGTCCCAATAATAATCTTTCAATTGATTTTGACCGTAATGATTCGGGAGATATATAAAGAATGGAAGCAGTTCCGTTTTCAACTCTTTCAAAAGATTCAGAACGTTCTATAGGATCAAGCAAACCATTGATAGTGACTGCATCTGTAATGGAATATTTTCGTAGGTTGTCCACTTGATCTTTCATTAAAGACTGTAGAGGAGAAATAACTACTGTGAGTCCTTTAACTAATTCTCCACTCATTAATGCCGGGACTTGAAAAGTGATAGATTTTCCTCCTCCTGTAGGGAAGATTGCGAGGAGTGATTTACCTTTTAAAGCAGCTTTTACTGCGTCTTCTTGCAAAGATTGATTGTTGTAAGTTCGATAAGAATCAAAACCAAAGAAAGTTTTTAATCCTTTATGTGCGTCAAAAACCTGATTACAAAAATCACATCCAGTCAAGCAAGGAGTATTACGTAATGCATACATGATTGACTCTACTTTCGGGTGCGAATGCAGTACCCAAGGTGGGGTAATAGAGTAGCGATCTTTACAATTGATTAGGGCAAGGCAATAAGCTAATTCGACAGGAGATTGGTTGATATAGTTTGTAAGTGGGGCATACTTACATAAATCACCGTCAAATCTGCGGTTTATGATAGCATCTAAATCCTCCTGCTGCTTTTCGTAGTTATAAGTAATATAATCAAAAAAGTAACCGAACTCTTTGGTATGATATAATAGTGCAAAATAGATATCCTTTAAATCTTTGTCCAGACAATTAAATGCTTCTACCTCAGAGAGGAATAGCTCTTGTGCTTTGATTGAATCATTTAGTGGGTTGCTGAGGCTTTCTGTTTGTAATTTGTCGTCTTTCAATAAATGATGGTAAGGTCTTGCCGGAAATAATAAAGGCGAGAGATAGAGAGTGTCTATTACTTTGGGGTGTTTGTATCCGACTTGCGCAAATAAAGGCGAAATATATTGAAGATCATGATTCAAGATGTTATGTCCGCCTATATATTCTGTTTGTGCAATGAATTGCATTAAATCTTTGGGCGAGTTGCAATGAAAAGAAGCTCCGTCATGGCGAATAGCTCCTATATCCAAAATCTGACGATTAGTTGGATTAATTTCAAGGTCAATAAAGGTGATATTTGTCATGCCTGTTTTTTTTAATCAACTGTTCAAAGATAATACTAATTTACAAAAGTATAATGAACTTCATAGAATAAATATTTGTTTAATTTATAAATTACTGTGATAGGATTAAAAATAATCCCACTAATCTGTGTAATCTCTCGTTAAAAAGTTACTTTTGTAGCGAGAAACAGTAGAAAGCAAAAACGAATATGGCACAAGGTTCCCGTCAAATACAATCGCAGGCGCAACAGCAGATACAAACGCTCTCGCCACAGCAGATTCTGGTCGTGAAGTTGTTGGAGCTTCCCGCAGTCGAGCTGGAAGACCGTATCCATGCTGAACTATTGGAAAATCCGGCGCTTGAAGAAGGCAAAGAAGACGCTGCTACAGATGAATATGCCGATGGCGTCAGTCCGGAAGAAGGCATGGATAACGATGCCAATGATTATGATTCTTTAAGTGATTATCTCACCGAAGACGATATCCCCGACTATAAATTGCAGGAAAACAACCGCTCGAGGGACGAGCAGGCGGAAGATATTCCTTTCTCCGACGCCACCTCTTTTTATGAAATCCTGAAAGAACAACTCCGTGAACGTAACCTGACCGAGCACCAGTGCGAACTGGTGGAATATCTGATCGGTTCGCTGGACGATGACGGACTGCTCCGTAAATCGCTGGAAAGTATCTGTGACGAACTGGCTATCTACGCCGGTATCGAATCTACGGAAGAAGAACTGGAAGAGGCTCTGTGCATCCTGCAGGATTTTGACCCGGCAGGTATCGGAGCACGCAACCTTCAGGAATGTCTGATGATACAGATTCTGCGCAAGAAGAGCGAAGAGAAGAAGCCGTCACCGATATTGAACCTGGAAGAGCGCATCATCAGTGACTGTTATGAAGAATTTACCCGGAAGCACTGGGAGAAAATCATTAAGAAACTGGATGTCAGAGAAGAGACTTTCAATGAGGCGATTGCCGAAATAACCAAGTTGAATCCCCGTCCGGGCGCTTCGCTCGGAGAGACGATCGGAAGAAACCTACAGCAGATTGTTCCCGATTTTCTGGTGGATACCTACGATGACGGAACGATTAACGTAAGCCTGAATAACCGCAATGTTCCCGAACTCCGGATGAGCCGCGACTTTACCGAGATGGTGGAGGAGCATACCAAAAATAAAGCGAACCAGTCCAAAGAGTCGAAAGAAGCCATGATGTTCCTGAAACAGAAGATGGATGCGGCACAAGGATTTATCGATGCGGTGAAGCAGCGGCAGAATACATTGATGACTACCATGCAGGCGATTATCGACTTGCAGCGTCCTTTCTTCCTCGAAGGCGACGAGTCATTGCTGAAACCGATGATTCTCAAAGATGTGGCAGAACGTACCGGACTGGATATCTCTACGATTTCCCGTGTCAGTAACAGCAAATACGTACAGACCAACTTCGGCATCTATCCGCTTAAATTCTTCTTCAGCGATGGCTATATGACGGAAGACGGAGAGGAAATGTCCGTACGCGAGATACGTAAGATTCTGAAAGAATGCATTGACGGAGAAGACAAAAAGAAACCGCTGACAGATGACGAACTGGCGGATATCCTGAAGGAAAAAGGCTATCCTATCGCCCGCCGTACGGTGGCGAAATACCGTCAGCAGTTGAATATACCGGTGGCAAGACTGAGAAAGTGAGTTTAAAGTATTAACTATAAAGTATTAAGTATTAGTGCTGATGGATAAAGAAAAAGAGCATATCATAGCGGATAAAACAATGTTGCGGGTGGCACGGATCACCTCCATCGTGTTTACTCCATTTTCTATACCGTTTCTGGCGTTTCTGGTGTTATTCCTGTTTTCTTATCTCCGTATCATGCCGATACTTTATAAGGGAATTGTGTTGGGAATCGTTTACTGCTTCACCATACTGACGCCCACTATCACCATTTTCCTGTTCCGGAAGATCAACGGGTTTGCCCGTCAGGAACTGAGTGAGCGTAAGAAACGTTATGTACCTATCCTGCTGACTATCATTTCGTATGTGTTCTGCCTGCTGATGATGCGGAAACTGAATATTCCCTGGTATATGACCGGAATCATTTTTGTTTCCCTGGTGATATCGATCATCTGCATTCTGGTCAATCTGAAATGGAAACTGAGCGAACACATGGCGGGGATGGGCGGTATTATCGGGGGACTGGTTTCGTTCAGTGCGCTGTTCAGCTATAATCCGGTAGTGTGGTTGTGCCTGTTTATTCTGATTGCAGGCATATTGGGCTCGGCGCGGATTGTGCTGGGGCATCACACCTTGGGCGAGGTCCTTTCCGGTTTTGTAGTCGGGCTGGTCTGCTCTTTTTTGATACTCCATCCGGCGTACAACCTTATATTCAGAGTATTTTTATTTTAAAAACAATATAAATCCTAAAAACTAATTATTATGAACTTTCCACAGAACTTGAAGTACACGAATGAACACGAGTGGATTCGCGTAGAAGGAGACATCGCTTACGTAGGTATCACAGATTACGCACAGGAACAATTGGGCGATATTGTATTCGTTGATATTCCTACCGTAGGAGAAACGTTGGAAGCCGGAGAAACTTTCGGAACGATTGAAGTGGTAAAGACCATTTCCGATCTTTTCTTACCGTTGGCAGGCGAGATACTCGAACAGAACGAAGCTTTGGAAGAAAATCCGGAGCTGGTAAACAAAGACCCTTACGGCGAAGGCTGGCTGATCAAGATGAAGCCTGCTGATGCCAGTGCTGCGGAAGACCTGCTCGATGCCGAAGCATACAAGGCAGTGGTCAACGGCTGAATTTGAATAAACAGTACTTCTGCCTCAATGGAAGCTGACTAAATAGTCGTTAGTAACTCCAACTCTCCTCCTGCTGGAAGGAGGAGTCCCCGTAGGGGGAGGTGGTAGGTAAATGAATGTATGTAATAACTTTTAGATTAGATGAAAATGACTCCAATTGTAAGTATCATCATGGGTAGCACGTCCGACCTTCCTGTTATGGAGAAGGCTGCGCAACTGCTGAATGATATGCATGTACCGTTCGAAATGAACGCCCTTTCTGCTCACCGCACTCCGGAGGCTGTGGAAGAGTTTGCCAAAAATGCCCGTAGCCGTGGCATTAAAGTAATCATCGCTGCTGCCGGAATGGCTGCCGCCCTTCCGGGTGTCATCGCAGCCAACACAACGCTTCCGGTGATCGGAGTACCTGTAAAAGGCTCTGTGCTCGACGGTGTAGACGCTCTGTACTCCATCATTCAGATGCCTCCGGGCATTCCTGTGGCTACGGTTGCTATCAATGGAGCGATGAATGCGGCTATCCTTGCCATTCAGATGCTTGCGTTGAGCGATGCGGCATTGGCTGAGGCTTTTGCTGCTTACAAAGAAGGACTGAAAAAGAAAATCGTAAAGGCAAACGAAGAACTGAAAGAAGTGAAGTTCGAATATAAAACCAATTAAATGGATTTATTCAATTACTTTCGAAGAGAAACATCCGGAGTAAATATTGGGGCTGTACCTTTGGGCGGCCCCAATCCTATTCGTATCCAGTCGATGACGAACACGTCCACTATGGATACAGAAGCTTGTGTGGAACAAGCCAAACGCATCGTCGATGCCGGCGGCGAGTATGTCCGCCTGACCACGCAGGGCGTCAAGGAGGCGGAAAACCTGATGAATATCAATATCGGACTACGAAGTCAGGGATATATGGTTCCGTTGGTGGCCGATGTGCATTTTAATCCGAAAGTGGCCGATGTAGCAGCTCAATATGCAGAAAAGGTACGGATCAATCCGGGCAACTATGTAGATGCAGCGCGTACTTTTAAGAAACTGGAATATACCGACGAGGAGTATGCGCAGGAGATACAGAAGATTCATGACCGCTTTGTGCCGTTTCTGAATATCTGTAAGGAGAATCATACGGCTATCCGCATCGGAGTCAATCACGGTTCCCTGTCCGACCGTATCATGTCCCGCTACGGAGACACTCCCGAAGGGATGGTGGAATCCTGTATGGAATTCCTGCGTATCTGTGTGGCGGAACATTTCACGGATGTGGTGATTTCGATCAAGGCTTCCAATACGGTGGTGATGGTGAAGACCGTCCGCTTGCTTGTTGCCGTGATGGAACAGGAGGGAATGTCATTTCCCCTGCATCTTGGAGTGACGGAGGCCGGAGACGGAGAAGACGGACGTATAAAATCTGCCTTGGGCATCGGTGCGCTGCTTTGTGACGGATTGGGAGATACGATTCGTGTGTCGCTTAGTGAGGCTCCCGAAGCGGAAATTCCCGTAGCGCGCAAGCTGGTGGATTATGTTCTGTTGAGGCAGGATCATCCGTATATCCCGGGTATGGAGGCACCGGAATTTAATTATCTTTCCCCTTCGCGCCGCAAGACGCGGGCAGTGCGCAATATCGGGGGCGAACATCTCCCTGTCGTTATTGCCGACCGCATGGATGGGAAGACGGAAGTCAATCCGCAGTTTACTCCGGATTATATCTATGCCGGAAGAACGTTGCCCGAACAGCGGGAAGAAGGAGTGGAATATATCCTTGATGCCGATGTATGGGAAGGGGAGGCCGGAACATGGCCTGCTTTCAATCATGCGCAGTTGCCGTTGATGGGCGAGTGCAGTGCAGAACTGAAATTCCTGTTTATGCCTTACATGGCGCAAACGGATGAAGTGATTGCCTGTCTTAAGGTGCATCCCGAAGTTGTGGTTATTTCTCAGAGCAATCATCCGAACCGCCTGGGCGAGCACCGTGCATTGGTGCATCAACTCATGACGGAAGGTCTGGAGAATCCGGTTGTTTTCTTCCAGCATTATGCGGAGGACGAGGCGGAAGATTTGCAGATTAAGTCCGCCGTTGATATGGGAGCATTGATTTTTGACGGTTTATGTGACGGGATTTTTCTGTTCAATCAAGGAAGTCTGAGTCATGCGGTAGTAGATGCTACTGCCTTCGGTATCTTGCAGGCAGGACGCACCCGTACTTCTAAAACGGAATATATTTCTTGTCCGGGCTGCGGTCGTACGCTTTATGATCTGGAAAAGACAATTGCGCGTATCAAGGCGGCTACCTCACATCTGAAAGGCTTGAAAATCGGCATCATGGGATGTATCGTCAACGGTCCCGGTGAGATGGCGGATGCCGACTACGGCTATGTAGGTGCCGGACGCGGAAAAATCAGCCTTTATAAAGGTAAAGTTTGTGTAGAGAAAAACATACCCGAAGAAGAGGCGGTGGAACGGTTGCTGGAATTTATCCGCAATGACCGGAAAGAACTGGAACTTTAATCAGTAATACTTTTAAATAGTTAAGACAGGAGTTGCTTTAAGTTTGCTTAAGGCAACTCCTGTCTTTTATTATAGTATACACAAACATTTATCCGTACAAGGGGAAGATAACCACCTGGGATTAATAGTAGGAGAACCGTTCATTAGGCTATTATGTAGGTTAGATTAATGTATTCCGTCAGTAAGAAGAAGTCATTTCACGTACATGGGTCCATCAGTCCACGTACGTGGTCTATTGGGTTCATGTACGTGAACCGAACGGTCCACGCACGTGAAACGAATACATGAAACGTACTAAATATATTAGTCAAACCTTGTTAGCTTGTTAAGGTTACTATGCTATGGCTTAATGCAGGCGGCATAGATGAAGCTATATATGGCATAAACAACGCACATTCACGCTGAAAATGGAGTTTTTAACACATGCAGATAATGCTTCTGAATAGTCTGTTTTATAGTTGTTAATCAGCGTGTTAATCCTGTTTCTTATTAAAAGCAGGTGATAATAGAAACCAGAAAAAGTTCTATTATCACCTTATTATCACCACCTATTATCACCATTACTGCCTTAATAATAAGGAACTTATCCTTTAAAAGTGACAAGTGACAATAACAAAGTGTTTTATTAACTCTAGTGAGAAACGGTTGGAAGCCTAAGGGCATTTTTCAACCACTGCATACAGCGCATGACGAAAGATTCGTGATGCAGGTTTTTGGTTTGTTCTTCTATCTGTATTTCCATCTTTCGCTGCAATTCTTCCAGCAATGCTTTTCTTGTTTTCCGTATTATTTCCTGTTCTTTTTCATGTGTTATTTCTTGTTCGTTCTTCGAATGCCTTTTCTGATTATCCCGAAGCATGTCAAGTTGGTCGTGCAATATTTTGTTTTTCAACTGCAACCTTTGGCATAATTCATCATAATCCCGTATTTTATGTTCTAATATATCCCGTTCCATTTTTAGCCGGAGATTGACAGACTCTTTGGCTGTAAACGCTCCGTTATTAATCTTGCGTCGCAATTCGCATACGATAGAACGGAATTCTATTGCTATTTCTTCCGGTGTTTGCTTGTGAAAGTCAGCCAGACGTTTTAGTTTGTGTCCTTTTACGATGGAGCAGAAGATGCTACGCCTTTTGTTATCTATAATTTGCAGCGCCAATGCTTTAACGACTACCGGATAGAGGTTGAAGCATTCGCTCTGCAAGCGGATGTAGAATTCTGCTTCTTCATATTTGAGCATCTCGTTCCTGATAGCTTTATCCATATTCCGGATGAGCTTTTCGTGATTGGTTCTTTTAAGTGCCAGTGTTTCTTCTAAGTCCATATCGCTTTCGTTGTTTTGATTGTCTTCTAAAAACGACTGGGCGTCCATGCACTCTCCCTAAAAAAAGGACGTGGGGTTAGGGTAAAAAAAGGAAAGGCACGGACGCTGTTGTCGTTTCACTATCCACACATAGGCGTTGGCTAGACCCTATCAAGAATAGTGATAAACAACAGACATCCATGCCAATTTTATATATAGGGATTCTATATAACAATTAGCATGGAATATCTGTTGCATCACTTCTCCTTGATTTTAAAAGTAAGCCAACTTTATGTGCGAAGAAGTAATACGTTTATATTCCAATATTTATAAAAAACACCTTTCCCCTACATTCACGTCACGCTGACGGGGAGAAAGGTGTATGCAAAGATAAGTGTTTATTCTGAAACCTCAACGAAAAGCGGGGATTTCTTCACATACGATCGTTTATAGTCCACACAGATGTCTTTCTTTTCAAAGATATATTATATCAAATAAATCATTACTTTTGCAATGAAATCTTTGATAAAATAAAACATGAAGAAACATATCTCCGCTTTTTTTAGTTTACAGTTCATTGTGTTAAGTTTGTTTGCGGTGCAGCAACAAGTGACTCCTGTCGACTATGTACGTCCCCAGATTGATACTCACAAATCAAGATGGTTCTTTTTCTCTTCGGCTTCCCGTCCGTTTGGGATGGTCAGTCTGAGCCCGGATACGCAGACGGAGGGAAGTTGGAATTCCGGTTATCTGTATAATTCGAAAGAGATACGCTGCTTTAGTCATGTGCATTGTTGGCAGCTTGCAGGTGTTCCGGTGATGCCTACTACCGGAGAAATCACAGGGCATAAAGGAATGGATACTTATAAGTCAGCCTACTCTCATGATTCGGAGATTGTGAAACCGGGATACCACAAAGTTGAACTGGATAAATATAAGATTGGAGTGGAACTGACCTCTACAGCCAGAGTGGGTATGCATCGCTATACGTATCCTGCCGGAGAAAAAGCCAATGTTCTCTTTGATGTCGGTGCTCTTCTGGCACATGGTAAGACGGAGAAGGCAGCTATCCATCGGATTTCTTCCAAAGAAATAGGAGGCTATTCCGTATTGGCCCCGACATCACGCCGCAAGAAGCCGGTGACTGTGTATTTCGTAGCACGGTTCAATCAGAATATGACAGAGTTCGGTGGCTGGGAAAAGGAAGGGGAGGACAAGAAACTGGTACGCAAGAACTCGATTGAAGGAACGGATATCGGTGGATATGCATCATTCGATAAACTGAAAAAACAGTCATTGCTGATGAAGGTAGGCATATCTTATGTAAGTGAAGAGCAAGCCCGTATCAATTTGAATTATGAACTGCCTCACTGGGATTTCGACAGAGTGAAGAAAGATGCTTTTGCCGAATGGAACCTGGAACTTGGTAAAATCAGAGTGGAGGGCGGCAGTGAAGAAGAGAAAATTAAATTCTATACCGATCTTTGGCATTCTCTTTTGGGACGTCATACGTTTTCGGATAGTAACGGGAAATATATCGATAACACAGGCAAAAAGCCTGTAGTGCGGCAGGTACCTCTTGCCGACGGAGTGCCGACAAGAAATACCTATAACTCGGATGCCTTTTGGGGGAGTGAGTTTAATCTGAATATACTATGGTCGATAGCTTACCCGAAGGTGATGAGCGAGTTTGTTTCTACCTTGGTGGATTATTATACAAACGGCGGACTTATAGCCCGTGGTCCTAGCGGAGGTAATTATACCTATGTGATGGTAGGTGATCAGGCTACCCCGCTTATTGCTGCCGCTTATAATAAAGGTATCCGTGATTTTGATACGGAAGCTGCTTTTCAGGGCTGTCTGAAGAATTCCGAGCCGGGAGGTATCCGTGATTACGTGGGATATAAAACGGAGCCGGGCAATTACATGCAGCAATATGTCGATAAAGGCTTCGTGCCCGAACCTACGAAAAAAGGTCCCCATGCCGAAGGATGTGCGATGACTCTTTATTTCGCCTATGAGGACTGGTGTATGGCACAGTTTGCCAAGTGCTTGAAGAAGGAGGATGTGTACCGCAAATATTTGCAACGTTCATTCAACTACCGTTATATGTATGATGCGCAAACCAGTTGGATGCGTCCGCGTACAACAGACGGATCTTGGCTGAAAGACTTTTCACCGATTGGGAAAGGGTTCAATATGCCGGGATTTGTAGAAAGTAATGCTGCCATTTTCACTTACTATGTACCTCACAACGTCAAAGACCTGATTCATTTAATAGGAGGAAATGAGGCCTTCATAGCCAAACTTAATCAGCAGTTCGAACTGGCTTCACAGGATAATTTTATCAGCAAACACGGAGAACACGCCCACAACTGGATTGATTACGAGAATCAGCCTTCCCTTCATATGGCACATTTATTCAGCCATGCCGGTGCGCCTTGGCTTACGCAGTACTGGGTGAGACGTATCAAAAAGGAAGTTTTCGGTAACATTACTCCATTCGGGGGATATAATGGAGACGAAGATCAGGGACAGATGGGAGCATTGGGCGTATTAATGGCTATCGGATTATTTGATGTGCAGGGAGGTGCTTCCACCACGCCGCAATATGAGATAACATCTCCGATATTCGATAAAGTAACCATTCAGCTTGATAACAGATACTATCCGGGCAAGGAGGTTGTCATCGAAACTGTTAATAACTCTCCGAAGAATGTTTATATTCAGAAAGTAACCTGGAATGGGGTGGAGCACCCTTCTTTCCTATTGCCGCACGAAGAACTGGTCAAGGGAGGACGATTGGTTATTGAACTGGGAGATATTCCTAATAAGGCATGGGGAGTGAATTAAACAGAAGGAGGCTATATTGTTATGATCAGACCTGTCAGACTAGAAGATGCCAGAGCGATACTATGGTAATCTGATTATATCTTAGGAATACGTGTGTTGCTCTTTGCAACTTTGTTGCACGAATCATTCGCTACCTTTGCAGCAGATAAAAAAGAAAGAATGATTATGGGACATTGTAGTTGTTGCGCACATACACACGAATGTGCACCCGAAAAACATATTGAAAAGAAAGAATCAATATTCGCTGAATATTGGAAAGTGGGACTTTCATTTATCCTGTTGATAAGTGGAATCATCATGAACGCTCTGGAGTTACCTTTCTTCCGTGAAGGATATTTCTCTCTGATATGGTATGTCGTGGCTTATCTTCCGGTCGGCCTGCCCGTTATGAAAGAGGCTTGGGAGAGTATGAAGGATAAGGACTATTTCAGTGAGTTTACGCTGATGTTTGTAGCTACGCTTGGAGCGTTTTATATCGGTGAATATCCGGAGGGAGTAGCGGTGATGTTGTTTTACTCCGTCGGAGAACTGTTTCAGGAAAAGGCTGTTGATAAGGCGAAGCGTAATATCGGAGCTCTGCTGGATGTCCGTCCGGAAGAAGCGGCAGTAGTCAGAGATGGACGTGTCATTATTGAGAATCCTCAAAACGTAAAAGTAGGAGAAACAATTGAAATAAAGACAGGAGGAAGAGTTCCTTTGGATGGAATGATGCTCAATGAGGTAGCTGCTTTCAATACGGCGGCATTGACAGGTGAGAGTGTGCCCCGAAGTATCCGGATGGGTGAGGAAGTACTTGCCGGAATGATTGTTACCGATAAAGTAATCCGTATCAAGGTGATCAGACCTTTTGATAAAAGTGCTCTTGCCCGTATTCTGGAACTTGTTCAGAATGCCTCCGAACGCAAAGCACCGGCAGAACTGTTTATCCGTAAATTTGCCCGTGTTTATACTCCGATTGTGATAGGGCTGGCGGTTCTGATTGTTTTACTGCCGTTTATTTATTCCTTGATCACTCCCCAGTTCTTATTTACTTTTAATGACTGGCTGTACAGGGCTTTGGTCTTTCTTGTGATTTCATGCCCGTGCGCTTTGGTGGTCAGTATTCCGTTAGGATACTTCGGAGGCATCGGGGCAGCTTCCCGGTTGGGAATTTTATTTAAAGGTGGAAATTATCTGGATGCTGTTACGAAGATTAATACAGTCGTGTTTGATAAAACGGGAACCCTTACCAAAGGTACGTTTGAAGTGCAGTCTTGTAACTGTGAATCCGGTGTATCCGAAGAAGAATTAATCCGGATGATAGCCTCGGTAGAAAGCAGCAGTACACATCCCATTGCTAAGGCTGTGGTGAATTATGCCGGACGGCGGGATATCGAGCTTTCCTCTGTAACCGACAGTAAGGAGTATGCAGGTCTCGGACTGGAAGCTGCCGTAAATGGAATTCAGGTTTTGGCAGGTAATGGGCGTTTGCTTTCAAAATTTCAGATAGAATATCCGCCCGAACTTCTTTCCATTACAGATACGATCGTTGTCTGTGCGATAGGAAACAAGTATGCCGGTTATCTGCTATTATCCGACAGTCTGAAAGAGGATGCAAAGATCGCCATTCAGAACCTGAAAGCATTGGGAATTCAAAACATTCAGATATTATCCGGTGATAAACAAAGTATTGTTAGTAACTTTGCAGAGAAGCTGGGTATTTCGGAAGCCTATGGTGATTTGCTCCCCGACGGGAAAGTGAAGCATTTGGAAGAATTGCGCCAACATACGGAGAACCAGGTTGCCTTTGTGGGCGACGGCATGAATGATGCTCCGGTACTGGCTTTAAGTAATGTAGGTATTGCCATGGGCGGACTAGGCAGTGATGCGGCTATTGAAACGGCTGATGTGGTGATACAGACCGACCAGCCTTCCAAAGTGGCTGAAGCGATAAAGGTAGGAAAACTGACGCGAAGGATTGTATGGCAGAATATTTCACTGGCGTTTGGTGTGAAACTGCTGGTACTGATTTTGGGAGCCGGTGGACTGGCTACACTTTGGGAAGCTGTTTTCGCCGATGTTGGTGTAGCACTGATTGCTATCATGAATGCCGTAAGGATACAGAAAATGATAAAATAAAAGAATATGGAAGAAAAAGTTTATCTGGATAAGTTGGCAAAAAGAGACATCAAGCCGACGGCTATCAGACTTCTCATATTGAAAAGTATGATGGAAGCGGGGCGTGCCGTGTCTCAGCTTGATCTTGAAACGTTGCTGGATACGGTTGATAAATCGACTATATCCCGTACAATCACGCTTTTTTTGTCTCATCATCTGATACATAGCATAGACGACGGAAGCGGTTCGTGGAAGTATGCCGTTTGCGATGATTCCTGCAACTGTGTCCTGAAAGACCTGCATTCACATTTTTATTGCGAGAAATGCCATCGGACATTCTGTCTGGAAAAGATTCATATTCCGGTTATCGACTTACCGAAAGGATTCACTTTGCATAGTGTGAATTATGTAGTAAAGGGAGTGTGTGCGGAGTGCTCTTTGCAGTATCTAAAGAAATGACTTGATACCTCGGAGAGCAAACAGATATAAAAAACCGGAACTCAAGACGATTTAAAAAGGTCGTCGGGTTCCGGTCGTTAACTAATTGGGGGTACTTAGTTTATATTAGAATTTCGAGTGTGCTGTTTTTGACTGTCAATAGATAGTTAGTCTATTTTTACTTTCTGACTCTTCTCAGAATATTCTGCATTTCATAGACTACGCCAGGATACTTATCCGCTAAATTCTCTTTTTCAAATTCACCTGTCCTCATATCATAAAGTTGCGGAGTTTCCAAACTGCCGGTTTCTACTTTCGGTCCCCAAGTAATCATGGCAGGACCATCATGAGGCTCAATATATTTCCAGTCTTTGGTACGCACGGACATTGTCGATGCTTCTTCGATGACCCACGGACGATCCGTCCGGTCTTTTCCTAACCATGTGCTCAAACGATTTTGGCTGTCAGGAGCGCTGCCTTTAGGCAGTTTTGCATTAACAAAAGCCGCCATTGAAGCAAACCAGTCAATTTGAGAAACTAAAGCGTCGGATACCTGCGAGCCGGGAATTTCTTTTGGCCAGCTGACAATGGCAGGTACTGCCGTACCTCCTTCGAATGCACTGTATTTATTACCGCGGAAAGGACCGGCTGGACTATGTCCGTTCAGCAACTCTTCTGCATGGTCGTCATAGCCGTCGTCCACTACCGGACCATTATCGCTGGATAAAATAATCAGTGTGTTTTCTCTTAACCCTATTTTTTCAAGAGCAGTTGTTATTTGTCCTACTGTCCAGTCGAATTGAGCGATGGCATCTCCTCGTACGCCCATTTTGTTTTTGCCTCTGAAACGCTCGTGCGGGAAACGTGGCACATGTACATCGTTTGTTGCAAAATACAGGAAGAAGGGCTGATCTTTATGTTCATTAATAAAATTGATAGCATGTGCTGTGATAGAATCGGCAATATTTTCATCCTTCCACAACGCCTTACCACCACCTTTCATGTAGCCGATACGACCAATTCCGTTAACAATAGCCATGTCATGTCCGTGACTGTGTTTCATGTTGTACAGTAGTTCGGGATGGTCTTTACCCAATGGTTCCCCTGGAAATGGCTTCTGATAACTGACTTCGATAGGGGCAGAAGGGTCATAGTTGGCTACTTTTCCGTTTTCGATAAATACGCATGGTACGCGGTCAGCTGTAGCTGCCATAATGTATGAGTAATCAAATCCTAGGTCTCCTAGTGCTGTGGGAAGCGGGGCATTCCAGTCTTGCGTGCCTGTTTTGTCACCTAGTCCCAGGTGCCATTTTCCAATAGCTCCGGTAACATACCCGGAGTTTTTGAATACATCTGCCATGGTATAAGTTTCAGGACGGATAATCATACCTGCATTACCGGCTGCTACACCGGTTCCCGGAACACGCCAGGCGTATTTCCCGGTGAGCATGGAGTAGCGTGACGGTGTGCTTGTTGCCGCTGTAGCATGTGCATTAGTGAATCGAATGCCACTTTCTGCTAGCTGGTCTACATAGGGAGTTTTTACATTCTTTGCTCCATAGCATTCAAGATCACCGTAACCTAGGTCGTCTGCATATATAAAGATGACATTGGGTTGCTTGGGAGTGTTTACTTTCGTTTTTACTTTTCCACCTTTCTGTCCTGTGGCAGCCATTAGGCATGCTACTGGAGAAAGGAAAGCTAATAGTACATACTGTTTCATGTTTTTTTGTTTATAGGTTATTAAGGTGTTATTAGTGCTCATTAATAAATACGTGTTTTTTTCATTCAGCACTATATTGTGTTATGTTAAAACGAGTTAAGATGTTTAGATCCTGCAATATATGAGTCCTTTCCGTTCGGGTGAAATTATAATTTAACGAATAAGAAGTTTGTTATCATAATTTATAAAGGAAAGTCAGGAAAGGTACGTGAAAATTCACCGTATGTTATTAATATGATCTTTTATAACTGTATCATAAAAAGGATAAAAAGATTCAGATTCTTTTTGATGAACTTTAATGAAAGATAGAGATTGCGCTCTACAGCCTTTTCGGTGATAGAGAGCTGTTCGGCTATTTCTTTGTTGGTCATTTGATGTTTTCGGCTCATAGTGAAGACTTCCTGTTGTCGTGGAGGAAGTAAACTAACCAGTTTCCATATATATTCCAGTAAATCTTTGGTTTCGAAGTCTTCGCCGGGGATGGCTATTTTCTCGGCAACTTCGAAGGCGGTGAGTTTCATTGTTACCTTATTCAGACTTTTACGGAAATAATCAAAAATAACGTTACGTGTCATGATGAAAAGTAATCCGTCTATGTCCTTGTTTTCATTAATTTGTGCGCGTGATTCCCACAATTTAATGAATACATCCTGCACAACTTCTTTTATCTCATCTTTATCGGTCAGATAAATTTCCGAAAATCGGTATACTTTTCGCCAGTAATGTTCATACAGGAAGGTGAATGCAGACTCGTCTCCCTGTTTAAATTTTGCTAAAACTAAAGTTTTACTCATTATGCATATGTTTCATTCATTATGCAAAAGTACGAAAAAAAGGATAGGTTAATATAGGCTCTGGGTGCTTTCTATTTTTTTTTGAGAAAAAGTTCAATGTGATGTAGTAGTAAGCAAATGAGTTGCGTATTTATAATAGAAGGGCTTTTAATTTTATTTTTTACCGATAAAACAAAGAAATCAAAAACGGATGGATACTAATAAAAAACTACATGAAAAAATAAAAGCATTGTTGGCTGATAAACTAAATGAGAGGGAGCAGACCGAACTCTTCCATCATCAGGAGTTTGAAGAAAGAATGCATGCACAATGGAATATGGATCGCAGTGAAGAAGAACTTGACGATGCAATGGGACGGACAATGTGGAAAACGGTGAAGCGGAAATGCTTGGATTACGGAATGCCTCAAAGGCGTCTGTATATGCCATACTGGTTGTCTGCTGCTGCCGTAAGCCTTGTCATACTACTTGGAGCAACATGGATGTACTTCTCAGACGAAATGCAAAAAACGGTAAAAGATGCTTTTGTAGAGGTTATTTCAAAGGAGGGACGCCTATATATGCTGCCCGATAGTTCGCAGGTCTGGATGCATCCGGGAAGTTCTATCCGTTATTCCGAAGATTTCGCTCACAATAGGAAAGTATGGTTGAAGGGTAATTCCCATTTTGATGTGCATAAGCAGAATGGAGAACATTTTATCGTTTACATTAATAATGCTTTTGTAGAGGTGAAAGGAACTTCTTTCTTAGTAAATCAGGAACAGGAGAATGTATCTAAAGTCACATTGTTTAGTGGAATTGTCGATTTTACTGTAGAAAGTAACGGGCAGACAATTGAGATGAAACCTTCGCAAGAACTGACCTTCAATACAAAGGATGCAACCGTAAAGTTGGACGAGATGAAAGGAGTGAAGTGGAAAAACGGTAATTATGAGTTTACAAACGTTGATTTGCGTTCATGGATAGAAATTGTGGGGCGAATATATAATGTGAAGATTTCGTTAGAAGATGAACAGCCAACAAAGAATATGCTGAACGGACGCCTTCGTTACAATGAATCATTGGAGGAAGTGATCGAAAAGTTCTGCTTCAGCACTGGCTGGCAGTATAAAAAGAAAAATGGAGAATATATCATTTGTCATTGACAATGTATAAAAAATATTTGTGATATTTTTTTTAAGTTAACCTTTTAATTATTTAGTATGGAAGAAAAACGTCAACATTGTAGGTGGAAATACCTGGTGTGTATTTGGTTTGGAATCTTTTGTTCTCCTCTGATTATGGCAGCAGCACAGGGGATTATAAAGGTGAAGGGGTATATTAGCGAAGCACAGGCAATCAGGCAAATCGAGGAAAACAGTAAATACGTGTTTTTCTATGATGCGGCAGATTTGGATGCTGCGAAGCGTAAGAACATCGACTGTCAGGGTACGATAGAAAAAGTATTGGCAGCCGTGTTCGAAGGAAGTGATGTTACCTATGTGGTCAAAGGTGACGAAGTAGTTTTGAAAGTGAGCAGACTGGGCGTACAACAGAATGGTGAGAAGAGAGTTGTAACCGGTGTAGTGACAGATGCAGTAGACGGTGAACCGCTGGTGGGTGTAAATGTCGTTGTGAAAGGTCAGAAAGTGGGTACTGTTACTAACCTGGACGGTAGGTATTCCATTACCATAAGCGGCTCGAAAGCGGTGTTGGTCTTTTCGTATGTAGGCTATCAGAAACGTGAAGCTCCGGTGGAGGACTTGCGGGTAGTCAATGTTACGATGTCGGGAGATCAGCAGACATTAAATGAAGTTGTAGTTGTAGGTTCCGGTGTACAAAAGAAAGTAAGTGTAACAGGTGCTATAACAAGTGTCAAAGGTGATATTCTGAGAATGCCGACTTCTCAGTTGACCAACTCATTTGCCGGTAAACTGGCTGGTGTGATTGCTACTACCAAGACTGGTGAACCTGGTTCCGGAGCTGATTTTTACATTCGGGGAATCTCAACTTTCGGTGGACGTACGACACCTCTTGTTTTGCTGGATGATGTGGAAATCTCAGCAGCTGACCTGAATTATGTGCCCGCTGAGAATATCGAAAGTTTTTCTATTCTGAAGGATGCTTCCGCAACGGCTATCTATGGTGCGCGTGGTGCGAACGGTGTGATGATTATTTCGACCAAGGGGGGCGATTATAACATGAAAACGAAAGTTAGTGTCAGTGCTGAGAATTCCTTTAATATTATTTCCGATTTTCCGGAATTTGTAGATGGTCCCAGATATATGGAACTTTATAATGAGGCTGACTTGGCAAGGAATCCGAATAAACCGCGAGAACAGCTATTGTATTCGGATAGAAGAATACAGTTGACTCGAGATGGTGTAAATCCTTATGTGTATCCAAACGTTGATTGGCAAGATGTTATTTTCAACAAAATGGCTATGACGCAGCGTGCCAATATTAATGTATCGGGTGGGGGTACGAAAGTGAAATATTACATGAGTTTAAATGTTAGTCATGACAGTGGTTTGCTGAATACACAGAAAGCTTATTCGTGGAATAACAATATCAATATCATGAACTATACATTTCAGAATAATATTTCATATAAATTGACTCCTACAACGACTATCAAAATGAATATGAATGCTCAGATTCGTCAGAATAAAGGACCTAATATTAATAGTGCCGATTTATTCAAGATGATTTTGACGACGACGCCGGTTACTTTCCCTGTCACTTATCCGGTGCAATCTGGTGATACGTATATTCGTTATGGTTCTGATTTTCAAAGTTCGGATTATAAGTATCCTAATCCTTATGCGCAGATGATGACTTCTTATAAAGAACAGAATGCGAATACATTGAACACTGTTATTAAAGCTGAACAAGACTTCGGTTTTATCACAAAAGGGTTAAAAGCAAATCTTTGGGTGAACTTTAAAAATTGGTCTAGTAGTTCCTATAATCGTTCCATTACTCCCTACCTCTTCAGAGCAGTGGGATATAGTGAAGATAATCCGACGGAGTATGATATGGAGCGTATTCAGGAAGGTGCAGATTATATAACAGAGTCGGATATTACCAGAAGTTCTGACCAGACATTTGAATTTCAAGGGAATATTAGCTATAACCGTCAATTTGGTCTACACAATGTCGGAGCTATGTTGATGTATAGACAAAGAGAATATCGAAGTGCAATTCTCCCTAATCGTAATCAGGGAGTTTCCGGACGTGTTACATATGACTATGGCCAACGTTATCTTGCTGAAATCAATTTCGGTTATAATGGTACGGAACGCCTTGCAAAAAAGAAACGTTTTGGCTTTTTTCCGGCAATGTCTTTAGGATGGGTCATTAGTAACGAGAAGTTCTTTGAACCTTTGAAACATGTGGTGAATAGTTTAAAAGTGAGAGGCTCTTATGGATTAGTAGGTAGCGATGACTTGCAACAGCCGGGCGGAAGCTATTATTTATATATTGATAAATTGACAAACAATGCATTGGAGCAGATAAAGTGGACATTCGGTGAGTCGATGAACCATACATTGGGGGGACCGGAAGTTTCTTATTATGCCAATCAGGATGCAGTGTGGGAAAAAGCTAAAAAGCTCGATATCGGTATGGATGTATCCCTGTTTAATCATTGGAATATGACGATAGACTATTTTTATGACAGACGTTATGATATATTTATGGAACGTCAGTCATGGCCTGTCTCTTTAGGATATGATAAAGCAAAACCCTGGGGAAATGTAGGTAAGATGGACAATAAGGGTGTTGAGTTCAGCATTAGTTTTAAGAAAAATGTCTCTAGAGATTTAGGAGTCAGTTTTCAGGCAAATCTAACCTATAATAAGAATAAGCTGGTTTATAAAGACGAACCGGATTATCCTACTATCTGGAAATCCGAAACAGGGAAACCATATTCCAGAATAACCGGATATATTGCAGAAGGCCTGTTCCAAAGTCAGGAAGAAATTGATAACAGCCCGGAACAGATGGTAGGTAATAGTAAACCGATGGTGGGTGATATTAAGTATCGTGACTTGAACGGAGACGGAAAAGTGACGGAAGATGACCAGTGTATGATTTCCAAATATGGATCCGTGCCACGTATGCAATATGGTTTCGGTGGTACTATTAATTATAAGAAATTTGATTTTGGTATCTTCTTTAGCGGATCGGCATTACGTTCCATTATGATTAATAACCTGGATCCTTTTTTGGAAGGAAACCGCATACCTAATAAGAATGTGTTGAAATTTATAGCTGATAACCACTGGTCGGTAGATAACCCGAATCCGAAAGCCGAGTATCCCCGTATGGGATTGACAACCGGTGATATTGGTAATAATACAGCTAATAGTACCTACTGGCTGCGTAATGGCTCTTTCTTGCGTTTAAAGAATCTGGAAATCGGTTATAAGATTCCTTACGGGCGTATTTATGTCAGCGGTGCAAATTTGCTTCGTTTCAGTCCGTTTAAATTATGGGATCCGGAACTGGCAAGCTGGAACAGCTATCCATTACAGCATACAGTAAATGTGGGCATACAACTTAATCTATAATTATCTAAACCATGGAAAATATGAATATATTAAAAAACATAATTAGAGTTAGTCTGATTTTGGCTGCTCTTTCATTTAATCTTGTTTCCTGTGATTATCTGGATGTAGTTCCGCCGGAACAGGCTGGGCTGCAAGATGCAACAAAAACCCGAAGAAGTACATTAGGCTTCCTGTTTACCTGTTATGCAGGACTTCAGGCGGTTGATACTCCTATTGACCATACGGCTGCGCTTTGCGGTTCTACAGATGAGTATGCATTGCCGATAGAGTGGAGAAACGACAGTGGCGCTTATTGGGATGATTATGCATTTAATTTGATTTCGGCAGCCAACACTGATGGCCTTTGGGATACTTATTATAAATATATCGGTCAATGCTATCTCTTTTTGAGGCAGGTGGAGGAACATCCCGGAGAAACGTTGTTGCATGAATGGTTGCCCGGTGAAAAAGAACAATGGCTGGCAGAAGCCCGGTTCCTGATTGCTTATTATCATTTTGCGTTACTTCGTAAATACGGTCCTATACCCATCGTTACAGAGTATAAACCTCAGAACACTTCGGCTTCCGAGTTCGGTGGAAGATGTCATTTTGACTATTGTGTGAATTGGATTGTAAGTCGGCTCGACATTGCAGCACAAGATTTGCCGCCAACTCGCGAAGGAACAGAGTGGGGACGTGCTACTTCCACTATGGCTAAAGCATTGAAGGCACGTATCCTAATGTATGCCGCTTCTCCTCTCTGGAATGGAAAATTTCCTTATTCTTCATGGAAGAATAAAACATCTACTCCCGGTGATAAGGAATTCTTTACGGGGGCTGATGCTAAATATCAGGAGTCTGTCGGACGCGACGATTACGGTATTGAATTGGTGAGTAGTAGCTATAATGGTAAAAAATGGGAAAGAGCAATGGAAGCCTGCCAGGCTGCTCTGGACTTTGCAACGAATGAGGGTGAATGCCGGCTTTATGGAACACAGGAAGCTGATATGAAATTGTATCAGACGGAACTGGGAAATAATGATAAATGGCTGCCTTATGTACCTGGAAAAGAAGATAATGATATCGCTGAGAATAGAGAATTCAAAGAAAGGGTAATGATGCTCCGTTATGCGGTTGCCAGCCGTTATCCAGCTAATAAAGAACTGATTTGGGGACTGACAGGCATAAATATCAATGGTAGAATACAAGGAAGAATACCAGTACATATTTTCCAGACAGGAAACAAGACAGCTTGGGCTGGGGGATATTCAGCTATTTCTCCGACATTATATACGATTGAACATTTCTACACGGAAGATGGAATGTTGCCTGAAGAAGCTGCGGCTGCCGGAGATTTCACTCCAAGAACGGAATGGTTTAAGAGAGCTGGAGTAACAGGAAATAAAAGGGAGGATATTGTTAATCTTTACGTTAATCGTGAGCCACGTTTCTATGCTTGGATGGCGTTCGACGGTGGTGATTACGGTTCAAAGTTATTTAAGACAAGCAGTGGTGATGCAGGTTCGCCATGTATATTGAACATGAAAACGTCCGCCGGACATGGGTATGATCTTGCCAGAAGTCCGCGCAACTACAATGTTACAGGTTTTATGACTCAGAAATTTGTGAATCCGACAGCACAATTCGTATTTGATGGTGGTGCTTTTCAAGCTGGAGAGTCAAAACCTATACCCATAATTCGTTTGGCAGAATTATATCTGAACCTAGCAGAATGTCAGGCTAATGTAGGTGGCGTAAATTTGGCAGACGCATTGGCGAATCTAAAGGTTGTCCGTGATCGTGCTGGTGTTCCTACGCCTACTACTGTGCCAGAACAGGAACGACTGATTGAAATGATCCATAATGAACGTTTCATCGAATTTTGGAATGAGGGACACCGTTATCATGATGTGCGCCGCTGGGCAGAGGGTAAGAAATACTTTGGTGCCAAGCGCGAAGGATTGAATGAAATGGTGAAGGATGTGTCATTTGAAGATTTTAATGTACCGACAGCTATTAACCAGCCGTACAGATGGGATGATCGTTTATATCTGGCACCTATCCAGAATGCCGAAGTGTATAGAAATCCACAAATGGTTCAGGCTTATGGCTATTAATTGTATTAAATTTAAAAAGTGTAGGTTTATGAAGAAAAGTTTATTAATATTATTATGCGGACTTGTGTTTGTTTATACTGCATGTGATGAGTATGATGATACATATCCGGCAGAATATCATAAGATTATGTCTCTGAAGCAAACCGGAGAAGAGAGTATCAACCTTTACAATACTGGTCAAGATGCTTCTTTTGATATTACAGTCATGAAGTCAGGATATGATCCGTTATTAACTGCTCAGGCTAAGTTGACTGTATTGTCGGATGAAGCGTTGAAAGAGTATAACGAGGATTATACGATTTTACCTTTCACAACATATATGATAGAGGGAAGCGAGATTGATTTTCAGCCGGGAGAACTTTATAAGATCTCCAAGGTGGTAATGAAAACGAATGATATACAGACGTTGATGGAGCAGCCGGAAAATGCAGACAAGACTTTTGTCCTGCCCATTTCATTGGTCAGTTCTACCGATTCTGTGAATTCGATGAATAATCTGTATATTGTGAAGCCCGTGATTACTACTCCGAAAGTGGCATTTAAAGTCTCGGAGGAAGAATGTGTCAAAGGATTTACGAGTGAAACAGAACCTGCTTTGTTCGTTATACCTTTAGGTCTGGAAATAGACAACCAATGGGACTTTACAGCTAAGGTGGAAATTGTAAATAACGATGGAAAAGAAGGATTTTTGCCTTCCAATACAGTTACGCTGGAAAATGATGGAGTCGTAACGTTTGAACCGGGTAAAGAAGCTACATTGAAAGTTTCTGTGTCAGCAAGAAGCGGCAGTGATTTGACAAATCTTGTCATAGGTGGAAAAGTTGCTATTAGGATTACAGAAGTAAGTGGAATCAGTTTTGATTATGATACAGATGAATTTATCTTGACTGTGACAGGTAAGGAATATACGTATGATAATAAAGGATTGGATGCTTCTATGTTGAGTTTTAACTTTACAGCCTTTGCAAACGGAACAAGTGAGAACTTGTTTGACAAAGATGTTCTCACTTTTGTACAAACACCATTCCCTAACAGAGGTTTTAGTGAAACGAAGACTAATCCCTATTTTCAACTCACTCTTCCGGAAGGGGTAACGGACTTTGCACTTTCATTCACTCAATGTCATGAGAATCCTGTTGCTTTATTAAGAGGTTTTGATGTTATATGGTCGGCTGATGGTTCATTTACGGATATTCCTGATGCTAAGAAGTCTTATTCTATGGCTGAGCTGGATGCAGCAGGAGCTATTAATGTAGGTGCTTCCTTTACTACATCGGCTTGCCATAGTGCCACTCCTGTTAAATATATACGTTTGGTACAGACCTGGAACTGTGAGGGTACGACTGTTGTCGGATCTACTGAAAGATGGCATTTCCGTATGGCAGAGTTCAAACTTTACGGAGTATCTATCCAATAGGACATACTATTAGCCGTTTAATCCGTTGGCTGAGAAATTTTTAATGAGAAATATCTCGGTTAACGGATTTATCATTTTTGATTAAAAATCATTGGCAGATAACTTTGTATTTTATGGCGGTAGACATAGAAGCCATAAACTGAGATGAGGGCCGGATGTTGATGTCTGATAGTAGATAGGAATTTGGTGGAACTTACATAAAACGAATAAAAGTTCTCTCTATCCAGTGATATGAGAGAACTTCTATTTATAGAGAGGGCTTTTTAATTAGTCTTGATAATAATATTTAGTCAATATTGGGATTCAAAGAATGCCAGTCTTTGATTGCCGGGATGATACCCATTTCAATCACTTCATCACGAAGTTTGCACAGATGTTCGTAGCTCTTTTCCAGTTCTTCCTGTTCGGAAGGAGATCCGGCCACTTCTTTGTAAGTAACGCCATCTTTCGTAATGGAAGTTTCCATAGCCATCATGATGTGGTCGAACTTACCATTGGAAACATAAGTACCGGCAGGCCAGCGGAACGGTTGTCCACCCATTGCGGCAGCGATCATTTCGATAGAAAGATAAGCCGGGCTTTGGAAAGAAGAACGGCCACGAAGGTCGATGATATGTTTGCCACCCTGTATGACACGTACTTTTAATGCTTCCCATTCTGTCAGCGGAAGACGGGTAGTTCCGATGAAATCAGTCAGCGGTTCGCCTTTTACTTTGGTAGTTGAGGCGAATACGGCCATCTGTTCTCCATGTCCGCCATACGTACGGCAGTTTTGAATGTCGGAAGCGGGAATATGGAAATATTTCACCAGTTCATTCTGCAGACGGGTGCTGTCCAGTGCTGCCAGTGTAGAAACCTGGGATGGTTTCAGACCGGAATATAGCAGTGTGATCAATCCTGTGATATCAGCAGGGTTAAAGATGACAACGATATGTTTTACATTCGGACAGTATTGGCGGACATCTTTACCGAACTGAGCGGCAATTTCAGCATTTCCTTTCAACAAGTCTTCACGGGTCATGCCTGCTTTGCGGGCTGCACCACCGGAAGATACGATATAAGAGGCTCCTGTCAATGCTTCTTTGATATCGGAAGTATAAGTCAGATTCACGCCTTCGAAACCGCAGTGATATAATTCTTCTGCCACGCCTTCCAGAGCGGGTGCGAAAGGATCATATAGACAAATATTCGGAGTGAGTTTCATCATCATAGCTGTTTGAGCCATATTGGAGCCGATCATTCCGGCTGCTCCTACAATCGTAAGTTTCTCGTTGGTTAAAAATTCCATAATTATATATGTTTAAAGATGAATAATCTGTTCTTGCTTATTACCGCTACAAAGATAACGACTTAATCGGATGATTGTTCATTGAAAATAGTTTTGTTTGATAACGAAAAGTTATACCTGTCTGGGGAAAGGGATGTGCCTAAAATAGATTATCTTTGCAGAGGATAAGAAACTTTCCTGTATCAATATGAATGACACCACCAAGTAGAGATATGGAAAGTTGCTGGAAATGATTTGGCGACAATGTAATTGTGCTGAACTTCTGTGCATTTCATCAAACAACTTTGTACGAATATAGAATAGGCAAATACTATTCAATTATAGTATCTACTCATGTTTTTTACAATCTCTTTAATTTGTTCTTTGAGTGATGTTGGAGACAATACCTCTATTTCATCACCATGCGATAATAGTTCTTGGCAAAAATCATAGGTCGGCTTTAATAAATACTCAAAAATGGAATAGCTTTTGGTCGTTTCAACTTCACTTTGCGAGTGATGCAAGGGCAAAGCTTTAATATATTGACATTTTTTGCCATATACTTTAATTCGGATTTTATCAATGTTACAAATTTCATCTACGACAATACCGAAACTAAACTCAAAATAACTTTGTGGATCAAAATCTGATGGATAATTAAACGTTATATCCGTAACTTGTAAGTTCTGAATACGATCGAGCGCATAAATCATTATAGTATCATAATAAGGAGTGCGGGCTATGATATACCAGCGTTGTTTGAACACTTTCACACAGAATGGTTCAATTGTAAATGTATTAGCTTCTTCTTTCCAATAACTCTGATAAGTAATCTCAATAATCCGGTTTTCCAGCATTGCTTCAATAATTGAGGATAAATATTGTTTTCCGGAGGGGATATCCTCAAACAAGATTCTTTGTTTAAGACGATGACTTTCGTTAGCTAAGTTATTTATGGCAAAGGTGTTAAGTAACCATTTTTTTATCTTGTCTTTATCAATATCATCGGCATTTTCTATGTAATAATAGTAACCAGCTCGTTTGTTACATTCAATATTGATATCAAACATTGTTTCAATCGCTTTCCGGTGGTTATGGAATGTTCGTAATGGAATTTCTTCTCCGTTACTCATTTCGGTGCGTAACCAGCGCTTATTAATTTCTTCAAATGTAATTTTTCCAGCACGATAAATTGTGTCTATCAACCAAATATATCTGTCAAATAAGCCTTTTGCCATAAAATAAGATTAGTAATTGTATTTATTTTTAAACTATAGTAGAACTCTATGTCCATTCCTATCTATATAATAAGCTTGATTCCCGTGTTTTACCGGAATTAATTGGGCATCTCCACAGCAGAGCATTTCATCATATATAAATGGGATCATTATTTCTCCTTCAATGGTAATGCTCCCATATTTCCCTTGAAGGAGAGCTTGAATCCATCCATATTGATCTGACCACGAAATCCAATCATATTCGAATGGAATAATTATCTTTTCGGATATATCAATAACTCCCCATTTTTTTAGAAATTCTACAGCATACAGACCATTCTCCCACAGATAAATTTCCGAATATTTTAGTGGGATCAGAATATTATTATTCAAGTCGATCACGCCCCATTTTCCAGACTCTTCATATGATTCATGCTCTTCAAATCCAATATTAACAGCTATATTTGCTCCTCCGTTATATTTTATATTGTCATATATCGGAGGTATAATAAACTCTCCCTTATCATTTATCAGTCCGCATTTCTCACGACAGCAGGAGTAATTATCAGAGAGAATGGAGTTTTGTACCCAAACTACGGCAGCCTCTTTTATAAAAGGATATGCCGTAGTTATAATTATATTTTCTAAACCCGATTTAGCCATTCTATAGCTTCCGGTATTTGTTGTTTCAAGAAATCATGCCACTTGCCGGGACTAAAATAGCAAGAAGAATGTTTGATGAATATAATATTGATATTATTTTTTGAGTCCAATCTAATCGAGGTTTTCTTAGGATAAGCGTCATTGAGTTTTTCCAGTACATCAATGCCAGTATACTGAACTCCATATTTATCCATTATTTCTTCAAATAAAGTCACTGACTCAACTCCAACAAAAATGCAGTCTGTAGGTTGTAATATGTCAATAATGTGCAGAAAACATTTCCAAGCAATTTTATAGTCATCAATATTGGGACGTTCTTTAGTATCTTTTGAATAATCCATTTGCCTTTGGATGAAATTATAGTATGCGATTTCCGATAATGCTGTTTTGTTATCTGATAGAATACCCCTGTCACACAAGGCCTCCATTATATTAGAATATGTTTTGCTAGACCAAGATTTATTAATTAATACCTCATATAAGCAATTTCTAGTGTGTTCTTTATCTCTTATAAGTAATTCTCTCCTTTTCTCATTATTTTCATCACTATCTTCATTGAGATAGTGAGATTCACCAACTACTAAGAGTTTTCGTTTAGCACATTTATAACCTTTCCCCACCCAAGGGAACCACGTAAGATTTTCAATTTTATCAAATTGAGAATCTAATGATTTGTCTAAAATATTGTTCATGACGCTATAGTTTTAATATCATAATAAACCAACCTATATTTAAAAATATTGAGAGTGAAAGACCTGCAAATCGATCAATGGTATATAGCCAGTTTGCTTCAAATAAAGATACACAGCTGTTACGATATAGCATTCGGAGAGAAACAACATCATCAAAGTTTAAGAATGCGTAGATTGCAGATATAAGTCCAATTACACTACTTCCAATAAATAATATCCAGAGGAAAGTCCAACTTAGGAAATTTTGTATTAGTGAATCATCTAAGCCAGGTCTCCAAATGAGAAAGGCTACTATCAGCAAATATTTTATTATTCCTACACCAGCATTTTTCGTTTGTAAGGTTAATCCTCCAATAAAAACTGCAGATAGTATTAGAAGCTCAAGTAGCCCTTTGTGTGAGATTATTGTTCCATCGTCTTTTATTGGTGGATTACTAAATAGAAATATAGCTATTATCGAAAAAATAATGCAAAATATAACTCCTTCAAAATTGGCAATAATCCACGATATAAATGTTTTCATAATATCCTACTTTAATAATTCAACATAAAAAATCACCTTTCGTATAATTTCCATTTCCGGAGTAATTACTACTCCATTTCCATTTCTAACTATTTTCAGAATTACTTTAATTTGTTTTGTCATAGTTGATTAATTTAATTAACCGATATTTATCGGATTATCGATGTTCCGGTTGCCTAAAAAGAAAAAAGGACGCAACACTATCTTTTCTCTATTTTTCGGTTAGGCTCTGGTAAGCCCGGAATCAAAATAGGTAAAACAGTCTGCGCCCTTAGAGGGTACAAACCTGCTTCGACCAATATTTTAGATTCCTTGTTTAATTTACCAGATTTAACCGAATCAAATAATAGTCCGCAAGTTATGCTATATGTCTTTAAATAATCTATTCCTTTTTTGCTGTTTCTTTAGTTCATTTACAAAATTACAAAAACTATTTGAATCAAGAAATAAATCGATAAGATATATCGCAGACTGTTATGTTCGCAAAATAACAACCATGATATGCCAATTCGTTTCACAGGATGCTTGTTTTTACAGAATTATGTGTGTCTTTATGAGGCGGTAGTTTACGTTGCAGGGCAAAGGTTGTGCAAGGCTTAGAACATATAAGATTTCTGGTAAAATACTTTTTGGATAGAGTACGACAGTACGATTTTTATCAGAACCGCTTGCAGCTTGGGCATGTTTGTTCGTTAAGAGTTCGGAACAACCTTAGCCCCTTCAACGAAAATGCCTGACTCCACTTTTCTCTGATTATCGCATAAATCGCTCTTTTACATCCTTCTTTCTGAGCTCTGCTTTTAGTCTCGTTTTTATTTCTTATCTTTGTTCGTTATATAATAAATAGATAAAAGTATGAGTATCGAATTAGGAAAATTCAACCAACTCGAAGTGGTAAAGGAAGTCGATTTCGGTTTGTATCTTGACGGAGGAGATGAAGGTGAAATCCTGCTGCCCACCCGTTATGTACCCGAAGACTGTAAGGTAGGGGATATGTTGAATGTATTTCTTTATCTGGATATTGACGAAAGACTGATTGCCACGACACTGACTCCTTTGGTGCAGGTAGGGCAGTTCGCCTGTCTCGAAGTCTCTTGGGTGAACCAGTTCGGGGCATTCCTCAACTGGGGATTGATGAAAGACTTATTTGTACCCTTCAGTGAGCAGAAGATGAAAATGCAGGTGGGAAGATCCTACGTGGTCCATGCTCATGTGGATGAGGAAAGTTATCGTATTGTAGCTTCGGCGAAGGTAGAACGCTACCTGTCGAAAGATATGCCCGATTATGCTCCGGGTGCGGAAGTGGATATTCTGATCTGGCAGAAGACGGACTTGGGTTTCAAAGCGATTATAGACAATAAGTATAGCGGATTGCTGTATGAAAATGAAATATTCCGTGCATTGGAGACCGGTATGCAGATGAAGGCGTTTGTGAAACAGGTACGCGAAGATGGAAAGGTGGACCTGATACTTCAGAAACCGGGATTTGAGAAAGTCGATGATTTCTCGAAAACACTGTTGGAGTATATTCGGGAACATGGCGGACGGATCAATCTGAACGATAAAAGTCCTGCGGAGGATATCTACGATACCTTTGGTGTCAGCAAGAAAACTTTTAAGAAAGGTGTAGGTGACTTGTATAAGAAACGATTGATTTCTTTGCATGAGAACGGCATCACTTTGGCAGAATCCTAAACAGAATAGGGAAATCCCTATGCAGGAATAGAGAGAATCATTGGGGTGGGGAGTTTTCTCACCCTATTTTTGTGATATCAGTTGAAGATAATAATTTAAAAACAGATAAGCTATGCGTAAGATAATAATAAGTTTCTGTATTTTGCTCGCTGCCCTTTCTTTAAAAGCGCAGCCTGTCAGCGGAATCCGGATTGATGGCGGAGATACTCCGATTCTTGTTTATTTTGGCGGAAGGCAGATGTGTTATCCTACTACTACTTGTTTCGTTGCCAATCTGAAACCGGGAAATTATACCATTGAAGTGTACGCTTCCCGCCCGACTCGTCCGGGAGAACGTGTATGGAAAGGAGAACGGTTGTATAATGACCGTGTTTACTTTAACGGAAACGAAGTAAAAGATATCATTGTAGAAGAACGTGGAGATATCCGTCCGGGCAGACCCGGAAGACCGGGAACCGGTCAGGGTGGACACCGTCCGGACTATAACCGCTACGATAGAGTGATGAATGACCAACTTTTCAAGAAGTTCTTTGATAGTGTGAAGAATGAGCCTTTTGAAAAAGATCGTATGGGGTTGATTACAACTGCATTGGCGAACTCTGATTTTACATCGGAGCAGTGTCTTCAACTGGTGAAATTCTATACCTTTGATAATGAACGGCTGAAGATTATGAAAATGATGTATCCCAATATTGTAGATAAAGAGGCTTTCTTTACAGTGATCGGTACTCTTACATTCTCCAGTAACAAGACCAAAATGAACGATTTCATCAAGGAATACGAAGGACGCTGATCATACATTAGTTCACTAAAAACGATACGGTTATGAAAAATATACATATAATCCTGTTTTTCACGTTGTGGGTAATACTCGGTAGCTGTTCTACTTATTACGTATCCAACAAGCAAGTGATGGAGGTTCAGCAGGGAATGTCCCGGCAGAATGTAGAAAAAATCTTGGGTAAACCGGATTACAGACGTTTTGACGGAGGTGGCGAGGAATGGGAGTACCACCGGATTTCTTCAGTGCTTTACGGCAACTCGATCAAGATTATTGTATATTTTGCAGATGGAAGAGTTACGGGTATGGATACCTTTAATGGTGATGAAATACTTCTTCCGCCGCCTCCGGTTGTGATGTCTCCTTCCGTTGTTGTAACTAATACGGATCCGGTTCGTCCGCCACGCTATGAAGAAAGTCCCCGTCGCAGAACACTTATGATGCGTGATGAGTTTGATCGTTTTCTTAGTGATTTCCGGATGGTGATCATGTCTGATGAGCAGATTAAATATATAGATGACGTTTTGTTGGATTGCAATTTTACTTCTGCCCAGTGCGGAAAGATCATTGATCAGATAAGTGGTTCGGATGCCCAGATGACTGTGATGAAACGTATGTATCCGCAAATTGTGGATAAAGAAAATTTTGCTTCGGTCGTCAATAAGCTCTTTTCGTCTTTTGACCGTGACAAGATGAAGGAATATATCCAGGCTTACCACGGTGACCAACGACCGGGAGACGTAGGATATGTACGGCCCAGAGCTATGAGTTCAGCCGATTTTGACCGTTTCTTCAATGAGTATAGAGGTAAATCTTTTGAGTCTGACCGTACCAGGATGCTGGATGAAGTTGTACCTCCTTCGGGATTCACTTGTGCCCAATGCCGTAAATTGGTGGATATGTGTACTTTTCAGACAGATAAAAAGAATATGATAAAGAAACTTTATCCGAAAATCGCAGATAAGAAGAACTTCTCCATACTGACGGATGTTTTCACTTTTGAGATGGACAAAAGAGAGATGAGGGAGTTTGCGGAATCTTACGATAGCGGACGTAACTAAAAAAGAATGAAACCATGAAAAGAATTCTATTTATATTGTTAGTCGTGACTGCCAGTACCACTGTAATGGCGGGAATGAGTACCAGCAAGGTACGTAAGGAGACACGTTTCCTTACTGATAAGATGGCATACGAACTGGACCTGAATAATCCCCAATATAATGACGTGTATGAGATTAACTATGATTTCATTTATTCGCTTCGTAATATTATGGATTATGTAGTACGGGGTGATGAGTGGGCATTGGATGATTACTATGAAGCGCTGGATATTCGCAACGATGATCTTCGTTGGGTGTTGAGCGATGCGCAATACCGCAGATTCCTGGGAGCTGAGTATTTCTATCGTCCCATTTATGTCACCGGAGGAAGATGGAGTTTCCGGATTTATATCAATTATCCGAATCGTAGTTTATTCTATTTTGGTGTACCTTATCATTATCGGACTTACTGTGGTGCACATTATCGTCCGCATATTCATCATGTGAGTTATTATCGGGGAAGATATAATAATCTTGTGCACTATCCTACGCCATATCGGGTAAGAGATCAGCGGGTATTCCATTCTTATCGTCGTTCAGACTTCGGTTCTGTACGTTTCCGTCCGAACACTTCCGTTCGTCCGCATAATGCACCTACCCGACCGGGGACTTCGGGACGTCCGGGAACAACGTCACGGCCTAATACATCAGGACGTCCGGGAAATACTTCCCGTCCTCGTCCTGAAACGGACCATAGACCGTCCACTTCAGGCAGACCATCTACATCGGGCAGGCCGTCCACTTCCGGAAGACCTTCCAACTCTGAAAGACCTTCGGTCAATGAACGACCGTCTATTCCAAGCAGACCGTCCACTCCGGGCAGAAATGATAAACCGAACAAGGAAGTAACTCCGGGCAGAGGCCACAACAGAGGTGAAGGAGATCGTCATTCAGGAAGTCGTCCGGGAACGAGTACAAGTACTCCGAATTCTAATCGTCGTCCGGAAACGAATTCAGGGTCTTCGAATTCCAGTCGCCGTCCGACAAGTAGTGGTACGAGCACAAACCGTGGCAGCAGCTCCGGTAGGAAGAGCAATTCCGGCAGTAGTTCCAGCAGAGGGAACGTATCCGGCAGATCAACAGAAAGAAGCTCATCTTCAGAAAGTTCGAGAAGCAACAGCAACCGAGGTTCTTCTTCCCGTTCTTCAGAAAGAGGAAGCAGCTCAAGAAGATAAAACCTATTCCTTTATTAATAAATTATTGCTCCTCAGCGGTAGGAGAACTGGACTCCGGCGTTTCGCCGACTAGACTATTCAGGGCGTCGCCCGTAACTTGGATATCGGGGCGGATACTATCCGCCTCGATTTCACTTATTAACCCTTTCTTGGCGAGGCGTCCGGCAATCAGCTTATAATAGCCTTCCATATTCTCTTTCAACCGTCCGTTTTCCGCAAAGGAACTGCGGAAGTGTTTAGGCTTCGGGATAATAGAAGCTAGAAAAATACTTTCTTCGGTCGTGAGTTGCGAAGGGCGTTTGCCGAAATAATAGGCAGAGGCTTCCTGAATACCATAAACCAGCGGTCCCCATTCGGCTATGTTCAGATAAACTTCATACATACGTTCTTTAGAAGTCAGCCTTTCTGTCTCTATCAGCCATACGATGAGTGCTTCTTCCAATTTGCGGGCAAAGTTCTTGTTCCGGTTGAGAAATACGTTTTTTACCAGCTGCATGGTAATTGTGCTGCCTCCTCTGGCGAAACGTTCGACTTGCAGGTCGTAAATCAAAGCTTCACGCATTGCATCAGGCAAAAAGCCCTTGTGGTAGAAAAAAGCTCCGTCCTCACTTTGCATGACAGACATCCGCAGCAATGGAGAAATGCTGTCCAAAGGAGTAAAATGTTCCCATGAAGGTCCGACAGGAAATGTTTTGACCGGTATTCCGTTTTCATAGGCGGTATAGACAAACTCTTCACTCATTTTTGAAAGAGATGTTGCACCATATTCTATTATCCGAAAATCTTTTTCTTTCAATTCGGACTCAAACTTAAGGCTGTCTAGTCGGGCAAAATCGATATCTAACAGAAAATGATAAGCCAGCTCACCACTTGTTTTTATACCTTCCAGATTGCTGAATAAGCCTTTGGGCAAAGAACTGAATAGTTCGTCGGCCGGAAACCATGATTTATCTGTGGCAGCAGTGAAGTGCCATTGATTTTCATTCTTTTCTGCCCGCAGATAAGGATGAAATTTTATTTGGTTGAATAATACCGTCGTCGTACTGTCCAGTTCCAGCGTTTGCTTGCCGATATTCATCTGATACGTGAGTTGTCCGCGATCCAGATGGATCACTTCGGGAGAGAGTGCTTTGTGAAATACATCAAGTCCGCTTACTTTCGCCGTACCGTCAAGTTGCAGTTGGTTTTCGGTACGATTTTCTTTAGTCATACTATAATATAAGGTATCGAAAGTAACTTCTGCTCCAAAACGGCGGTTGATATACGGTAGTGAAACTTTCTTTTGCTCTGTGGCAAAAAGTTCTGCCTGCAGGGTATGTACCTTTCTGTTCAACTCTCCTGCTGCTTTCCATTGTTGAGTCAGCGTATCTTCTTTTATCTTGATGGTGGACTGAAAGCGATTGTTTTCGATTGTAAAGGTGGGGATATTGACTGTTACGAAATTGCTGTCTTTCCGTTCGGTTATATTAAGTTGAGTCAGTTGACCGTTTTCGGGGAAGAAACCATATATTAAGTTTAATATTCGGTTGATGCGATGGGCGTAATTGGTTTCTATGACCGGCTCTGTAGTTGCTTCCGGGTGGTGTCCGGAGAATAGAAAATCATAGTTGGCTGCACTGTCCCGTTTGATAAAAGCGATTGCCAGTCCATTCATGTGGACGTTGCGGACTTCAATATTTCCTTTCAGCAGTTTCCAAAAATTCAGTCTGACATTGACAGATTGTAGTGTAAGAAGGGTATCCCGTTGGTCGGGAACGATGGAAAGCCCTTGCAGAGTAATTTCGCTACATCCCTTCATCTGTAGATTCTGATAATGAATTTGCAGTCCGTATGTTTGTTCGATATGAGTCGTACGCTTGTTAGTTATGCTTTGCAGAAGCATATTGCGGCTCAAATAGATACTGATAAGGCAGATAAACAAGCCTCCTCCGATTGATAGAAGAAGAATACTTTTTTTGCTGTTCTTTTTCATCTTTTGCCTTTAATAAGTTATTGGCTGCAAAGGTAGATAATATTCTGTTCAACAAGATATAAGCAGTCTTTTTTTATTAGTGTGTCCGCTTATGAGCGTACAACTGTTCATTTTCGTACATCTCAGTTTTTCTTCTTTCCGCTGACTATTAAGTATTTATCTTTTTGGCATGCCCATTGCATTTATATATTCGAAGGCGGGCAACAAAAGAAATGAAAAAAAAGTTCAGATAGTTGCAACCATTCCATATAGACGTTCCGTCTAATAAACAGAAGAACAAAAAAAGAAAGTTGAACTAATAAAAAATATACAATTATGAAAACTACAGTATTATTCAGAATGATGGTTTTAGTGGCAATGGTAGTTGCCGGTATCGCCAATACAGAGTTGAAAGCACAGGACAATAACTTCATTACTAATGAAGAGAAAGTAGATGATCTTGTTGTTTCGAAGGTGATTTACAGACTGGATGGTTCTCTCTATCGTCACATGAAATATGATTTTACTTATGATGATCAAAAGAGAGTAACAGCTAAAGAAGCTTTCAAGTGGGATTCATCCACTGAAAAATGGATTCCGTATTTCAAGATCGATTATACTTATTCTTCTAATGAAATCACATTGGTATATGCACGTTGGAATAATTCTCACAGAGCTTATGATGATTCTGTAGAAAAGAGTGTTTATGAACTGAATGATGCTAATATGCCGATCGCGTATATGAACTACAAGTGGAATGACTATAAATGGATTGAAGAATCAGCCGGCAACTGGGCTATGAATATACAGATTCCGGTAACAGATGAAGCAGACTTGCTGCTTGCCGGAAGATAACAATACCGGGGATTGTGAAATTCTCTTTCTCTCTTAAGGTTTTAACAAACGAAAACGGTGGATTACCCAAACGAGGGAATCCGCCGTTTTTATTGTATCTGTCTGAAACCGGTGCTGTTTACTAGATTGTTCTATTTAATGAGCGGCAGATATTCTCCATATCCTTCTTCTTTCATTTTTTCTTTCGGGATAAAACGCAGCGAAGCACTATTGATACAATACCGCAATCCGCCTTTGTCCTTTGGCCCGTCTGTAAATACATGTCCTAAATGCGCATCTCCTGTCTTGCTGCGTACTTCTGTCCGTATCATTCCGTGAGTAGTATCTTTCTTCTCTGCGATCAGCTCTTTCTGAATCGGTTTGGAAAAACTGGGCCATCCACAACCGGAATCAAATTTGTCTGTGGAAACAAACAACGGTTCTCCGGTGGTGATATCTACATAAATGCCGGGGCGGTGTTCATTCCAGAACTCGTTATGGAAAGCCGGCTCTGTGGCATTTTTCTGAGTCACTGCATACTGTTCGGCAGATAATTTCTTACGGAGAGTGGCATCATCCGGTTTTTGATAAGTTGCGGTCTTGGGAGCATTCGCTTTTCGTGCCATTTCAAATAAAGCCGGATTGATATGGCAATATCCGCCCGGATTCTTATCCAGATAATCCTGATGATAGACTTCTGCCGGATAAAAGTTTGTCAACGGTTCCACTTCAACGGCAATCGGTTTGTTGTATTGAGTGGCTAATGCCTGGATCGCCTGATTGATGGTGGGGAGATCGGCTTTATTGATATAATATATACCGGTTCTGTACTGTGTACCACGATCGTTCCCCTGTCGGTTGAGGCTGGTCGGATCGATTGTCTGAAAATAGAGGTTGAGCAATAAACTCAGATTTACTTCTTCCGGATCATAAACAACCTTCACTGTTTCGGCAGCATTTGTCTTGCCCGAACACACCTGTTCATAACTGGGATTGGCAACGGTGCTGTTGGCATATCCCACCTGAGTACTTTCTACCCCTCTGATTTGTTTCAGGAAGTGTTCGGTTCCCCAAAAACATCCTCCTGCAAAATAAATTTCCGCTTGACTTTTCATTGGTTTTGCAATTCCTAAAAATACATTACTAATTATTAGAATCACTGCGATGATAATATGTTTCATAACTGTTGGTTCTTTCTATAGTAACGGATGAACCGGTGGATATGTTTTAGAAATCTCTTACATAAATAACAAGTGTTTTTTGTGAGTTTGAAAACATGAGTAAAGCCTTAAAAACAGAATACTTTTCCGATGTATTCTATTTTTAAGGCTTTTTGATAAATAGCCGGAAATCTGTTCTATTCTATGATTTCTCCTTTATAGAAATCCAGTATTTTAGTACGGAACAGATAATCGTATTTAGCTTGCAGTTTATCCGACAGTGCTTTGGTCAGGTTTAGTTTCGCTTCATTGTATTCCACAAAAGTAGCTTTACCGTTATTGAATTTTTCGCTCATCAACCGAAAAGATTCTTCGTTGGCTTTCACTGCAACTTCGCTGGAGTTATATTTACTTTCTGCAGCTACTGCATTATACCAGGCTTGCTGGATTTCTTTATAAAGAACTTTCTTGGTGTTGTCCAGTTGCAAAGCAAGGTTTGACTGTTGTAGGCGGGCAGTGCGTACCCGATTACGAGTGCTAAAACGGTTGAAGATCGGAACGCTCAGGTTGAAAGAAATAGATTTGCTCAGGTTATTTTTTAATTGACGGGCAAAACCGGATTCTGCTTCACCGTTGAGTGTATAGTAGCTGCTTCCTAGCCCTGCACTGAAAGAAAGTTGGGGGTAGAATTCACTTTGAGCGATACGAATGTTTTTTAAACTACCTTGTAAGCGATATTCTGCTGCCTTGATGCCGGGCTTATAGGCAATCGCCTGGATATAAATGTCATCCGGAGCTGTTAGAGGTTCAAATTTCAGTTCTTCTTTTGGATTCTCAAGAACGAAACCTTCCGGTGTAGGCAGTTCTAATAACTGGCTGAGACTTAATAGTGACAATTTATATGTATTGTCTGCCTGTACGGCTGTCATCTCATCCTGTGCTACACGTGCCTGCGCTTCAGCTACCTCCGCCGGTGAAGCCTTGCCGACATCATGCAGTCCTTTGATACGTTTCAGCTGATCTTTGCTTAACTCAACCTGATTTTGTGCTACCTTGTTCAATTCCAGATTGAAAAGCACTTGCAGATAGGCAGAGGTAACATTGATTGCAATATCCTCTTTGGCTTTATTCAGGTCCTCGATAGCAGCCTGTAAATTGAGCTTGGCAAGGGAATATTGATTGGATAATTGTAAGCCTGTGAAGAGAGGTACATTAGTACTTAAGTTCACTCCCGTACTGGAACTGTTAGTATCACTATATGAATTATCTTTCGGAGAAGCTGTACGTCCCCAGCTCCACCCCTGGCTGATACCACCATTTAAGTTCGGCAGACGTGCCCATTTAGCGGTGTTTACACTAATCTTATTTTGTTCGGCTTCATTGGCTGTCTGGCGGATGTCGATGTTATGCTCGATGGCATAGTCGATGCATTGCCGTAAAGTCCATGTCTGCGGAGTGGTATCCTGTGCTTGAACAGAACCGATACCGGTTCCGCTCAACAGGATGATTGCCATCATTTTATTGATTACTTTCATTGGATGTCAGTTATTTATCTTTTTTCTCAGCACCGCGTAACTTGGTCTGAGCGGTTACACCTTTTTTTATCTCAATCTTGATACCGTCACTCATTCCGGTAGTCACCTGTGTACGTTCGAATTTCTGTTGTGGTACGGAGTCCGTCATGATATACACAAATGTAGAGTCACCGCTGAACTCAATCGTACTTTCGGGTACTGCCAGCACTTTGCTGGCACGCTGGAGCACAATCTCTGCATTGGCAGAATAGCCGGAACGAATCTGCACGGTATCCGGAACTGTGATAGCAGCTTTGATTTCAAATTGATTGGCTCCGTTGGTTTCTACTCCTTTCGGTGAAATATATTCGAGAATAGCATCAAAAGTCAGATTCTGTAAAGCTCCGATCGTCAGTTTAATCGGCATTCCCTCATGGATGCGACCCACTTCGGTTTCGTCAATATTTCCCCTGAAAATCAGATCGTTCATGTTTGCTACCGTAGCAATGGTAGTACCGTCGTTGAATGTATTACTCATGATTACGGAGTTACCGGCTTTCACTGGTACGTCCAGAATTAATCCGTCAATAGTAGAGCGGATCATGGTGCTACTGAATGAAGCACTGTTTTTAGTGATTCCTTCTTTTATAATTTCCAGATTATCTTTGGCAGTCTGATTCTCTTCCCGTGCCTGCTTTACCGCTACTTCTCCTTTTTCGTAATCTTCACGACTGATAAGCTGATCTTCATATAACTTCTTGATACGGGTAAAGTCTGTTTCGGCCTGCTTTGCATTGATCTCTGCCAGGCGGACACGACTTTCTGCGGAGTTCAGTTGTCCGAGTTCGGGAATTACTTTGACTTTCGCGATCACTTCCCCTTTTTTTACGCTCTGTCCCGCTTCTTTGAATACCTCGTCTACAATACCGGAAATCTGAGGCTTGATTAAAATTTCATCTCTCGGCTCTACCTTTCCGGTGGCTACTGTAGTCTTTTCAAGGTCCGTGACTTCTGCTGCCAGTGTTTCATATACGATCACTTTAGGCTTGGATTTCTGATAAAGAAATACGAACGTTCCGACAAGGATTATGGCAATAATTACCAATAATGTGATTTTCAGATACTTTTTCATCTTGAATATATATGTTTAATTTTTAATTCTTCATTTAACTCTCAACTTTCCACTTCTACTCATCTCTGATCGCTTCAATCGGTTTGATAGCCATCGCACGGTAAGCAGGTGCCAGTCCTGCCAACATACCTAATGCGATCAGCAGGGCACAGGTTCCGACTGCTAATCCGAAGCTGACCTGGAAATGAGCATCTCCTCCGTCGGAGTTCGCTCCCATCTCAACCAGTTGCAGCACCATGACAGCAAAAGAAATTCCGAACATACCGGCGATGGTTGTCAAAACCATGCTTTCAGATAAGATTTGCTGCAGGATGTCTTTGGGGCGTGCACCGATGGCACGGCGTATGCCGATTTCTGTAGTGCGTTCTTTCACTGTCACCATCATGATATTCGATACACCGATGGCGCCTGCCAGCAAGGTACCCAAACCTACCATCCAGATCAGAATATGGATACCGGTGAATAAGTTGTCCACCATGGAAAACATTGCTTCAGCATTCAGATACATAAGCGCCTGCTTGTCATTAGGGGCAATGTAGTGTGCTGCCTTGATGATTCCTTCCATCTGGGGTTGTACATCGGATACCTTTACGCCACGTTTGACGGTGAAACAGATTACATCAATTTGTCCGCCCAGATTATAAGTTTGCTGCATGGTGGTGAATGGAAGGGTGACAGCTTCCGAGGCACGTCCCTGTATGTTCATATCTCCTTCGGAAGAAGACATGCCGATGACTTGATAATAGATGCCGTCTACCCGTACATATTTACCACACGGGTCTTCTCCCGGTTTGAACAGGCTTTCGTAAACACGCTTGCCAATAACGCAGACCTTACGCGCTTCACGGATATCTACGTCGTTGATAAAACGCCCGTATGCCATTTCTTGTGATTCGATATGGAGATAGTCGGGATATAATCCTTTCACACTACAATCGTATTTCTTGTCTCCATAAATAGCGTTGGATCCCCAACGGGCAACGGAAGGGGTGATGACTTCCACATCCTTTACCTGCGAGCGGAGGCGTTCGATGTCGATGGCTTCCAGATCCCACCAGCGTCCTTTACGAAATCCTTTGTAGGCTTCTCCCGTTTTTTGGGCGGCAAGGAAGCCGGAGTTGGTGGCAAATCCCTCAAAGTTCTTTTGCATCATATCCTGCAATCCCTGTCCGCCGCCGATAAGCGCCACGAGCATGAAGATTCCCCAGAATACGCCGAATGCCGTCAGCAGGCTTCTCGTTTTATTTCTTGTGATGGTGATGAGGATTTCCTCACAAGTATCTATGTCTATTCTCATAATCTTTAATCGGCTCTAAGTGCTTCGATCGGTCGGATGCTGACTGCTTTGCGGGCAGGGAACAATCCGGCTAATGTTCCGGCTATTACTAATGTGAGTGTAGCTTGGATGGCAATTCCTATGTCGACCGTTGGATTCAGGAATACCGTTTCGGACCATATACCGTTGTCCATAGTCTGGTTTCCGAAGGCATTGTTCATCCATTCGGTGGCTCCGATACCTGCAACCATACCTATATATCCGAATATGGTGGTAATCGTGACGCTCTCTACGATAATCAGCCAAAGGATAGAAAGCGGTTTGGCTCCGAGCGCTTTGCGGATGCCAAATTCTCGGGTACGCTCTTTAACGGTAATCAGCATAATGTTCGAAACTCCGACAATTCCGCTTAATAAGGTGAAAATACCAATCACCCAAATAGCTATACGAAGCATTGCCGATCCTTGCTGTTGCTGCAGATAATTGGTGAAACGGTTCCATATCCAGATGGCGCTATGGTCGGTCGGGTCAAAACGCTGGTTGGCGCCGATCACTTTACGGTAGTGGGCTTCGAATTCCTCGTTAGACTCTATTGTTTCCAAATTCTTGGTGGTCATGATGAGGTTATTCAGCTTGTCTCCTTTATTATAAATCGTTTGCAGGGTTGTGAACGGAAGATAAGCATCGCTGTCTCCGCTGTCACCTTTGTCATTGTACAGTCCTACTACCTGATAGACAACATTGCCCGCATTCACGAATTGTCCGATGGGATCAGTATGTGTTTTGTCGAACAGGATTTCGGCAGTCTTTTTGTGGAGTACAATTACTTTCCGTCGTTCTTTAATGTCGATTTCGTTAATGAAACGCCCCTTGAAAAGCTTTACTACTTCCACTTCCGTATGGTTGGGATATACTCCGGAAAGATTCAGGTTGACATATTCCGGTCCGAAGCTAAGGTTCACACCTCCCTGATATACGGTTGCTCCGGCCTTGATGACATGATCCGGAAAATTCTTATTGGTCGTATTCAAGTCTTTGTTATCCAGTCGTATCCGCCTTCCTTCCTTCAGACCGTCGTATGATTTACTGGTCCATCCCGGAAAAATTTTGATGGAGTTCATGGCCCGTTCCGAAGCCGACTGTTCGAATGCGTGAATCAGCCCGTTGCCGGCACCCAGCAGGACGATGAGCATAAATATTCCCCATGCGACGGCAAATCCGGTGAGAAAAGTCCTCAACTTATTGCGTTTGATGGTACTATATATTTCTTGCCAAATATCAATCATATTTTAAGTAATAAGTTATAAGTAATAGGTAATAAGTATTAGGTATTAAGTATTAAGTATTAAGTATTAAGTATTAGGCTGCGCTGTGACTGCATAGAATTAATACCTAATACTTATTACCTATTACTTATTTCATAATTCCGTTTTGGCCGAATGGAGAGGCGTCGTGGTCGAGGTTCTCTTCAATCCGTTCGATAATACCATCTTTGATATGGATGATCTTGTCCGTTTGGTTGGCAACACCGCTTTCGTGGGTTACGACGACGATGGTCATTCCCATTCGATGCAAGTCTTTCAATATCTGCATTACTTCTACGGAAGTTTTGCTGTCCAGAGCACCTGTCGGTTCGTCGGCAAGGATGATTTGCGGCTGGGTGATTAATGCGCGGGCGATGGCTACACGTTGTTTCTGACCGCCACTCATCTCATTTGGCATGTGGTGTGCCCACTCCTTTAGTCCCAGCCGGTCGAGATATTCCAGAGCGAGTGCATTTCGCTTTTTGCGGCTTACACCTTGATAAAATAAGGGAAGTGCCACGTTTTCTACGGCATCCTTGAATGATATCAGGTTGAATGACTGAAAGATAAATCCGATCATACGGTTTCGATACTCGGCAGCTTTCGTTTCGCTCAAGTCCTTGATAAGTACGTTGTTCAGATAATAATCCCCGGTATCGTAGTTATCGAGTATTCCTAATATATTTAGTAAAGTAGATTTGCCCGAACCCGAAGCTCCCATGATGGAAACAAACTCACCTCGCTGGATGTCGAGATTGATGCCCTTGAGTACATGGAGAGGTGCTCCGTTGTTGTAGGTCTTGTTAATGTCTGTTAGTTTTATCACAATTTCCCTTATTAAGTTTCTTTTTTCTTTTAATTTTTCACTATTAGACGCACGAAAGATACGAAAAGTTGCAAACAGAGTGAACTTTTTTGAAAAAACATTTTGTAGACTCAATCTTCTTTACGTAATTTGTGTGCAGTAAACTTTATAATTAACTAACCCTTTTAAATAAAGTATCATGAATTCAAACATGGAGAAACCCTACGTAGTAGGTATTGACATAGGCGGAACAAACACCGTCTTTGGGATTGTAGACGCACGCGGAACTATTATTGCCAGTAGCTCGATTAAAACAGCCGGCTATCCGACTGCTGCAGAATATGCTGACGAAGTATGCAAAAACTTGCTTCCGTTGATCATTGCTAATGGTGGTGTAGATAAGATCAGAGGTATCGGTGTCGGTGCTCCTAATGGTAACTATTATACCGGAACTATTGAATTTGCTCCGAACTTGCCTTGGAAAGGAATTCTTCCGTTGGCTGCTATGTTTGAAGAAAGACTGGGTATTCCTACTGCTTTGACCAATGATGCTAATGCTGCTGCTATCGGTGAAATGACTTACGGCGCTGCCCGTGGTATGAAAGATTTTATTATGATCACTCTGGGTACAGGTGTAGGTAGCGGTATCGTTATCAACGGTCAGATGGTTTATGGTCATGACGGTTTTGCAGGTGAATTAGGTCATGTGATTGCACGTCGTGACGGTCGTGTTTGTGGTTGCGGTCGTAAAGGCTGTCTGGAAACTTACTGTTCGGCTACCGGTGTAGCTCGTACAGCTCGTGAATTCCTGGCTGCTCGTACTGATGCAAGCTTGCTTCGTAATATTCCTGCTGAAAACATCACTTCAAAAGATGTATATGATGCAGCTGTACAAGGTGATAAACTGGCACAGGAAATCTTCGAATTTACAGGTAATATTTTAGGTGAGGCTTTGGCAGACGCTATTGCATTCTCCAGCCCTGAAGCAATTGTATTGTTCGGTGGTTTGGCTAAGTCGGGTGATTATATCATGAAACCGATTCAGAAAGCAATCGATGACAATATCCTGAATATCTACAAAGGCAAGACTAAATTGCTTGTTTCCGAACTGAAAGATTCTGATGCTGCTGTACTGGGTGCCAGTGCTTTGGCTTGGGAATTGAAAGATCTGAAAGAATAATATCATTTTTTTAATAATAAAGGTAATTGGATCCCCGGGGGCGTTGAGTTTCCGGGGATTTTTGGTTTTACAGGCATGCTGAAAAATAACAAAGAATCTTATACCCCTAATACAATATTGACATCGATATTCAATTTTCTGCTAATTTCACGAGCTACTTTTAAGGTTGGTTCGCTTCTGCCAGTAAAATAAGCACTGATACGTGAAGGACTGACTCCAAGCAATTCTGATAATTTAGCCTGACCGAGTCCCATTTCATACATACGAAGTTTCATGATATCAACCAAAGAAGGAGTTTTTATTGGATAATACTCATCCTTGTATTCCTCTACAAGTGCTGACAATAAATCTAGTTCAATAAGATTTTTGTCAGATAAAGGAGTGTCATCATCAACTAATGGAAGAAGTTCTTCTATTCTTTCCATTGCAGCTTTATAAGCAGTCTCATTCTGAATCTTTGCCATATCTATACGTTTTTAACATCTCAATTATTTTACTTTTGGCTATACTCTCATGATTGCACTCTTTTATTCAAAGAGAATTATTATGTATTGAAAAACAAAACAATGTACTATTTTTCAATATATAAAGTGGAGAGGTAGGTGATAGGTACTTATATGGAAAAACGAATCTTTTCTTCGAAATAGACTTTAGAACATTTTATGCGTCTATGGTTGCTAAAAAAACATTAATTCCTGGTCCGCTCTATGAATAACCGATAAATTTTGCATCTATGGTTCTCTTTGTGCTTGTATATATCGTGTTTTGATATTTATTTGATCTGTTTGTCTCCTTTTTTAATAGTGTGTTGTTTGTGAATATTGTTTCTAGGTAACAAAATGATATTTGTTGGATGTTGGGAACAGGAGTTGAAATAGAATTCAAATCGTCTGAAAGTAGATGAGTTTGTGATATTCGGCGGGTAAAATGAACTTGGTTTTAAAGAAAGATTCCGTTGGTTTAAAACCAACGCCTCGTTCCTTTAAAACCAAAAACTCTTTTTAATCCTTTAAAACTTGCATAATCCATGGATTTTATGCAGAAAAGCAGTTGCGTATTGCATATTTATAAGTCATTTTGTGCAATAATTCGTCTGGAACACAGGTTTCTCTCTGCTTTTTAATAATAGAAATCTTAAAGATGGGACATTGAATTCCACTTTCACTATTGTTGTCAATCGAACAATAGAGATTTTTGCGATGATGACACTATCCTGATCACATACTGTCAGTATCCGGTAGGTATGGTAACACTATACCAGCAGGATGGTGTCACTATGTTCAAACGCTCGTTATGACAAAAGTATGGAAGAGAAAGACTTGAAATAAAAAAGAGGAAATCCCGCTACCGGAACTTCCTCTTTTTTATTTCGAATCTCAGAGTTCAGCTTAGTTGTTAACTCTTTTTTCTTTGATTCTAGCTTTCTTACCAGTAAGAGCGCGCAGGTAATACAATTTAGCGCGACGAACTTTACCTACCTTGTTCACTTCGATGCTATCGATAGCCGGTGATTCGATTGGGAAAATTCTTTCTACACCTACAGTACCTGACATTTTACGTACAGTAAAACGTTTCTTGTCTCCGTGACCGGCGATTTTGATAACAACGCCACGGTACAACTGTACACGTTCTTTGTTACCCTCGATGATACGATATGCTACTGTTACAGTGTCTCCTGCTTTGAAGCTCGGGTGCTGTTTACCGGTAGCAAATGCTTCTTCTGCAATTTTAATTAAATCCATTGTTGCTATTATTAAATTGTTTTATCGTTACAACGCAACATACCAAGTATCTCTTCTCTTGACAGCGATTGCGCGAAAGCGGTGCAAAGTAACGAATTATTTATCAGATAGCCAAATGTTTTGGAGAAAATGATCGGCTGTGAGCTGGTATCGAATGTTTTTGGGGTTACATCAAACAAATGTGGCAATAGATTTGTATCTTTATGATTGGGAATAGGAAAAAAGGCACTGCCGGGGAATGTGGAGAAGGGTTCACTTCTCTTTTGCAGCAGCCTTTATTGATCATTTTAAACAGTAAAAAATGGGGAATTTAATTTCATTTATGAAGAAGGTAGCCGACGGGCTACGGGAAAGTGGGAATTATGGGACCGCCCATATTTACAGGAGTAGCATGAGTGCAATCCTTGCATTCAATGAAAGCGGGAATCTGCCTTTCCGAAAAGTAACTCCGGAGTTTTTGAAAAGTTTTGAAGCGTATCTGCGTGGAAGAAATTGTAGCTGGAATACGGTTTCTACCTATATGCGTACGCTGAGAGCTGTGTACAATCGGGCAGTAGACCGACGCATTGCACCTTATGTACCGCATCATTTCCGGTATGTCTATACGGGGACACGTGCTGATAAAAAGCGTGCATTGGAAAAAGAGGATATGGAACGTCTTATGAAAGATATTCCGAAACAGTTGCACTCGGGAAACAGGGAATTGCAGCGTGCTCGTGGTTTTTTCATATTAATGTTTTTGCTGCGTGGTATGCCTTTCGTCGATCTTGCTTATCTGAAAAAACATGATATAGACGGAAATGTCCTTACTTATCGTCGGAGGAAAACAGGCAGAATGCTGACTGTGACTCTTTTGCCGGAAGCGGTGAAATTGATCAAACAGCATATGAATACCGATCCTGCTTCTCCTTATCTCTTTTCGTTGATTTCCAGCAAGGAAGGAACGGAGGAGGCATATAAGGAATACCAGTTGGCATTGCGCAACTTTAATTATCAGCTGATGATTCTGAAACAAGTGCTGGGACTGACTACGGATCTGAGTTCATATACAGCGCGTCACACATGGGCTACGATGGCTTATTATTGTGAGGTGCACCCCGGTGTCATTTCAGAAGCGATGGGACATTCATCTATCACTGTCACAGAGACTTATCTGAAACCTTTCAAGAATAAGAAAATTGATGAAGCGAATGTTATGGTCTTCTCTTCCTTTAGGAAGTCTTTCTCGGTAGGTAATTGTTTGAATTAAAGCCTGTTACTTTGTAGGTAACGGGGAGATAATACGCTGCAAAGATGAACATATTTTGGAAAACATGCAAACAAAAAAGATATTTTTTCTGATAAACTACTAAAAAAAGGAAATACACCAAACAAAACTGCGGATTTTTTGTGAAGAACACACCATGCTCTCTTATTATTGCAAAAGATTTCCCTCCCCTCTGCTGCTATTCTAAAGCAGGGGTTAAATATATTTTGATACTTATGTTTCTTGTCTACCCTTTAGACGCTTCTTCAGAAGTAGCTACAGGCTGTTTCCCGTTACCTACAAAGTAACGGGCGAATATTATTGGAACTTAGTGTTTAATAATATATTATTAATGTAATTTTTAAGTAGTTATGAAGAAAAAATTTATTAGAGTGATGTTTTTCGGAGCATTGGCGCTAACCACATTTTCATATGTAGGTTGTAAGGACTACGATGACGATATCGATCGGTTAGAGCAGAAGATAACCGAAAATGCCAACGCTATTGCGGAAATCAACAAGCTGATCGAAGGGGGATCTGTGATCACAAAAGTTGAGAACATTACCGGTGGTGTGGAAGTGACATTGAGCAACGGTAAGAGCTTTACCATTAAAAATGGTGATGCCGGAAAAGATGGTACTCAGTGGACAATTGGCGATGACGGATACTGGTATCAGGATGGCAAGAAAACAGAGTTCAAGGCTAAAGGAGACAAGGGAGATCCGGGAGAACAAGGACCTGTCGGTGAACAAGGAAAGCCGGGTGAACAAGGAAAACCAGGTGAACAAGGAAAGCCTGGAATCGATGGTGATACTTATATCCCTGGCGAAGACGGATTCTGGTACAAGAATGAAGTGAAACCGGAGAACAAGACTGAGATGACTTGGATTATCCCGGGAGTTGTTTCTGTGGCCGATATGGGAGATTACTATATCTTTAGTAACCTGAAGAATACAGACGGTACAGTAACTTCTGCTACCATTTACAAATACTCGGCTACTTTCGTATCTTCTTTGGTACATGTAACTTCCAATATTAATAAAGATTTGGGAGATGTTGTATTCTTGCCGGTTATCGCTTATGATGCCAACTCTACAAAGGAGAAGCCTGTGTATGAATATAATAGTAGTGAACAAGTATTGGATCGTACTTTGGTGAACGGATGGGCAGAATATGAATATAAACTGAATCCTGCGAATGTTAATCCTAAGTATTTTACTGGATTAGGCTTTATCGAACAAACTGCTACTACCAGAACAGCGGGCGATGAAGAAGTAGACCCTGTAGAAATCGGATTGCCTATAGCTAAGATTGCTGTCAATGAAAAAGGTAAGTTAGTTGTTAAGGCTACTGCTGGTAATAATACAGATAATCTGAATGCGTTTAAGATGTTCAAGAGTGAAAGAGAACATCATCGTTATGATAATCCTGATGGCAAACCGATGGCAGAATCCAGCAAATATGGTGAAACAGGTAAAGTCAATATGCTTGCTTATCAGGTTAAGAATACGAATGAAGCTGAAGAGTTGATCAATGGTGGTATTGTAGTCTCTGATTATGTGGCTACAAAACGTATGGTAGTTGAACAGGATGAGGCTTCTATCGCTGTAGCAGTAAATACGGATGGTTTCGCTGATCCAGAAGTGATGGCTCCTACTCTTGTTGAATTGTCACACTTGTATAAAATAGAGGAAGTAACTACAGATGAAAAAGAAGATGCAGCCAAAGTGGATGCTTATCTGAAGGACAATATGAAAGTTCCTGTTACTATGCAACTGATGTATACCGAATCTTTGGATTTGAATACAATCATGAAAGGTATAGCTACTACATTCCATACCAACACTCATTTTAAAGCTGATGAAAGCCAATATCTGTTGACTAATCTTGGTTTTGAAAATATTACTTTCAGCTATACTCTGATGAGCTATGAGAAGGCTGAAGTGGACCAAACCAAAAGGTATATTAAGCTTGATGGCAGTACAATCTCCGTAATTGACAAGCAACATGCTGCAATTCACCGCGAACCTGTAGTGAAAGTTGCCATGTCGGTAGATGGCAAATTAGTAATGACAAAATTGCTAAAGATTAAGATTGTCGAAAAGGATCAGTTGACAAAAGACTTCACTAATACCGATTTGACAGAGCAAACTTTGGGTTGCGCTGCTATTTATGGTGGTGGTGACAAATTAGCTGTAGTACCGTTTAAGAACGCAGATCCTGCATATGACAATCTTGTATCCGGTCTTAAGATCGACTTCGACCAATATTTCAATGCATTGGAAGTAAGTAAGGATAAGTTCGTAGAATATTATGGTGAAACACCGGAAGTTGCGATTACTTTCGCTGCTCAGGGTGGAACTGCTGCTGAATTTACAGATTTTGTTGTTGATCCAGAAAACGTATCTACAGCTAAGCAGAATCTGATCATTGATTATTCTAACATTACAGGACATGCTACTAGCAAGAATAACTATGTATACTTCGGATTGAAGAATCAGTTACATGCAGGTACTTATGTGATTAAGTTTACTTATTCCACTAAGAATACGGCACCTAAATACAAATCATTCACTATTACTACTACATTGGTAGTGAAAGATCCTGTACATACATGGGAATACAATCCGGCTATATGGAAGGATAAAGAATATATGATTGGTTATGGTCAGCCTTCTACAGCTGAATATGGAGCACCGTTCTTGATGAAGGCTACTCTTGAAGATGGATTCTTGGATACGTGGGATGGCTGCGGCGAATGGGACTTCGAGATAGCAGATAAAACGATCGAGGCAGAAGATATGAAACTTGAAACTGTGTATGAAGACCTTGGCGGTGGCAAGTATAAACCTTCTCATGTATTGACAATTTATAAAAAGGAATGGCTTGGTAAGAAGATACATATACGTGCTGTAGAATATATTGGCACTCCGAAAGTTAATAAGGATGTTACTCGTAAGATTGACAATTATGTATCTACAGGTACTACTCCTGCTCCTAAGGAATTCGATATCATGTTTGTTAATCCTGTAGGATATGCTCCTGTAACTGATACAAAATGTTTCTTGGTTGACAAGGCCAATACAACTGTTTTGGGAGAAGGCGCTTATCTGCCAATCTATCGTCTATTTAAACTATATGATGTTAAGAGAGGCGAAGCAAATGGCATGATGTTTGATGGTAGCAAAGAGAAACCTTGGTTCGAGAGAAGTTCTATTAAGATCGGTGAAGGCTTATTCAAGATGCATAAGGTTGAAGTTTCTTATGAACTTTCAGATAAGAATAATGCTATCGTATTGGCTGCGGCTTCTTTGATTAAGAACGGAGATAAAGAAATTGGTTTGCTGAAGTGGGATAATAGTAAAGGTACGGCAGTTGGTGATACTGACCAATCGATCATTATCAATGTAAAGATCAAGAATACATGGAATGGTGATCCTGCTCAGACCAGTGAACAAGTCAAAGAAATCACTGTAAAAGTTAAGAAGGCTGATACTAAGTATACAGCACCTAAGTTCCTTGGAACTTTGACTGCTCTTGAAGGCTTAGGCTCATACAAAGACTTGACAGATTAAAGTAAGAAATAGTAAGACATTCATTTGTAAATAGTTTAAGAAGGGTATCTTCATACAAGAGGGTACCCTTCTTTAATAAATCGATGCAATATCATACTTAAACGAAGAAAGGAGATAAGCATGAATAAAAAGAATTTGTGGATAGCTGTATTTGCCTTGTTGGTTGGCGGAACATTTGCTTCCGCACAAGAGAAACAAATCAAGGAAGAAGGTAAAATAGAATTTAAGCCTTATTGGTTGATGCAGGTACAAGTAGGTGCTGCTCACACTGTTGGAGAGGCTAAATTTACAGATCTTATTTCTCCGGCAGCCGCTATCAATGTAGGCTGTCAATTTGCTCCCGCATGGAGTGCCCGCGTAGGTGTCAGCGGATGGCAGGCTAAGGGTAGTTGGGTTGCTCCCCGACAAGACTATCAGTACAAGTATCTGCAGGGTAATGCGGATATCGTATCCGATTTGAGTACTTTGTTTTGCGGCTTCAATCCAAAGCGTGTATTCAATGGTTATATTTTTGCCGGAATAGGTCTTAACCGTGGTTTTGATAATGACGAAGCTGTTGCAATTGACGCAGCTGGCTACAAAATGGATTATCTTTGGACCGAGGGAAAGTTTCTTGTTGCTGGACGTATGGGCTTAGGATGTAATCTGCGTTTGAATGATCATTTGTCCATTAACATCGAAGGTAATGCCAATGTTTTGTCCGACAAATTCAACTCAAAGAAAGCGGGCAATGCTGACTGGCAGTTCAATGCTCTCCTTGGTTTGAATATTAAATTCGGCAAGGGGTATAAAGAGACTCCACCTGTGTATTACGAGGCGAAGCCTGTAGTTGTTGAACAATCGAAGCCTGCTCCTGTGGTAGAGCAGCCACAACCTAAAAAAGAGGTAGTAGTGGTACAGCCAATGAAACAGGATATCTTTTTTGCCTTGAACTCCGCTAAGATACAAGACGACCAAAAGCCTAAAATTGATATGTTGGTAGAATATCTGCAGAAGAGTCCGTCTGCAAAGGTAAAAGTGACCGGCTATGCGGATGCTAATACAGGCAATTCTAAGATCAATAAAACACTGTCTGAAAAACGTGCAGCCAATGTCGCGGAAGTTCTGAAAACTAAAGGAATAGCTTCTGATAGAATCATTGCCGATTCCAAAGGTGACACCGTTCAGCCATACAAAACACCTGAAGAAAACCGGGTGAGTATCTGTATCGCTGAATAAATCATGTTGCTCAACCGATACGTAAGTAACGGATGCGACTACTTTGCGGTTATCTGTCTCTGTGAAGCGGTTGATAATCGTTTTCCCCACTAAGGATTTTCCCCACTATAGTCCTTAGTTTATTTTAGTAATAAGGAGAGGAGAGGCTTGCACTTGCGAAAGACCGGGTCTTTCACTAACTCTACTTGAGGGACGTTCCTAATTTCCCCTTTTTCCCTGGGAACGTCCCTTTTTTATTGCATATCGTTGATGATAGTTTTATATCCATTTTCCCCATATAAAACTTAAGATATATACAAAAATGTCACACGCCCAATAGCACTTTGGGATTTTGAACAAATATATCCCTATCTTTGTCTTTTAAGATTTAGGGAAATAGAAAGAAAAGGTGTTATGGAAGAAGCATGGGAAAGGGAATCTTCTTCCTCTTAAAACAGCCTTTTAAGTATCATTTAAATTCGTATAATAATGGGGAATTTAATTTCATTCATGAAAGACGTAGCCGATGGGCTGCGGGAAAGTGGGAATTATGGGACCGCCCATATTTACAGGAGTAGTATGAGAGCCGTCATTTCATTCCACGGAAGTGGGAATCTTCCTTTTCGGAAAGTGAATCAGGAGTTTCTAAAAAATTTCGAAACGTATTTGCGTGGAAAAGATTGTAGCTGGAATACGGTTTCCACCTATATGCGCACATTGCGTGCAGTGTATAACCGGGCGGTTGACCGACATCTTGCTCCTTATGTGCCTCATCATTTTCGTTATGTCTATACAGGGACGAGGGCTGACAGAAAACGTGCACTGGACAAAGAGGATATGGAACGATTGATGGCAAAGCTGCCGAATCAGCTTTATTCCGGAATCAGAGACTTACAACGTACACGTGCCTTCTTTTTATTAATGTTTATGCTTCGCGGCATTCCATTCGTAGACCTTGCTTACTTGAAGAAGCGTGATATAGAAGGGAATGTCCTGACTTATCGCCGAAGAAAGACCGGCAGAATGCTGACCGTAACTCTTCTGCCCGAAGCAATGAAACTGATCAGGCAATACATGAATACTGATCCTGCCTCTCCTTATCTTTTTTCGCTGATCGCCAGCAAGGAAGGAACAGAAGAAGCGTATCGTGAATATCAGCTGGCCCTTCGTTATTTTAATAGCCAACTGGTGATTCTGAAAGGAGTGTTAGGATTGACTGCTGACTTAAGTTCATATACTGCCCGTCATACATGGGCTACGATGGCATATTATAGTGAAGTGCATCCCGGTATCATTTCAGAAGCTATGGGACATTCATCTATCACAGTAACAGAGACTTATCTGAAACCTTTTAAGAATAAGAAAATTGATGAGGCTAATGCAACGGTTTTCTCTCCCTTTAGAAAAACGTTTTTGAAGATAAGCTGCTGATTAATATGGTGTTACTTCTTAGGTAACGGCAAGAAAACACGCTGCAAATATGGACATATTTTGGAAAACATGCAAACAAAAAAGATATTATTTCTAATAAACAACTAAAAAAAGGAAACACATCGAACAAAACTGCGGATTTTTTGTGAAGAACACACCTTGCTTTCTAATTTTTGCAAAAGATTTCCCTCCCCTCTGCCGTCTCTCCAAAGCAGGGGTTAAAAATATCGTAACTTATTTATTGAAAATGGCCCGCAGACGCTTCTGTCGGAGTGAGAAAATCCATTATCCCGTTACCTAAGAAGTAACGGGCAAGTATTATTTGAACTTAGTGTTTAATAATATATTATTAATGTAATTTTTAAGTAGTTATGAAGAAAAAATTTGTTAGGGTGATGTTCTTAGGGGCATTGACACTTGCGGTTAGTACAGCTGTTACTAGCTGTAAGGACTACGACGATGACGTTAAAAATCTGCAAGAGCAGATTGATAAGATCACGTCGAACAATCCTGTAAGCAAGGAAGATATGCAATCGGCTATTTCGAGCGCAATAACCTCTTTGCAAAGCCAATTGGAAACAGCTATCGCAGGTAAAGCTGACAATCAGGCTGTAGTCGCTTTGCAGACTAAAGTTACTGAACTGACAGAAGCTTTGAAGGGAAAAGTTGATGCTTCTAAGGTTGAAGAATTAATGAAGGACATTGAATCTTTGTCTAAAGAAGTAAATTCTGTAAAAGGAAGTTTGGATGAAACCAAAACTAATTTAGAGAAGGAGATCTCTGATCTGAAGAAGCAATTGGAAAATGCAGCAGGCAAAGAGGAAGTTGATGCATTAACTTCACAACTTGCGGAACTGCAGACAAAACTGACTGCTGTAGAACAAGCAACGAAAGATAATGCAGCTACAATTGCAACATTAACTTCTCAGATTGCTAAGTTGGACGATATTCAGATTGCTATCAAAGCATTGCAGGACGCTGACAAAGAATTTGTGAAAACAGGTGATTTGGCTGCATATTCTACAACTGAGGAGATGAAAAAGTACCTCTCTAATGAGCTTGCCTCTTACATGACAGATACAGAAATTGCAACGTATGTAAGTGATGCTATTCAAACACTCAAAGAGACTGAACTGAAAAATATCAGTGATGATTTGAGTGAATACAATGGTACTTTAACTGAACATATTAATGCATGGAATGCTTTTGTAGAAGGTTCTAACTTGAAGACATTGAAAGATGTTGAAGGTAAACTTACTACATTAGGACAGTTTGATGATGCAATTAATTTGGCACTTACAGAAGGTAAGTATGATGATTTCGCAGCTTTGGTAACGCAAGTGAATACATTGAAAACTAATTATGCTAACTGCGTTACTACCGAGAATGTGAACGAAAAAGTAAATGCTGCTTTGCAGGCTGCTTTGAAGGATAATGATTCGGAATTCGCAAAATTGTCAGAACGTGTAGCTAAATTAGAGAAAGAAATGGGTGCTATGAAGAATATGATTCAGAGTGTAACCTATATTCCTACAAGTTCTGATAGAAAAGTAAACTTTGTTACTTTGCATGCGAAGAAAGATAAGAATGATGCTAAATTTGCAGTAACTCTTGCTGGTGCTTCTACACAGGATGTTAAGTTCCGTATTGCTCCGGCTACTGCTGCCGCAGAATTTGCTACAAACTATAATGTAGTATTCAGTGCAGATCAGGCTATTACAAGGGCTACACTTCCTACTGAAATGTTTAAGATTGTCGGTGAGCCGGTAGTGAAAGATGGTTTCATTACTTATACTATTCAGTCAAATGCTGACCAAAGTTATTCAGTATGTATGCATGTGACTACTAAAGATGATAAAGTTGAAACTTTAGGTAAAACAGACATTACATCTGATTATTTCGCAGCAATTTTGGGAGATAAGTATTTGGTAGATGCTTACTATAAAGCAACTTCTACTGATAAGACTATTTACTATGACCAAGAAGGCAAAGATGAAGGCAAGGCTGATTACAATATCGGTAAGGTTGTTTTGTCTGTTGCTGACGATGCAACTGGGACTCCGACTAATGACGTCTCATTAGATGAATATCCGGGATTTGATGTTAGCAAACTTGTGACTACATTTGAAGTTTCTAATGAAACTTATTTCAAAATAGAAGATGGTATTGTTACATTAACTAAATACAATACTCCTAGCTATACGGATGAGACTGGAGTTGTAACTGCTACAGTTGCTGCAACCGGATTTTATACGAAAGAAGATGCTAAATCTCTTGGTACTGTTAGTGTAATGAAGACTGCTAAGACTGCTGAAATTAATTATGGTGAAATAAAAGCTATTTGGAAGGCTACTGCTGAAACTATTGAGGCAACTTCCTTCCCATTAGCTACTATTTATGATGATCCTAAGGTACAGTTGACTGCTAGTGAGTTTGCTGCTCTTACAGGCACACCAACTCAAACAGACGCTAAGGGTGATAAGGCTTGGTTCAATGTAGCACAAAAGACTAATGTATTAACAGCCACTGTCAAAGCTCAGGCTCCTGAAGGTAAGTATCCTATTGAAGTTGTATTTACATCTACAGATAAAGCGAGAGTCATTACTGTAAAAGCTACAATAGTTGTAGGATATCCGGAAATCACGGCTCTGACAGTTAATGAAAGCTTCTGGGATGGTGAAATTAATAATGGCAAGGTTGGATTTACTCCGACACTGAATGACGATAAGAAACCATCTGAAATTACAACAGAATATACATTGTCTGACTTATTCCCAAATTATGCAGAGGTACAGAAAGTTGTAGATAAGATCAGTGGAGCTACACTTGCTATTTCAGTTCCTGATGTGGATAAGATTGATGGTGTTACGTATAATGAAGCAACTACAAAATTGACTTTCGATAAGGATGCTTATACAGGCTATCAGGATGATGGAAAAACAAAAGCTACAGTTAAAGTAGTGGCTACAGTTACATTGACTGGTGTTACTAAACCGCTTCAGGAATATTCTGCAGTAGTTAGCATCAAGAATATTAGTGGTTCTTGGGTAGCAGGCAAATTGACTGCATCTTTGAATGATAAAGCTGCAACTTACAAGCTGGCTGATAACTTTGCATGGAATGATATGAGAGGTAAAGCTATGTGGAAGAGCGGTGCGGAAGTTGCCGATGAAAAAGATTTTGGTACTAAGACTCCACTTAGCATTTATGGTCTGACTGCTCCTACATTTAAGTTTGTGGATGCACAAGGTAAGGATGCTACTTGTGAGTATCTGAGCATTGATGAAAATTCAGGAGAACTGACATTTACTACTACTGGTAAGGGATATGAGTTCATTAAACCATATACTACTTACGTAATGGTAGTTGCTGAATCTCAGTGGGGTGATATTACAGGTTATAAGAATAATAACATTATTGCCGTAACAATTCCTGCTAATGCTCAATAAAGCATGATATGTCACGATAGAAATATCGACAGAAAATAAGAAGGGTATCTTTTTCAAAAGAAGGATACCCTTCTTTACTAAGTAATGCAATATCGCACTTAAAAAGAAAGAATAAGTATGAACATGAAGAGTCTGTGGATGACTGTATTTGCACTATTGATTGGTAATACAGTGATTTCTGCGCAAGAGAAACAAATCAAGGAAGAAGGTAAAATGGTATTTAAGCCTCATTGGTTTATGCAAGTGCAGGCGGGAGCTGCTCACACACTTGGAGAAGCCAAGTTTAGTGATCTTATATCTCCTGCTGCAGCTGTAAATGTTGGCTATCAGTTTGCCTCGGCATGGCGTGTACGAGTTGGAGCTAGTGGATGGCAAGCAAAGGGAAGATGGGTATCTCCTCAGCAAGACTATCAATACAAATATCTACAAGGAAGTGCAGATATTATCTCTGATTTAAGTACATTATTTTGTGGATTTAATCCAAAGCGTGTATTCAATGGTTATGCTTTTGTGGGTGTTGGTTTGAATCATGCTTTTGATAATGATGAAGCTAATGCGCTTGATACGAGAGGCTATCAAATGGAATATTTATGGAAAGACAGCAAAAACTTCGTATCAGGCCGTTTGGGCTTAGGATGTAACTTACGCTTGAACGATTGTTTGGCTATCAATATCGAAGGTAATGCGAATATCTTATCCGATAAATTCAACTCCAAGAAAGCGGGAAATGCCGACTGGCAGTTTAATGCTTTGGTTGGTCTGAATATTAAGTTTGGTAAAGGCTATACGAAGACCAAACCAGTGTACTATGAAGCGGAGCCTGTAGTAGTGGAGCAACCGAAGCCTGCTCCTGTGGTAGAACAGCCGAAACCTGTAAAGGAAGAGGCAGTAGTGGTACAGCCGATGAAACAAGACATTTTCTTCGCTTTGAACTCTGCACGTATTCAAAATGATCAAAAAACTAAGATTGATGCATTGGTAGAGTATTTGCAGAAAAATTCATCAGCAAAGGTGAAAGTGACAGGCTATGCTGATGTTGACACTGGTAATCCTGGAATCAACAAAACTTTATCTGAAAAACGCGCAGCCAATGTTGCGGATGTTCTGAAAGCAAAAGGAATAGCAACCGACAGAATTGTGGTTGATTCCAAAGGTGATACAGTTCAGCCTTATAATACCCCGAAAGAAAACCGTGTGAGTATCTGTATCGCTGAGTAACAGAGATATAAACAAGTTATGAATAAGAAAATATATGTTGCTTCATCGATACAAAAGTGTTTCTATTGATACAAAAATATCATTGATACAGTAAGTATCGAATGCAACTACTTTGCGATTATCAGCTTCTGTGAAGAAGCTGATAATCGTGTTTCCCACTAAGGATTTCCCCACTATAGTCCTTAGTTTCTTTTAGTGAAGAGAGGAAAGGTCTGCACTTGTGAAAGACCGGGCTTTTCGCTAACTCTATTCAAAGGACGTTCCTAATTTCCCCTTTTTCCCTGGGAACGTCCTTTTTTATATTTATTGTTTTTTTTATTTAGGAAAGGGATAATTTCTCTTTTGTTCGCTTAGTCAGAATTTTGCATTATCTTCGCATTATCTTTTGAATAAAAGCAAAACGATAACAATTATGGCACTACCGATAAATGTAAACGACTTAATGTCTAAAAACAAAGTAGAGGGCAATCGAATTGAGTTTAAGAAAGGATGGAACCCTTCAAAGATTTATCATTCGATTTGTGCCTTTGCCAATGATCTTGATAATTTGGGAGGTGGTTATATTCTTGTAGGTGTGGATGAAGAGAATGGGATGGCTAAACGTCCAGTAGCAGGTATTCCTGAAAATTCTATTGATAAAATATTGAAAGAAATGGTAGGGTTTAATAATAAGATTGAGCCTTATTATATGCCCCGCACCTCGGTGGAGGAAGTCGATGGGAAGACTATATTAGTTATTTGGGTGCCGAGCGGGGGAAATCGTCCGTTTAGTGTGACGGAAGATGTAACATCTAAGCATGGTAGACCGAAATTTTATATTCGTAATGGTAGTAGCTCCATAGAGGCGAAGGGTGAGGTTCTTGACCAATTACGTGAACTGGCTAATCGGACACCGTTTGATGATCGGGGTAATCCCGAAATCAAGCTTGACGATATTTCGCCTGTGCTGGTGTATGATCATTTGAAGAAAGTTGGTAGCCGTCTTATGAAAAGTTTTAATGCTCAAGAATTAGATAAGACTTTGGAACAAATGAACCTTTATGAAGGACCGACAGAGCGTAGGTACCTTAAAAATGTCACAGCAATGATGTTTTGCGAGGAGTTGCAAAAGTTTTTTCCTGTTACCCGTGTAGAGATCGTAGTATTTCCTGAAGGAAGGATTCAAAATCCAAATAATTTTTATGAAGCTCCTGTTATAACAGGTACTGTGCCACAGATAATAAAAGAGACTCTGAATTATCTGCGCACTTTTATCCGCGAATATGTAGTGAAGCCCAAAAATCGTGCCGAGTCAATCCGCTACTTCAATTATCCTTATCAAGCATTAGAAGAAGCAGTTGTAAATGCATTGTATCATCGTGATTATCAAGAACGTGAACCTGTTGAGATAACCATTGAACCAGATAAAATCTCAATATTGAGTTATTCGGGTCCCGATCGTTCGGTTACGATTGAAGCCATTCGGAAAGGGGAGTTGCTGCGCTCACGAAGATATCGCAATCGTCGATTGGGTGATTTTCTGAAAGAATTAGATTTGACAGAAGGACGAAGTACTGGAATTCCGACGATACAGGATGAACTTCGTAGGAATGGTTCACCAAAAGCTATTATAGAAACAGATCCTGACAGGACGTATTTCATGATAGACATACCTTGTCGTGAAGGCGTTGAAACAACTCTTTCTATTGGTGAACGACGGAGTAACGACAGAGTAAAGCGACAGAGTAACGACAGAGTAACGACAGAGTTGGTGATTTTGGAATATTGTTTGAACGCTCGTTCGAGACGTGATATTTTAGAACATCTAAATTTGAAATATCATTCAGACAATTATAAAAAATATATTAAACCTCTTATAGATAAAGGGTACCTACATTATACTGAACCCAAGTCGCCAAGTAGTCCAACACAGAAATATATAACTTCAGTATTAGGGAAAGAATTCTTAAGTTGATATTGGGAAATAGAAAGCAAAAGGTTTTCTCCCGAAGATAATTTTATAAAATATAAAATGTACATTTGTAGCATAAACAAAAGAAAGAAGATGAAACGAAATTACGTAAAGTATACTTCGGGAGCTATTCTGACAGGACTAATCCTATTCACTTCCTGTCAATCTACCCGTGAAGTTCAGGCAAATTATGAAGTTGCCCAGATAGAAGGAACCCGGATTTGTATGGATTCAACCTGGGATGCTCATCCCGACGAAAAGGCTGCCGTCCTGCTTAAACCCTACAAAGAAAAAATAGATAAGATGATGTATGAGGTGATTGGCGTCAGCGAGATGACGATGGACAAAGGACGGCCTGAGAGCTTGCTTTCCAACCTGGTCGCCGAAGTGCTACGACTCTCTGCAGAGCGTGTACTGAAGCATCCTGCCGATATTGGAATCATGAATATGGGCGGTTTGCGCAACATACTTCCACAGGGCGATATCACAGTCGATGCTGTTTTCGAAATACTTCCTTTTGAAAATTCTCTCTGCGTACTGACGATGAAAGGTACGGAAATAAAAAGACTGGTGGAAGTCATTGCCTCCTTGCATGGTGAAGGACTGAGCGGAGCGCATCTGGAAATAACAGAAGACGGAAAACTCCTGAAAGCAACCGTACAGGGAAAAGAGATCGAAGATGACAAAGACTATACCGTAGCTACCATTGACTATCTGGCGGACGGAAACGACGGACTCACTCCCTTTATCAACGCGGATAAGCGTGAATGCCCGGATGGACTGACATTGCGCGGACTGTTCCTCGACTACGTAAGACAACAGACAGCGGCAGGTAAGAAGATTACCTCTAAACTGGATGGACGTATCACCGTTGTTCCGGCATCCGACCGGAAATAAAGAAATGAAAAGAGAATAAATAACCAAGGCTTACAATGAAATCTCTGTATTTTATGACAACTCATAATCATATAACTTCCGTCTTGAATATATTCAAAGGAAGAACCGGAAAGTGGCTGATGCTTTTCCTCCTTTTACTACCTGCATTGGCAACTGCCCAGGAAACAAAAAAACTAATCATACTGCAAACCAGTGATGTACACAGCCGGATTGAACCTATGACTCAGGAAGGCGACCGGAACTACGGTCAGGGTGGATTTGTCCGTCGGGCAAGTTTCCTGCAGCAGTTCCGCAAAGAAAATCCGGATGTACTGCTGTTCGATTGCGGCGATATCTCGCAAGGCACTCCTTATTATAATATGTTTAAAGGTGAGGTAGAAGTCACCCTGATGAATGAAATGGGATACGATGCAATGACAATCGGTAACCACGAGTTCGATTTCGGTTTGGACAACATGGCTCGTCTATTTAAATTAGCCAAGTTTCCGGTAGTATGTGCCAACTATGATCTTGATGCCACAGTACTCAAAGATATCGTAAAACCTTATGTCATTCTGGATCGTTTCGGCTTGAAGATCGGAGTTTTCGGGTTGGGAGCGAAGCCGGAAGGACTGATACAGGCCAATAAATGCGAAGGGGTAATCTATAAAGACCCGATCGCCGTATCCAATGACATTGCCGCACAACTGAAAGAAGAAGGATGCGATGTCATTGTATGCCTGTCACATCTGGGTATTCAGATGGATGAGAAGCTGGTAGCCAACACCCGTAATATCGATGTTATTCTGGGTGGGCATTCTCATACCTTTATGGAAAGCCCCAAGAATTATCTGAACATAGACGGGAAAAATGTCCCCGTTATGCACACCGGAAAGAATGGAATTTATGTTGGACGACTGGATTTGACCTTGAATAAAAAATGAGATTATTAACATATATACTGGCTATTCTGCTACTTCTTCCTGTCAAGGCCAGGGGAGAAGCAATAGATACTCCCGTAGAACCTTTACTACTTTATAAAGCTAAACAAGATGTCCGTTGTCAACAATGGGTAGACTCCATTATGAATAAGCTGACGCTTAAAGAGAAAGTCGGTCAGTTGTTTATATATACGATTGCTCCGGTAGATACCAAGCGCAACCAGATATTGCTGAAGGATGCCGTCGATACTTATAAAGTCGGCGGACTGCTGTTTTCCGGTGGGAAGATGCAGACCCAGGCGGAACTGACTAATCGAGCCCAGCGCATGGCAAAGTTACCGTTAATGATCACTTTTGACGGAGAATGGGGGCTGGCAATGCGTCTGCGTGGTACTCCTGTCTTTCCCCGAAATATGGTGCTCGGATGTATTCAGGATAATAAATTAATCTATGAATATGGTCGCGAGATGGCACGCCAATGTGTACAGCTAGGTGTACAAGTCAACTTTGCTCCGGTGGCGGATGTGAATATCAACCCCAAGAATCCGGTGATCAATACCCGTTCCTTCGGTGAAGACCCCGTGCGGGTGGCGGATAAGGTAGTAGCTTATGCTTCCGGTCTGGAAGGCGGAGGCGTACTATCCGTCTGTAAGCATTTCCCCGGACATGGTGATACGGATGTAGACTCGCACAAAGCGCTTCCGGTACTTCCCTTTACCCGCGAACGTCTGGACAGTGTAGAACTTCATCCTTTTAAAGAAGCGATCCGTGCCGGATTGAGCGGTATGATGGTCGGACACCTGCAAGTTCCGGTTATTGAACCGATAGGCGGACTTCCTTCTTCTTTATCCCGTAATATCGTATACGATCTGCTGACAGAAGAATTTGCTTTCAAAGGACTGATCTTCACGGATGCCCTTGCCATGAAAGGCGTTTCGGGCAATGGAAATGTCAGTCTGCAGGCATTGAAGGCAGGGAATGACATGGTACTGGCTCCCCGTAACCTGAAGGAGGAGATAGCCGCCGTACTCGATGCCATTGATAAGGGAGAATTGACACGCGAAGATATTGAAGAGAAATGCCGCAAAGTACTGACTTATAAATATGTGCTCGGACTAAAAAAGAAACCGTTTGTCCAGCTATCCGGTTTAGGGCAACGGATCAATACTCCTCAGACACGTGATTTAATCCGCCGGTTGAATCTGGCTGCGATTACTGTGCTGAATAATGAAAATCATGTTCTCCCTTTGCATACGAATCAAAAAGAAACGATGGCATTGCTCGAAGTCGGTGATGCGGGTGAAACCAATGCGTTGGCGGAACAGTTGTCGAAATACACTTCTTTGTCACGTTTCCGCCTTCGTCCCGGTATGACGGAAGAGGCGAATCAGCGGTTACGGGACTCATTGGCTGCCTATAAACGAATTATTGTCGCCGTAAGTGAACAGAAGCTGTCACCTTATCAGACCTTCTTCGGTAAATTTACTACTGAAGCTCCGGTCATCTATGCTTTCTTTACGCAGGGTAAGATGATGTTGCAGATACAGCGTGCGGTTGCCCGTGCCTCGGCAGTGGTGCTGGGACACAGCCCTAATGAAGATGTGCAGCGGCAGGTGGCGGATGTGCTCTTTGCCAAAGCTACGGCGGACGGAAGATTATCGGCCGGTCTTGGAGAACTCTTTCAGGCAGGAGACGGTGTTACGATTACTCCGAAAACACCTTTGCATTTTATTCCGGAAGAACATGGGCTTTCTTCTGTCGCCCTGCAACGAATTGATTCGATCGCTTTGGATGGTGTACGTCAGGGAGCTTATCCCGGTTGCCAGGTGATCGTGATGAAAGAGGGTCATGTGATGGTAGACAAGACATTCGGCACTCACACCGGAACGGGAAGCGCACGTGTGCAGCCGACCGATATCTATGACTTGGCTTCACTCTCCAAGACTACTGGTACAGTGCTTGCTTTAATGAAACTTTACGATAAGGGACGTTTTAATCTGACGGACAGAATTGCAGACTATCTGCCTTTCCTTCAGCGTACTAACAAGAAAGACATAACCATTCAGGAACTGCTTTACCATCAGTCCGGCTTGCCGCCCGGAATTGCTTTTTATCGGGAAGCCATCGATGAAGATAGTTATGAAGGCAGACTGTTCATGTCCCGCAAAGATGCACGGCATCCGTTGCAGTTGGGAACTTCCACATGGGCGAATCCTAATTTTGCATTTAAAAAGGAATATGTTTCAAAGGTTAAAACCGGAGATTACACCTTGCAAATCTGTGATAGTCTGTGGCTGAATCCTTCTTTCTTCAAGGAAATGGAGAAGAAGATTGCAGACGCACCGATGAAACCTAAAACTTACCGATACAGCGATGTCGGTTTTATCCTGTTGCGTCTTCTGGTTGAGAAACTTGCGGGAATGCCGATGGATGCCTACTTGCAACGTGAATTTTATGAACCGATGGGACTGGAACGTACAGGATACCTTCCTTTGCGCCGCTTTCCGAAATCGGAAGTTGTACCTTCTTCTGTCGATCGTTTCTTGCGTAAGACTACCCTTCAGGGATTTGTGCACGATGAGGCTGCCGCTTTCCAGGGAGGCGTTTCGGGAAATGCCGGATTGTTCTCGAATGCACGTGAAGTGGCACAGGTTTATCAGATGTTGCTGAACGGTGGTGAGTTGAACGGACAGCGTTATTTAAGCAAGGAAACCTGCCAGTTGTTTACAACGGAAGTTTCCAAAATCAGCCGTCGCGGACTTGGATTTGACAAACCGGATACCCGTAATCCGGAAAAGAGCCCTTGCGGAAAGCATACACCGGCAAAAGTATACGGTCATACCGGATTTACCGGAACGTGTGCCTGGGTAGATCCCGACAATGGCTTGGTTTATGTATTTCTGAGCAACCGGATTTATCCGGACGTAACCAACCGGAAGTTAAGCCGTCTGGAAATTCGCGAACAGATACAGGATGCGATCTATAAAGCGATTCAAAGCAAATAAAAAATGAAGAGCCCCTCTGCCGAAGTAGAGGGGCTCTTGCTTATTAATGTAAAATCAAGTAGTTGCTCGGGTTAGAATGAAACACCCACGCGGAAACCGAAGTTGTTCAGTCCGTCTACACTGTAATGCAGTACATCAGCTTTATTGGTACCATAGCTGTAGTACAGAGCAAAGTGCAGGCCCGGTCCGTAAACCCAAGGGAATACATTGACACCTACTTCAGGAGAAGCGTAGAATCCCCAGCTGTTTTCTCTGGCTTCCAACATATTGAAGTTGGAACGGATCTTAGCATATTCAGCACCTAATTTTGCACTGACATAAGGTTGTACGGCTCCACCGCGATTCCATTGGTAGCGGGCGGCAGCACCGAAAGGCAACTGGAACATTGTGTGTTGCTGATCAGTTGTAACGTCACCTGCACCTATCTTGAATGTTTCGCGAGGAATATACTCGTGGTTGCTGTGATAGTTTAGGAAAAGACCCAGACCCAGGTTAGGAGTAACGAAATAACCACCTTCAAAGTTCATACCCCAACCGCTGGCTTTGTCTGCAAAATTATTGCTCAATGGAACATTGAACTGCCAGTCTATATTAGCATATCCATTGTCTGATAGCTGTGCCTTAGCCGGCATGGCAAAGGCGATGGCAATGGCTGCTAGCGCCACTACCTTGAAATATATATTCTTTCTTGTTTTCATAACAGTTGTAGTTGTTTATTTGTTAGTAAGATAAGGTGACTGAGTGAATGACTGGTTCACTGCTTCAATAGCAAGAGTGCGGTTGATAGCTTTAGAGCCTGTTTCAAATCCAGTCAGATAGCTTGTCCAGACTACAGGAAGTTTTTTGCCTTCACCTTCATCTGCTTTCAGGTTCACCATTTCTGTAATGAATGAGTTGGTGCTATAGCTGTAGGTCACAGCGTACGGATAGTACCATCCGCCCCAGTTACCCCAGTAGCTGGGTCCCCAGTAGCCGGGGTATCCCCACCACCATTCAGGTTGTGTGTAGCCGGTGAAATAATAAGTACTTGCGATGTAGCTTACCTGAATACCAAGATCGGCACTTTCTTTATCGGCAGCCGGTTGATAACCTTTCGCTTCCATATTTTCTGTGTAAGCAGCCAGAATTTGCTCAGCGCCTTCTCCTTCGAGATATTCCGGTTCTTTGCTGTCAGAGATAACCAAGATTTTGTCAGCCAGATAGAATGTGCTGAAGTCTTTGAAGTTGGCTTGCTTGTCGTAGTTAGTGTATACCAGATAGTTGTCATCCAGCTTACCCATGTCCGGGTCTTTTTCGCAAGAAGCGAGTGCAAAGACCGCCAATAAAATAGGAATTAATTTCTTCATATCTTTTATAATGTTTAGGTTATATAAAAATCACGCCCTGGTACCTTGGGGCTTTTGTTACAAACAACAAGAAATGTGTAAAAAGGTTCGTGCAAATGATTATCTTTGCGAGAAAATTAACACTCAAATGCTTATGAAACACATTCGGATACCTCTTTTCGTATGGTTCTCAATCGTGCTGCTGATCGCAGTTGCGCCCGTCTCATTGTCGGCGCAGGAATCGTTTATTCAGAAGATCGAAAAAAATAAGTCCGTCAGCGGAATAAAGTCGCTCGACACCAGCCGCTTCCCGGAAAAGTATGTAATGTACCTGACTCAGCCGCTGGATCATCGACATCCCGAAAAGGGAAGTTTCCGCCAGCGGGTGATTGTGGGACACGTCGGTTATGACCGTCCCACAGTGATTGTCACTGAAGGATATGGGGCAGGGTATGCTTTGCGCCCCACTTATCGGGAAGAACTTTCTGAATTGTTCGATGCCAATATGATCTTTGTGGAGCATCGCTACTTTCTCGAATCCACTCCCGAACCGTGCGACTGGCAATACCTGACCGCAGAGAATTCTGCCGAGGATTTGCATGCCGTGACAACCGCTTTCAAGACTTTATATCCTGGCAAATGGATCAGTACGGGGATCAGCAAGGGTGGGCAGACCTCCTTATTATACCGTGTTTTCTTCCCCGACGATGTGGATGTTTCCGTGCCTTATGTTGCTCCTCTTTGTTATGCGCGTGAAGACGGTCGGCACGAACCTTTCCTCCGCCGGGTAGGTACGGAAGCCGATAGGAAAAAAATAGAAGATTTCCAGTTGGAAGTATTGAAGCGAAAGGCTCGTTTGTTGCCCCGTTTTGAAAAAATGTGTACTGAAAAGAACTATACATTCCGCGCTCCTCTGGAAGAAATATACGATTTCTGTGTGCTGGAATATTCTTTCTCTATCTGGCAATGGGGAACGGATATCCGTAGTATACCGGAAATCTCGGCTTCTGACGATACACTGCTGGATCATTTGCTGGCAATCAGCGGACCTTCTTATTTTATAGTAGACAGCCCGACTCTTTCTTTCTTCGTGCAGGCTGCCCGCGAATTGGGGTATTATGGATACGATATCGCTCCTTTTAAACCTTACCTTTCTATAAAGACCAGCAAGGATTATCTGAGAAGACTGATGTTGCCGGAAGATATGCGGAAGATGAAATTCGATAAGACATTGAGCAATAAGATTGTGCGGTTCTTGAAGAAGAACGATCCGAAGATGATTTTTATCTATGGTCAGAATGATCCCTGGACAGCTGCCGGAGTAACATGGCTGAAGAATAAAAAGAATATTCATGTTTTTGTAGAGCCGGGAGGCAGTCATCTTGCACGCATCGGTACAATGTCCGAAGATCAGAAGCAGAAAGTGATGTCTCTTCTTAGAGGGTGGCTTGAAGAATGACGAAACGAGAAACGGTGAACAACCTGTAATATATGAACAGGCGGTTCACCGTTTTATTCTTCTGCAAGCCGATATTACATGTATCGGGCTGCTTGATTTAGGAATCTACCGATTCGAATAGCGGTTTCAGTAATTCCGGTATTTCCACTTTTTCAAGTGCTAATTGTCGGACTAGTTTTTTACCGCTCTGACTGAGATGGAACTGCATCAGTCTCCGGTCCTCTTCCCCGAGTGTTCTGACAATCAGTTCTTTTTCTTCCAGAATCCGGAGCATCTTTGAAGCGTGCGAGGGTGTCAGCTCCGTTCGTTTGGACAGGCTCGTGGCCGTCATATTATTGGGCGAGGCTTCTTGCAGGGCACATAATATCATCGCTTCATTTAATGATACCTGATACACTTTTTCAAATGCATCTTCAAATCTTGCCATTGCTTTGAATACATCGCGCATTACACATATTGTCTTCATATGCTACTTGTTTTTTTGTTTGTTCTTTTTCTATATAAACAGGTTGATATTTGCATTATCCGCCCGTTCCATGTATGTTGCTACTCCGCCTATTGTCACTTCGTCCAGAAGTTCTTCCTGTTTCACTCCCATAACGTCCATGGACATTTGGCAGGCGATAAATTCCACACCGTTCTCCAGAGCTTGTTGGCGTAAGGACTCCAGAGAGTCGATTCCTTTCCGGTTCATGATGTACCGCATCATTTTTCCTCCTATTCCTCCCATGCTCATTTTAGAGAGTTTCAGCTTTCGGGAACTGGAAGGGAGCATCATGCCGAACATTTTTCCAAAGATATCTTTTTCGACGTTCGGCTTATGCAGCTTCTTGATAACGTTCAGTCCCCAGAAGGTGAAAAAGATCGTTACCTTTTGTCCGGTGGCAGCTGCGCCATTAGCGAGCACAAAGGTAGCTAAAGCTTTGTCTAAATCATCACTGAACATGATGAAAGTTTTTCCTTTGCCTTCACAGGAGGTAACAATATTGCAGGATTTAGGTTCGCCCTTTTCGATCACTACTACAGATTTTCCTCCTGCCGCCTCTTTGGAAATCAACTGATTTCCTGTCGAGTTGCACCATGCGGCAGCATCACGCGGGAATCCCGGATCGGTTGAGGTAATTTCTACCCGGTCGCCGGAAACCAGCGAATCCATTGTCTTTTTCATTTTCAGAATCGGACCCGGACATTGCAGTCCGCAAGCGTCTACACGGATTGTCTTCACTGCTTCAACTGGTGAAACTGTCTTTTGAGGTTGCGCATCTGCCGGCTGTTGTATGTTTGCGTTCGGTTGTGCAGGTACTTCGTTCTCACTTTCTTCTCTCAGGATGATGGGTGCTGCGGCAGCGTGGTATGTTTTCAATCCTCCGGAAAGGTTGCGTACCTTTTCAAATCCATGCTGTACCAGAATGCGATAAGCAAGGTATCCTCTGAGTCCGACGGCACAGAATGTATAGATCATCTTGTCTTTCGGCAGTTCATCCAGCCGGTCACGCAGTTCGTCCAGCGGAATGTTCACTGCACCTGGCAGTGTATTGAGCGAGAATTCGTCAGGAGTACGTACATCCAGCAGGAAATTGTTTTCCATCTCGATATCCCTCAACTGTCTCCAATAGACGGGTTGTACTTTCCCAGTTATGATGTTTTCGGCTACGTATCCTGCAACGGCTACCGGATCTTTGGCAGAAGAGAACGGAGGGGCGTAAGCCTGCTCCACTTTCATCAGATCATAGATCGTACCTTCATGCTTGATGACAAGCGCGATTTCGTCAATTCGTTTGTCTACACCGTCATAGCCGACGATCTGTCCGCCGTACAGTTTACCTGTCTTCGGGTCGAAAGTGATTTTAATACTCATCGGCATGGCATCCGGGTAATATCCTGCGTGAGAGGACGGATGGATGGTCGAAGACATATAATTGATTTCTGCCTGCCGCAATCGTTTGCCGGGTAATCCGGTAGAAGCAACAGTCATGTCGAATACTTTTGCAATGGAAGTTCCGATGGCTCCTTCATAAGGGATGTGTGCTCCCTGAATGTTGTCTGCGACAATTCGTCCCTGACGATTGGCGGGACCAGCAAGGTAATTGAGCCACGGTTTTCCGGTGATCGGGTGGCGGAATTCGATAGCGTCACCGATGGCGTAAATCGATTCGTCCGACGTTTGCAGGTAGTCGTTGACGGCGATTCCTCCGGCTTCGCCGATCTTCAGCTCTGCGGCACGTGCCAGTGTCGTTTCCGGACGTACGCCGATGGAAAGTATAACGATGTCGGCAGAGATGGACTGTCCGTTCTTGAAGATGACTTTCAATCCTTTTCCGTCTCTTTCAAAAGAGGCTACTGCCTGCTCCAGATACAGGTTCACTCCTTTGTCCATCAAATGCTGGTGTACAAGGGATGCCATGGAGAAGTCGATGGGAGCCATCACTTGATTGCCCATTTCCACAATAGAAACTTTAGCTCCTTGTGCGTGCAGGTTCTCTGCCATTTCCAGCCCGATAAATCCGGCTCCGATGACAACAGCCTTTCGGGGAGCATGACTGTTGATATATTCTTTGATTCGGTCTGTGTCGGCTACATTCCTGAGTGTGAAGATTCCGTTCAGGTCGATTCCCGGCAGGGGAGGACGTACAGGGGAGGCTCCGGTCGATATCAGTAATTTGTCGTAGCTTTCCTCGTAAGTGTCTCCGCTACTTTGTCTTACCGTTACTGTTTTTCTCTTCCGGTCGATGAAGATTACTTCATTTTCAGTTCGTACGTCTACACGAAAGCGCGTAGAAAATGCTTCGGGCGTCTGTACAAACAGTTTTTCCCGTTCTTTGATCACGCCTCCGATGTAATACGGCAGTCCGCAATTGGCATAAGAGATATACTTTCCTTTTTCTAAAAGGATGATTTCAGCTGCTTCGTTTGTGCGTCTGATCCGGGCAGCAGTGGTAGCTCCTCCGGCAACGCCTCCAATAATAATGATCTTCATAAGTTTGTTGCGTAAATAGTTTCCTATGGAAATAACAATAAAGTAGGGAGAATTGTTCTCGGATCATAGAAAAAAGACTTATATTTGCGCACCCTGTTTGTCTTTCTTCATTTTTTATAAATTAATTATGAGTAAAATTCTTATCATTGACGATGAGGTTCAGATTCGTAGCCTGTTGGCTCGTATGCTCGGACTGGAGGGTTATGAGGTGTGTCAGGCAGGTGATTGCAAGGCAGCTATCAGGCAGTTGGAAATTCAACAGCCGGATGTGGCTTTGTGTGATGTCTTTCTTCCCGATGGAAACGGGGTCGATCTGGTGTTGAACATTAAAAAGACAGCTCCGAATGTGGAAGTCATTCTTCTTACCGCTCACGGTAATATACCCGACGGAGTGCAGGCAATCAAGAACGGTGCATTTGATTATATAACCAAAGGGGACGATAATAATAAGATTATCCCTCTGATCAGTCGTGCCGTTGAGAAGGCTAAGATGAATGTCCGGTTAGAGAAACTGGAAAAGAAAGTCAGTCAGCTATATTCTTTTGATTCCATTCTGGGAGAATCGAAAGTGCTGAAAGAAGCTGTTATGCTGGCACAGAAGGTTTCGGTGACTGATGTTCCGGTGTTGTTGACCGGAGAAACGGGGACCGGAAAAGAAGTATTTGCACAAGCCATACATTATAATAGTAAGCGGAGCAAACAGAGCTTTGTTGCCGTGAACTGTTCGTCTTTCAGTAAGGAACTGCTGGAGAGTGAAATGTTCGGGCATAAAGCCGGGTCCTTCACCGGAGCTTTGAAGGACAAGAAAGGACTCTTCGAAGAAGCCAACAACGGTACGATCTTTTTGGATGAAATCGGAGAAATGGCTTTTGAACTACAGGCCAAATTGCTGCGTATTCTCGAAACAGGCGAATATATAAAGATAGGAGATACGAAACCGACGCACGTGAATGTTCGTATTATTGCTGCTACCAACCGCAATCTGACAGAGGAAATCAAAGCGGGACGTTTCCGTGAAGACCTGTTTTATCGTCTTTCGGTATTTCAGGTACATCTGCCGGCACTTCGCGAACGTACCGGTGATATCAGAATTCTTGCCACTGCCTTTGCAAAGAGCTTTTCCGAGAAACTTTCGTATACGGTCAATGAGATGACTCCTGCTTTTCTTCATGCGTTGGAACAGCAACCCTGGAAAGGAAATATCCGTGAATTGCGGAATGTGATAGAACGGAGTCTGATTGTCTGCGAAGGCGGGCATCTGGATGTGTGCGATCTTCCGTTGGAGATTCAGAATACTCATTATGAATGTTCGGATGATAATATCGGTAGTTTTGAACTGGCTGCTATGGAACGAAGGCATATTGCCCGCGTCCTGGAATATACGAAAGGCAACAAGACGGAAACTGCCCGCTTGCTGAAGATCGGTCTTACCACTTTGTACAGGAAGATAGAGGAATACAAAATATAATAATATGACTATCTGATTTCTTTTTTAGGGGTATATGAGCGATTAATCGTTCATATACTGATCTGTAATGTGAAAAAGAAATAGAAGATATGAATATTTGGAAGACTACACTGTTACTTGTTTTATTATTTACTGGTATCACCGTTCATGCACAAAAAGTAAAAATTTCATTGAATAGTGATGGAAATCTGACGATATGGAAAGTGAAAGCTCAGGCAGAAATTGAGCATCCTTCTGATATGATGACTACCCGATATGACACGAGGGATTGGGTCAAAGCAACTGTGCCGGGAACGGTGTTTGGTTCGTATGTATTAGAAGGACTGGAGCCTGATCCGAATTTTGCTGATAATGCGTATAAAGTCGATAAAGCAAAATATGACCGTAACTTCTGGTATCGTACAGAGTTTAATTCGCCGGAGGTGGAAAACGGAGAAAGGGTATGGCTAAATTTTGAAGGGGTTAACCGTAAAGGAGAAATATTTTTTAATGGGACGCGTCTCGGGTTGCTTGATGGATTTATGCATCGGGGGAATTTCGATATAACCGATTTGCTGTCAAAAAACGGTAAGAATGTGCTTGCCGTCCTTGTGCATTGGGTAGGCACTCCGGTTCCCAATTATGCAAGTCCTACTTATATGTCATGTGCCGGCTGGGATTGGATGCCTTATGTTCCCGGTCTTTTGACTGGTATTACTGACGACGTCTATTTGACAAAAACCGGCGAAGTGTCTATCGTCGATCCTTGGATACGTTCGAAAGTTCCTTCTAAAAACAAAGCGGTTTTAAGCTTGCAGTTGGAACTACGGAATCATACAGATATAGAGCAGAAAGGAGTGTTGAAAGGTATCATTCAGCCGGGCAACATTGAATTTACCGAAGATTTGGTAATTGAGGCAGGCAAACAGCGGACTTTTCTTCTGGATGATAGCAAGTTCAGTCAATTTATAATTCAGAATCCTGCTTTGTGGTGGCCTAATGGTTACGGACAGCCGAATCTTTATACCTGCGAACTGACTTATATGGTGAATGGTAAGGCTTCTGATAAACAGAATATTACATTTGGTATTCGTGAATACGGTTCCGAGCTGGTTGACGGTGTGCTTCATCTTAAAATAAATGGTGAACCTGTTTATGTAAAAGGAGGAAACTGGGGAATGAGCGAATATATGTTGCGTTGTCGGGGTGAAGAATATGATCTTAAATTGAAACTTCACAATGAGATGCATTTTAATATGATACGCAATTGGATCGGTTCGGTTACGGATGATGAGTTTTATGAAGCTTGCGATAAATACGGCATTATGGTGTGGGACGACTTCTGGTTAAATTCAAATTCGAATCTTCCGGATGATGTTTTTGCTTTCAATATGAATGCAGTGGAAAAGATCAAGCGTTTGCGTAATCATGCTTGTATTGCAGTGTGGTGTGGTGATAATGAGGGGTATCCGTTACCGCCTCTTAATAAGTGGCTGGAGGAAGACGTTAGAACATACGATGGGGGTGATCGGGCCTATCATGCCAATTCCCATAGTGACGGCCTTTCCGGGAGTGGACCTTGGACTAACTCTCATCCTAACTGGTATTTTACCAAAGCCCCTTATGGATATGGTGCCAATATAACCAAAGGATGGGGATTCCGTACAGAAATAGGTACAGCTGTCTTTACTACTTTCGATAGCTTTAAGAAATTTATGCCCGAAAAAGATTGGTGGCCACGTAATGAAATGTGGGACAAGCATTTCTTTGGCAATTCGGCGGGGAACGCCAGTCCCGACAAATATTTCTCTACCGTAGAGTTCAATTATGGTAAAGCGAAAGGTATTGAAGATTTTTGCCGGAAAGCTCAATTAGTGAATGTTGAGGTGAATAAAGCGATGTACGAAGGCTTTCAACATCATATTTGGGAAGATGCTTCCGGCATATTGACTTGGATGGGGCAGTCGGCTTATCCTTCATTGGTATGGCAAACCTATGATTATTATTATGACTTGACCGGGGCTTACTGGGGAATCAGAAAGGCGTGTGAACCGGTTCATATTCAGTGGAGTTATGCTGATAATAGTGTAAAAGTGATCAATACCACTTTGAAAGAGCAGAAAGGACTTACGGCTACAGGTAAAGTCTATAATCTGGATGGGAAAGAAATGGGGCGTTATAGCCAGTCTGTAGTTTTGGATGCTGCCGCTAATAAGGATTCCTATTGTTTCCATCTGAATTTTACAACAGACAACCTTGCTTTCGGTAAGAAAGCGGTTGCTTCCTCCATTTCGGCAGATGCCGGAGAGCCAAGTGCCGCGATTGATGCCAGTGATGGCAGTCGTTGGGCGAGTGAACCCCGTGATGAAGAATGGATTTATGTTGATCTGGGTGAACCTACTGAAATAGCCTCTGTCATATTGAACTGGGAGGCTGCTCATGCAAAAGCTTATAAACTGTTGATTTCGGATGATGCAATAAACTGGAAAGAAATTTATATCAATGAGGACTCTAAAGGCGGTGTCGAAGAGATTAAGATAAAACCTGTTCGTACTCGTTATGTGAAAATGCAAGGGTTAAAACAGGCTACTATGTGGGGATATTCACTTTATGAATTTGAATTATATGGTAGAAAAAAGAAGCCAACGGATTTGACTCCTGTGCATTTCATCAAGTTGGAACTGAACGATGAAAACGGGCAACTGCTTTCTGATAACTTTTATTGGCGTTCCAATAAACCGGGAGACTATAAAGCATTGAATAATTTGCCGAAAGCCAAATTGCGTACAACATCAAGCTTAGTGGATAGTAATGGTAAGAAAGTGATTAAAGCAAAGATCGAAAATGTGGGATCATCAGTCGCTTTTGCTGTTCACGTACAGGCTATTCGCTCTTCTGATGGTGAGCGTATATTACCTGCTTTGATGAACGATAATTATTTCACATTGTTGAAAGGAGAGTCTAAAGATATTGAAATAGAATTTGATTCGGATTTGTTGCCTGATGGTAATTATAGTTTAAGTGTGATTCCTTATAATAAATAATATCGGGCGGACATTTCTTTAAATGAGGTAAACACGGTTGTAGCAACATCGGTTTTATGACTTGGTTTTACCAGTCTTTGTGTTTGTCTATGATTTTTCAAATGTAGTCGTGATTCATCATAAACTTTAAGAAAAGTTTACTGATGAATCCGCTACATTAAAATGCCTCATAGAATTGTGCGGATGCCGGCAGTGACGGGAGTATATTATGATAATGCCGCAATGCCTGTCCCTATCAGGTTTGCGTTATTCATACTTTTTATATCCACTTCAATATCTTCCAGGCCGAATAACTGAAGTAGTTCTCTCAGTTTTTCCATAACGAGAATGTTATAGTTTTTATCCTTCCTGTTTTCACTCCAGAAAAGACTGCCTTCGGCTACCAGGCAAATCTTTCGTATATCCTTATTATAGGATTTCAGTAACATGATAAGCCCCGTAAGTGAGGCGGCAACCAATTGTGCGGATCTGCCATAAATCCATTGTGCTACCTGTACATATACATCCTTGTAGATGTCCGGGTAATTCATAATGGAAGTCAGTTTCTGTGCGTCGAATTTCTCTTCGAATTCTTCCAGCGGAAAGGCTGTTTTCAGTATATCTCCCAGATACATACCGGATACCGCTTTCTCAAAACGTTGCTTTCCCGGATTACCGGAAATAGCGTCAACGGTATCATCTACCGCAGTCAGAAAGGGTGGATGGAAATTGCCTGATTCCAGATTGACAGGAATCAATCCATGTGCATTGCATGACTGATCCAGTTTTTCAATTTTATCGGCAGGGATAAAAGTTGCCATATTGGTTCCTGTCCCTACGATGAGACCGATATATGCATCATAACTATTGTCTGTGAGACCTGCGAATAAACTGGCTATAGTATCGTTTACTACCTTGATGCCTGTAAACTTAATTTTATTTCTTTCATTCAGATAGTCGAGTAAAGGTTTTCCGATAAATTCTCCAACCATTTCTTTAATATCTACTCCTTTTGTCCAGCGTAACAGTTTGGCGTCTCCACCCGGTACGGACTCGGCCGGATAAGAAAAACAATAACCGATAGGCATTTCTTCCTCACGTTTGATTCCTATAATCATATCGGCCAGTTCTTTGAATAACTCTTCGCGGGTATATCCGACGGACTTCATAATTGACATATCTTTTTTCCAGCCATTGTTCGGGTGAACGGCTGGTGTTTCCCTGTCGAAATCTACGATTGCCACCCGATAATTGGTTCCTCCCAGGTCAAGTACCAGTGACTTTCCTTTAATATGGGTTGTTTTTGGAGTAATGAAAGTAGGAATGCATTGTATCTCTGCATTTTCCGTTTTTAACCCTTCTTCTGTTTTATCCCGAAATGAGCATACAATTGCTTTGAGTTGTTCATTATCTAACTTAAAAATGTTTTTTTCCATGACATTGACTTTTTAGAGTATAAAATATCCTTGTCTTTGAATAACAACTGAAGGTGGATTTTGCTCGGAAATGCCCAATCTTTATTTGCCTGTATCTGATAATTATGTATTTGTTTTTTCAATTAATAAAAACTATATTTGTTTGAAAAATAATTTGATACATGAAAGAGCGGTCTCCAGTTAAAAAGAATATACTAAAATTGGTTCTTCTTCAAATTTGGTGGTAATCTCTTTTAATCTGCTTTTCTTTCCTTTTT
>OHCH01000115.1_pt1 | contig 38658 bp, 27 predicted proteins | sample 1566771 | NCBI WGS metagenome assembly OHCH01 (sample SAMEA3879501, study PRJEB24766) | human gut metagenome | biome: human-associated habitat; feature: feces | place: USA | collected 1985/1987
TGTATTTTTATAAAATATATTATTTGCAGAAGGATTGATATATAATGAAAACACCATTTATAACCAAGGAAAAGGCTGAGGAGATAATCAAGCAGTATCCTACACCTTTTCATATCTACGACGAAAAGGGTATCAGACAGAGAGCCAGAGATCTTTACAAGGCATTTAGCTGGAACAAAGGCTTCAAAGAGTATTTCGCTGTAAAGGCTACCCCTAACCCATTCATTTTGAAAATACTCAAGGAAGAGGGCTGCGGCGTTGACTGTTCTTCTCTTACTGAGCTTATGATGAGTGATTGCTGCGGATTCAGCGGAAGCGACATCATGTTTTCTTCAAACGTAACTCCAAAGGCGGATTTTCTCAAGGCAAGAGAGCTTGGCGCTTATATCAACCTTGACGATTTCACTCACATAGATTATCTTGACGACCTTTGCGGTATTCCTGAAACTATCTGCTGCCGTTTCAATCCGGGCGGACATTTCGAGATAGAAACTCAGATAATGGACAACCCTGGTGAGGCTAAGTACGGCTTCACAAGAGAACAGCTTTTTGAGGGCTTCAAGGTACTTCAGCAGAAAGGCGCAAAGCATTTCGGACTTCACGCTTTCCTTGCTTCAAATACTGTTTCAAACGCTTATTATCCAAAGCTTGCAAGAATACTTTTTGAGCTTGCTGTTGAGCTGCATGAAAAGACCGGTGCTGACATCAAGTTCGTGAACCTTTCAGGCGGCGTTGGTATCGCTTATGAACCTGACAAGCCGCAGAACGATATCTTCGCTATCGGCGAGGGCGTTCGCAAGGCATTTGAGGATATCATGGTGCCTGCTGGTCTTGGTGACGTTGCTATCTTCACAGAGCTTGGCAGATATATGCTTGCTCCGTTCGGTCATCTCGTTGCTACCTGCACACATCACAAGCATACTTATAAGGAGTATGTTGGTCTTGATGCTTGTGCCTGCAACCTTATGCGTCCTGCTATGTACGGTTCATATCATCACATTACAGTTCTTGGCAAGGAGAACGCTCCGTGCGACCACAAGTATGACGTAACTGGCGGTCTTTGCGAGAACAACGATAAGTTTGCGATCGACAGAATGTTGCCTGAGATAGACACAGGCGATATAATTGTTATCCACGACACAGGCGCACACGGCTTCTCAATGGGCTACAACTACAACGGAAAGCTCCGTTCAGCAGAGATACTTCTCCACGAGGACGGCTCATTCGATATGATAAGACGTGCCGAAACTCCTGCTGACTATTTCGCAACATTTGATTTCACTGATATTTTCGATAAATATACAAAGAATAATAAGTAATGACGCTTAGATCCACAGGGAATTTCTCTGTGGGTCTTGCTGTTTTCAGGGCGTTTGGTGAGCAAATATTAAAAAAATCGGAATTTATGTGATTTTTGCTTGCAAAATAGTATGAGATGTAGTATAATATTAAATTGAATTGGTGTATTTTTGCACCTAAGGCGTTGCCTTAATATTAAGAAAGGTCAGGGATTATATATGGATTTGAACATGGTCAAGTATCTGGCAGAGCTTAGCAAGCTGGAATATTCCGATAAAGAGCTTGCAGCCACAGCCGAGCAGATGACTGATATTATTGATCTTATGGATACCGTAAAGGAAATCGACATTACCTATGACGATCTCAAGGACAATCACGATGTTTACCTCAACGATCTGAGAAAAGACGAGGTCATCGAATCTATGCCTACTTCAAAGGTCCTTTCAAATGCAGTGAATACAAACAACTGCTTTGTAGTGCCTAAGGTCGTAGAGTAAATTTAACAGGAAGGTAGTGTGAAATTTGGACGTTTCTTCAATGAAAATCCGTGATATGCGTAAGGCTCTTGACAGTAAGGAAATTTCCGCTAAAGAGCTTGCACAGACATATTTTGAGAGAATAAAGAAATATGACGATAAGGTAAAGAGCTTTATCACTGTTACTGAGGAAAAGGCTCTGGAACAGGCTGAAAAGGCTCAGGGCGTTATCGATAAGGGCGAAGCAAAGGCTCTCACAGGAATACCTGTGGCAGTAAAGGACAATATTTGTACAGAGGGCGTAAAGACCACCTGTGCGTCAAAAATGCTTGAAAACTTTGTTCCGCCTTATAATGCGACTGTTATGGAAAAGCTCGACGCTGAGAATATCGTAATGCTCGGCAAGACTTCCATGGACGAGTTCGCAATGGGAGGCTCTACACAGACCTCCGCTTTTGCAAAGACAAAGAATCCTTATGATCTTGACCGTGTACCTGGCGGCTCATCAGGCGGATCTGCTGCGGCTGTCGCTGCGGGACTTGCACCTGTTGCTCTTGGTACTGATACAGGCGGATCTATCAGACAGCCTGCTGCTTTCTGCGGCGTAACAGGTATCAAGCCAACATACAGCAGAGTTTCAAGATTTGGTCTTGTGGCTTTCGCTTCATCTCTTGACCAGATAGGCTCTATCGGTCTTGACGCTCATGACTGTGCTATACTCCTTAACGAGATATGCGGTTATGACTTCCATGATGGCACAAGCTCAAAGCTTGAAGTGCCTGACTTCACCGCAAAGATAGGCGAGTCAATGAAGGGCATGAAGATAGCACTCCCTAAGGAGTTCTATGCAGAGGGCATCAATGATGAGGTAAAGGCTGCCGTTTTAAAGGCTGCTGAGGAATATAAGGCAATGGGCGCTGAGCTTATCGAGTGTTCAATGCCGTCGCTTAAGTATGCTGTTCCTTGTTATTATCTTCTTGCCTGCGCTGAGGCTGCATCTAACCTGTCAAGATATGACGGTATCAAGTATGGTCACAGAACGCTCACAGCCGACAGCTATGAGGAGCTTATAATCAAGTCACGTTCAGAGGGCTTCGGCGAGGAAGTAAAGAGAAGAATACTTCTTGGAAACTACTGCCTGTCAAGCGGATATTATGACGCTTACTACAGAAAAGCAATGGCTCTCAGACAGCTTATAAGAAAAGAATACAACGATATATTCGAGAAGTGCGACGTTATTCTTACGCCGACAACTCCTGCTGTTGCATACAGCCCTGAGATGACTTCCGACCCTGTTCAGATGTATCAGGCTGATATATGCACAGTTACAGTAAATATCGCAGGTCTGCCTGCAATATCAACTCCTTGCGGCTATGACAGCAAGGGTATGCCTATCGGTATGTCTGTTATAGGCAGAAAGTTCGACGAGGCAACTATCATCAAGACTGCCGACGCATACGAAAAGGGCTTCAAGCCTGTTGCGCCAAAGCTTTAAGGGAGGTAAGACAAATGGAAAAATGGAGAACGGTCATCGGCCTTGAGATCCACGCCGAGCTGCTTACCAAAACTAAGATCTTTTGTAATTGCTCCGCTGAGTTCGGCGGTGCGCCAAATACAAGATGCTGCCCTGTATGTACAGGTATGCCTGGTACTCTGCCTATCATCAATCAGCAGGCTGTAGAGTATGCTGTAAAGGCAGGATATGCGCTTAACTGCGGTATCAACAAGTTTTCAGTATTCGACAGAAAGAACTACTTCTATCCTGACCTGCCAAAGGCATATCAGATATCACAGCTTTACAGACCTATCGTAGGTCCTGGATATGTGCCTATCGAGGTGAACGGTCAGAAGAAGAACATCAGAATAAACCATATCCACCTTGAGGAAGACGCCGGTAAGCTCGTTCATGACGCTTTCAACGGAATCTCAATGGCTGACTATAACAGATGCGGTATCCCGCTTATCGAGATAGTTACTGAGCCTGATATAGCGTCAGCAGAAGAAGCTATGGCTTTCGTTGAGCAGATATCTCTGCTTTTACAGTATGCAGGCGTTTGCGACTGTAAAATGGAGCAGGGCTCACTGAGATGTGACGTTAATATCTCTCTTATGCGTCCTGACGCTACTGAGTTCGGCACTCGTGCGGAGATAAAGAACATCAACTCTATCAAGTCTGTTGGCAGAGCTATCAAGTATGAGGAAAAAAGACAGGCGCTTCTTCTTGAAGCAGGCAAAAAGGTCGTTCAGGAAACAAGACGTTACAACGCAAACAGAGATAAGACAACTTCAATGCGTACAAAGGAAAACGCTAACGATTATCGTTATTTCCCAGAGCCTGATATTCTTCAGGTAAACCTTACAGACGCTCAGCTTGATGAGATAAAGGCTAAGCTGCCTGAAATGCCAAGCAGCAGATTCAAGAGATACACTGAGGAATACGGTATTTCTGAGATAGACGCAAAAACGCTTATCCAAACAAAGATAATCTCAGATTTCTTTGAGAATGCACTTAAGAGATATAACAATCCTAAGAGCGTGGCTGTGTTCATTCTCGGCGAGTTTATGAGAAGAGTAAATCTGGGTGAGATAGATATAAACAACATCAGCTTTACTCCTGAGGAGTTCGCTGAGCTGGTTGAAATGGCTGACACTGAAAAGGTATCAAAGAACGACGCTAAGACCGTGTTCAGAGCAATGGTAGAAGAGGGCGGCAAGCCTATGGACATTGCAAAGAGCAAGGGTATGATAATCACTGTAGATACTGCAAAGGTCGAGGCAGGCGTTGACGAGATACTCGCCGCAAATGCCGCACAGGTAGAGCAGTATAAGAACGGTGAAACAAAGGTATTCGGCTTTATCATGGGTCAGTGTACAAAGGCTCTCAAGGGCGTTGCAACACCTAAGATAATCAAGGAAATTCTTGAAAGCAAGCTGAAAGCTGCCGCTGCAAGTGCCGCTGCTGACAATGAGAAGAAAGAGGACGTAAAGGACAACGTTATCGACACTTCAAAGCTCACAAAGTATGAGAACGCTGATAAGTATGTACCTGAAAATGACGGCAAAATGCTTATGATAGATACGGCTGACGTAAAGAAAGAGTTTATGATTGCTGACGCTAAGGCTAACATGGGCAAGGAAGTTGAGTTCTCAGGCTGTGTTCATAGAATAAAGAACATGGGCAGCATTGCGTTTATCGTAGTAAGAACTTCGAGAGACGTTATACAGACAGTTTACTCTGCCGATAATTGCAAGGATTCTATCGAGGGTCTGAGAGAAGGCTTCTTTGTAAATGTAAAGGGTATCGTTAAGGAAAATCCTAAGGACTTCAACGGCCTTGAAATAGAACTTGATTCTATCAAGCTTATCTCAACGAACGCCGCTGAGCTTCCTTTGAAGATATCACAGGGCAGACTTAACTGCACAATAGAAGTAAATCTTGACAACCGTGCAGCTTCACTGAGAAACCCTTATGAGAGAGCTATATTCAAGCTCCAGGAGGGTCTTGTTCAGGGTATGCACAAGTTCATGCAGGCAAACAACTTCACTGAGATACACTCGCCAAAGATTGTTGCACAGGGTGCTGAGGGCGGCGCTAACATTTTCCGCCTTGACTATTTCGGCAAGTCTGCGTTCCTTAACCAGTCACCTCAGTTCTATAAGCAAATGGCTGTGGCATTCTTTGACAGAGTTTACGAGATCGCTCCTGTATACAGAGCTGAAAAGCACGCTACTTCACGTCATATCAACGAGTATATCGGTCTTGACTTTGAAATGGGCTATATCGACAGTATGTATGACGTTATGAAAATGGAGATCGCAATGCTCAAGTCCATTTTCGAGTATATCAAGGAAAACTATCAGAACGAGTTGAAGATACTTGACGCTGATGTTCCTGAGATAAAGGAAGTTCCGTCTATCAAGTTTGCTGACGCTATCGAACTGCTGAGAGGCGGCGAGGGAAGCGGCAAGAAGTTCGATCTTGATCCGGAGGACGAGGTAAACCTCGGCAAGTATGCCAAGGAAAAGTACGATTCAGACTTTATCTTTGTTACACACTTCCCATCATCGAAGCCTCCGTTCTATGCAATGAACTCCAGAGAAGACCCAAGAGAAGCATACAAGTTCGATCTGTTGTTCAGAGGACTTGAAATTACTTCGGGCGGTCAGAGAATACACGATTATAATGAGCAGGTAGAGAAGATGAAGGCTCAGGGACTTGACCCTGCTGATTTCAAGAACTATCTTGAGGCTCACAAGTATGGTTTGCCACCTCACGGCGGACTTGGTATCGGTCTTGAAAGACTTCTCATGAAGCTTCTTAACAAGAACAACATCAGGGAAACATCACTGTTCCCAAGAGATATCAACAGACTTCTTCCATAGTCTGCAAATATGTTTATCAAAGAACGGGCAGGTCTGTCCGTTCTTTTTTTGTGATAAGGCAAAAAGGCGGTACGTCGGGGCTGTATAAAAGCAGAATATTTGTCCAATAAGAATAGTATAATTCATTGATGACTTATTCGGAGGACTGATATTCTTGAAAAAAATTCTTACTTTACTTATTTGTTTTTTGACCCTTTGCTCCTGCGGAGGTGAGGTAAATTCTCAGAGGGACAGGCTTGTGACTATGGAAAAAGCATCGGTGATACCTGTGTGCGGAGAGAAAAACTACACTGATGTGGAAACGTCACACAAGCTTAATTATACTGTGCAGAAAGCTATATGGATATCCTATATCGACCTTGCTGATATGCTCACCGGGAAAAGTACCGAGGAGTTTCGTGAGAACTTTTCTCAGGCGTGTGAAAATGCTTTGAGCATAGGTTGTAATACGCTGTATGTCCACGTCAGACCTTTTGGGGACGCTATATATGATTCGGAACTTTATCCTGCATCAAGATATATAACAGGCATGGCAGGTGAGCAGAGTGACTTCGACCCGCTTGATATAATGATACAGACTGCACATGACAAGGGACTGTCTTTTCACGCATGGATAAATCCTCTCAGGTGTGAGAATGAGGAATGTTTTCAGAATTATGACGATAGCTTTCTTCTGAAAAAGTGGTATGATGAGGACAACGGCTATCTTGAAAGCGTTGAGGACGACAGCCATTTGTGGCTCGATCCTGCTTATGATGAGGTAAGACAGCTTATAGCAGAGGGTGCAGCGGAGCTTGCAGAAAATTATGATATTGACGGCTTGCACTTCGACGATTACTTTTATCCCACAACGGCTGAGGACTTTGACGCACAGTGCTTTGCGGCTCAGACGGAGTTTGACGACCTTTCTCAATGGCGGCTGAACAATATCTCCCTTATGGTGGGGGAGATATACAGTGCGGTCAAGGGGGTGGATAAGGATATCCTCGTGGGAGTTTCGCCTCAGGGAAATATGGAAAATAACTATGAGTATATGTACGCTGATGTGAAAAAGTGGTGCAGCGAGGAGGGATATATAGACTATATCTGTCCGCAGATATACTTCGGTTATGAAAATTCTGTCAAGCCTTATGAGGATACCCTACAGCAATGGGCTGATATCTGCACAACTGATGTTACGCTGGTGGCAGGTCTGGGAGTATATAAGATAGACAGCGAGAGTGAATTTTCTGAAAATATCGGCATTATCGGCAGGCAGATAAATGACGCTGTAGTTAGTTATAACTACGCAGGAGCGGCGGTATACGGCTATGCAAGCTTGTTTGGTGGCAGTGATAGAGGTGTTCAGGAGCAGGAGTGTATCGAAATTGCTTTTGATAAACTTGATACATCTGTAAAATGATATGTGATATATAAATTATGGTATGTTAAATGTAAACAAATCGTGATATATTATTATAAAATTTATGGAAGTAAACAAAAAACTATTGAAATTTCTTTTTAAATATAGTATAATGTTATATGCTGTAAGGCGATAATAGAAAATGTTTTTGTATTATTTGCCTAAAACAATATTATTTTGCTAATTATTCAGGGAGGGATTTTAGTGTACAAAATCGTAACAAGAAAGCAGCTCAATGACGCTGTTGTTCTTATGGAGATCGACGCACCTTACATTGCCGCTAAGGCTGAGGCTGGTCAGTTCATCATCTACAGAGTTGATGAGAAGGGCGAGCGTGTTCCGCTCACTATCGCTGACTATGACAGAGAAAAGGGCACGATCACAATTATTTTCCAGGTGGTAGGTGCTTCCACAACTGAGCTTGCAAGACTTAATGAGGGCGACTATATCCATGACGTTGTTGGTCCTCTCGGCGTTGCTACAGAGTATGACGAGGGTATCAAGAGAGTTGCAGTAGTAGGCGGAGGCGTTGGTTGTGCTATCGCTTACCCACAGGCTAAGAAACTTCACAGCATGGGCGTTGAAGTTGATCTTATCGCAGGCTTCAGAAGCAAGGATATCGTTATTCTTGAAGATGAAATGGGCAAGGCTTCTTCACATCTTCATATCTGTACAGACGACGGTTCATACGGCTATCACGGATTTGTTACAAACAAGCTTCAGGAGCTTATTGACGGTGGTGCTAAGTTTGACGAAGTTATCGCTATCGGACCAGTTCCAATGATGAAATTCGTTTGCAAGGTAACAAAGCCTTATGACATCAAGACACTCGTTTCACTCAACCCTATCATGATCGACGGCACAGGAATGTGCGGCGGATGTCGTGTAACTGTTGACGGCAAGATCAAGTATGCTTGCGTTGACGGCCCTGACTTTGACGGTCAGAAGGTAGATTTCGACGAGCTTATGAGAAGAAACTCAACTTATAAGGAGCAGGAAAAGGCTCACTTGTGCAGACTTACTGGAGGTGTAAGATAATGGCTAATATGAGTTTGACAAAGACTCCTATCGCAGAGCAGGAGCCAAAGGTAAGAGCTAGAAACTTCAAGGAAGTTACTTTGGGTTACACCCCTGAGCAGGCTATAGAAGAAGCTCAGAGATGTCTTAACTGCAAGCACAAGCCTTGTATGACAGGATGTCCTGTAAGCGTTAGGATTCCTGAGTTTATCGCAAAGGTAGCAGAGGGCAAGTTTGAAGAAGCTTATGCTATCATTAAAACAACAAACGCTCTGCCGGCTGTTTGCGGACGTGTATGTCCACAGGAGCATCAGTGTGAGGGCAAGTGTGTAAGAGGTATCAAGGGTGAGCCTGTTGGTATAGGCAGACTTGAGAGATTCTGTGCAGACTATATGATGGACAAGGCAGTTGCAGTTGAAAAGGCTGAGCCAAACGGTCACAAGGTAGCTGTTGTCGGCGGTGGTCCTTCAAGCCTTACAGTTGCAGGCGACCTTGCTAAGCTTGGTTACGATGTAACTATCTATGAGGCATTCCATACAGCAGGCGGCGTTCTTATGTATGGTATCCCTGAGTTCAGACTTCCAAAGGCTATCGTTCAGCACGAGATAGACAATCTGACAAACATGGGCGTACATATCATGACAAACATGGTTATCGGCAGAGTTCTTTCTATCGACGAGCTTATGGGCATGGGCTATGAAGCTGTATTCGTAGGTTCAGGCGCAGGTCTTCCAAGATTCATGGGTATCGAGGGCGAAGGTCTTGTAGGCGTTTACTCTGCTAACGAGTACCTTACAAGAATCAACCTTATGAAGGCATACAAGGACGATTATGAGACTCCTATCATGAAGTCTAAGAACGTAGCTGTAGTAGGCGGCGGTAACGTTGCTATGGACGCTGCTCGTTCTGCAATGAGACTTGGCGCTGAGCACGTTTATATCGTATACAGACGTTCAATGGACGAGCTTCCTGCAAGAAAGGAAGAGGTTCATCACGCTCAGGAAGAGGGCATCGAGTTCCTCGTTCTTAACAACCCTGTTAAGATAGTTGGCGACGAGAACGGTCATGTAAACGGCATGGAGTGCATCAAAATGGAGCTGGGCGAGCCTGACGCAAGCGGCAGAAGACGTCCTATCCCTATCGAGGGTTCAAACTTCATTCTTGACGTTGATACAGCTATCATGTCTATCGGTACATCACCTAACCCACTTATCAGAAGTACAACTCCTGGTCTTGAAACAAACGATCACGGCTGCCTTATCGTTGACGAGAACGAGTCAACAACTAAGGAAGGCGTTTACGCAGGCGGTGACGCTGTTACAGGCGCTGCTACTGTTATTCTCGCTATGGGTGCAGGCAAAAAGGCTGCCGCTGCTATCGACGAGTATATCAAGAACAAGAAATAATTTCTTGTAAATGAAAATTATTTGTTAAAAGGCTTGAAGTTTGTGCAAATATCTGATATACTAATATAGTATTATTAGATTTGGAGGTCTTTTGATGAATTTGTCAGCAATTATTTCAGTTTTGGCAGCTGAGCAGAGTTCACCTGCATCACTTGCCATGACTTTTATCCCACTGGTACTCATAATCGTGTTCTTCTATTTCTTTATTATCCGTCCGCAGAAAAAGCAGGATAAGAAAGACGCTGAGATGAGAGATAACCTTGAGATAGGTGACGAGGTCGTTACAAACGGCGGAATCGTTGGTATCGTGTTCTCTATCAAGGACGACACTGTTGTTATCGAAACAGGCGGAGACAGAAGCAAGATTCGTGTTAAGAAGTGGGCTATCGCTAAGAACGAAACAATTCATGACGGTGACGCAAAGTAAATATCGCTTTTAAGGGACGGGTAGTTTTTTTATCCGTCCTTTTTTTTGTGTTCTTATTATTCGTGGCTGTGAATATAATTTTCCTAGGGAATTTTGTATGCGGGGGTGCGGATATGAAAAATAACAGGCTTTTTGGGGGCAGAAAGCTTTCTGTGCTGTCATCTACGGCAATTTCTGCCTGCGTGGGGTGCGGTGCGATATTTGTTGCTGTACTTGCTTTTGCGTATGTTATCACTAAGATAGATGCTACCGATCTTATGCTGTCGGTGATGTCAACGGCGGCACTTGGTATCGGGGCGTATGCAGGGGGATATGTCTGCGGAAAAAGGCAACGTAGAAACGGTCTGCTGTCAGGTGTGCTGTGCGGAGTGTTCATTTTTCTTATCATTGTCATTCTCAGTGCACTGTTTTCAAAAGCAGCCGAAAGCTTTTCCGTGCCTGCAAAGCTTGTGCTTACCCTTGTGTGTGCAGGCATAGGCGGAGTTGTAGGGGTTAATTCTAAAAGCAGCCGTTTTTGATAAGGATAAATATTTATACTGCATTAACTATTCGTTCATAAAACATGGTGGGATATGTGGTATAATTAGTGTAAATCAATTATTGGAGGTAAAATCCTATGAAACATATCAAGACGATCAATAAGGCTAATCTCAAGAAGACTGCTGCTAAGGGTGGCTGCGGCAAGTGTCAGGCATCATGTCAGTCAGCTTGCAAGACCTCCTGCACAGTTGCTAACCAGAAGTGCGAGAGAGAGGCTTAATATTCCGATCTTTCTGAGGCGTGCGAGCGTACACACGCCTTGCTAAAGGGACATTTTTATGTCCCTTTATTTTTGTATAAATTTGTATATGAATATAAATGTGAAAGGTGATTTTTAAATGATACACAAGTTTAAGCTTGGCGGCTTTAATGCACTGCTTGATGTGAACAGTGGCGGAGTACATATTATAGACGATCTGACATATGATTTGTTAGACAATGTTGAGCCGCCTTTTGAGGAGAAATGTCCTGAGGACGTTGTAAGAAAGCTGTCAAAGATGTATGACAGCAAGGATATCGAGGATTGCTATGAGGAGATAGTTTCTCTTTATAATGACAAGATATTGTTCAGCGAGGACGATTACGAGAAGTATGCCCTGTCTGCTGTGGCTTCACCTATCAAGGCAATGTGTCTGCATATCGCTCACGACTGTAACCTGAGATGTAAATATTGCTTTGCTTCAACAGGCGATTTCGGTCAGGGCAGAATGCTCATGGACTATGAAACAGGCAAGCGTGCTATAGATTTTCTTATAGAGCGTTCAGGAGACAGAAAATTTCTTGAGGTGGACTTTTTCGGTGGCGAGCCTTCACTGAATTTTGGCGTGGTGGAGCAGCTTGTTGAGTATGCACGTTCACAGGAGGAGCCTCACAATAAAAAGTTCAGATTTACTGTTACAACAAATGGTGTACACCTCACTGACGAGATGATAGACTTCATCAACAAGGAAATGTACAACGTTGTTCTGTCTATCGACGGAAGAAAAGAAGTCAACGACAGAATGAGAGTGCGTGTTGACGGTTCGGGAAGCTATGACAGGATTATCCCTAACTTTAAGAAGCTTGTGGACAAGCGTCCTAAGAACAAGGATTGGTATGTAAGAGGCACTTACACAAAGTATAATCTTGACTTCTCAAACGATGTAATGCACCTTTATGACCTTGGATTCGACCAGATATCCGTTGAGCCTGTTATGGCTGACCCTAGCGAGCCTTATGCTATCACTGAGGCTGACCTGCCGAGGATCTTCAAGGAGTATGAGATACTTTCTGAGAAGATACAGAAGATAAGGGACGAGGGTAAGTTCATAAACTTCTTCCACTTTATGATAGACCTCGATCAGGGTCCTTGTGCGATAAAGAGACTTAGGGGCTGTGGAAGCGGAAACGAGTATGTTTCTGTTACTCCTGACGGCGATATTTACCCATGTCATCAGTTCGTTGGTATCACCGAGTTCAAAATGGGCAATCTCTATGACGGCACATTTAACGAGGAAATGAAAGATATGTTTGCTCACGCACACGTTTACAACAAGCCTGAGTGCAAAAAGTGCTGGGCAAAGTTCTATTGCAGTGGCGGTTGCAATGCAAACAACTACATTTACGCAGGTGATATCCACAATGCGCACAAGCTGTCATGTCAGATACAGAAGAAGCGTCTTGAATGTGCTATCATGATGAAGGCTGTTAAAATGCTCGACAGCGCTGAATGAATATAAATATTTTGTAAATTTTACGCATTATAACTTTTGTGTACATATATAAACTTAATATGTACAAAAACGTTTGAAGTTTAACAAAAAAATTTATTGAATAATCGGTTTAAAAAGCACGGAATAACAAATGACGTTATTCCGTGCTTTCTGCTGTTATTACATAGTATGATCATGTCGGAAAATAGCAAAATGTGTCTGTCATATTAATAAGTATTAAGATAAATATAATGTATACTAAGCTGGTAGCTTATTGACAAAGTGGGTCGAATTTAGTATAAGATTGACATAAACAAAAGGTGCTTGGCGGTCATGTTACCGCAAATCGGCTATAACGAGCGCCCTCTGTATCGGACAGGATAAACCGACAAATTATTATGAAAAGGACGAAGAGATATGAAAACTAATGAAAAGAAGAATACTTCTGCTAAGAAGAAACTTATACCTGCAGTTGCAATGCTCACAACTTCCGCTGTAATGCTTTCTACTGCTACTTACGCTTGGTTTACAATGAATAAGGACGCTGAGGTTACAGGTCTTGAAATGACAGCTACCGCAGGTGGTGGACTTGAAATTCCACTTGGTAATATTGGAAATGGAGAGCTTGGAACAATAAGCACTCCAACTATGGACGATATTTCTTGGAAGAGTGTTGTAAATGTTGGTGAGTATTATGATAAGATAAGCAAAATAAAGCCTGCATCTACAGTTGACGGAAATAATATTTATTATGCTGATGATGGTAATATCACGGCCGGTGGTAAGGTTGTTCAAGACTCTGCAAAGGTAGTGAAAGCAGCATATGCTACTGATAAGGTTGCTATGACAGTTAGAAATAATTATACTTCAGATGGTGAATTGAGTGTCAATACAGGTGCTGGTGCAACCGCTGGTAGATTTGTAGATATACCTATGTGGGTAAGAACGACAAATAAACAGGAAACAAAGATTAATTGTGAAGTAACGATTAATGACGGAAAGACAAACGCTGATGACGGAACAGAACTTCAGAATGCAGTTAGAGTTTCTGTTATACCATTGAAAAATGAGAATGTAAAGTCTACTGGTGGTAGTGTTACAGCTCTTGGAATTACTGGTGCTGACAATTATACTACAGGTGGTGCTCATATTTACGGACTTACATTTGACAGCTATCGTGGTGCTAGTGCTGAAGCGCCAAAGGGTATTAAAGCCACAAAGGCTGCAGATGCAAAATATGATTCAGATGATGTTTTGGGTATAGTAACTGCCAATAAGACAAAGATAAACACTGGAGATAATACTGACGCTGCTAATGTATTTACACTTGCAGCTGCTAGCACAGATAGCTATTCTGTTGAATCTTTCGTTGTAAGAGTATGGCTTGAGGGTGAAAGCATTTACTGCAACGACGCTAATGCGGCACAGGATTGGAATATTCAGCTGAATTTCACAACTGATGATACAACAGGCAACTAATCAATAAACAATAAAACAAAAAAGACGCCGAAGAAATTCGGCGTTTTTTGGTAAATGGGTATAAAAAATAATTTTCCATATTTGGGGAAATCTCCCGATTTTTCTTTGTTTTTTGTCGAAAATATGCTATAATAATACATTGGAGCAGAAAGGAAGTGACTTGCTTTGAACGGTAATTCAACAGTTGACGGCGTTCGTGCCGTGGAGCTTTTCTATAGACCTATAAAAAATACCGACAGCGGCAGGGTCACGTTTTTGCAGTCGCAAACAAGGCTAAATTCTCCTGCTATGGGTACGCTCATGCCTGCGGATTATCTCCCTGTGGCTCAGCTTTCCGACCGATGTGTTAGCATATTCAAGCTTGCTTTCGTTCAGCTTTTGCAGGCTTTGGGCAAGTTTCACGAAAGGGAAGTGGACGTTGATTGGGCAAGCGTGTTCATGCCTGCAAGATTTTTAAGGCAGACGGAAGCTCCGAGAATTGCGGCAGATTATTGCGATAAGTTTGGCGTGAAGTATGAGCGTGTCTGCTTCGAGTTGTCGCCTGATGTGCTTGATGAAGCTGACAGCACAGCGGCAGATAACGTGGCTCTTATGAGAAGACAGGGCTTTCATTTTCTGCTCACAGGCTTCGGCACTGAGGGCTTTAAAATGCTTAAGACTGCTGAGTTCAAGGTAGATAATATCATGCTTGACGGCTCAGTGGCTCAGGTTCTTGGTAAGAGCGACAGGTATGATACCTGCGTGAACTCTCTGCTGAATTTCGTTTTTGACCTTAATGCTGAGGTCATAGCTGACGGCATTACTGATGATAAGCAGGTGAAACAGCTCAGCGGTATGCAGTGCCTTTACTATTCGGGAGAAAATGCAGGAAAATATATTGCGGAAAGATACGTTCGCAATAGAAATGAGTAATAAACGGGTGATACGGTTTTGGACGGTAAAAATATAGATAAAAATACAAGAGTAGTCGATACCCTTGCACTTCGCAGGACCGCCAAGGAAGCTAAACGCTATGTGGTATTGATGAGATTGCTTAAAATACTTGCCATTATACTTATCGCTATCGTGGCGGCGGCTTATGCGGTGTCTTATTTTTACGACAAGTATGGTAGCTTTACAGTTAAGATAAGTAAGTATGATATGATAAATCAGGGGCTTACTCTTTCGGAAACTCCTGACTATACCACGAGCAATTCAAGGCTTAATGCGGATATCCTCTATGATATGACAAATATCAGTGGCGAAGATCTCCCTGATAATATCGACAAGATAAACGGCAGCCATAATGGCGAGGGGTATATAGCTTATACTTTCTATCTCATAAATTCCGGTAAAGACACACTTAGCTATGACAGCGAAATGACTATCGAGAACGTCACGAACGGTGTTGATGAAGCTATCAGAGTGGAGCTTTTCGTGAATGGCGAGAAAACCGTTTATGGTAAAACAAAGTCTGACGGCAGCGGTAAGGAAAGCGATTGCGACAAGGAGTTCGCCTCCTCTACTGAGGTCATGAAGGACCGACGTGAAAAGCTTGGTCCTGGTGAGAAAGACAAGTATACAGTAGTCATATGGCTTGAGGGAAATGACCCTGATTGTGTTGACAAAATAATCGGTGGCACAATGAAGCTTGGTATGAATTTCAAGATCGTTGAAACAACTTAAAGAATTAGAAGGGAGGAAGCCTCGGGTTTCCGAGGTTTTGAATTATGAAAAAAGCTTTGAAGATCGTTTTTAATGTTATCGCATGGGTGGTGCTTATCTTTGCACTGCTTATAACAATTCTCGTGTTCTCGTCTGATAAGAATAATGGTACGGCAAGTCTGCTGGGATATGTCCCACTCACAGTTGAATCTGACTCAATGAAGCCAACTTTCAAAAAAGGCGACCTTATTATCTCAAAGGAAATAGACGATATCAATTCTCTGAAAAAGGGCGACGTTATCACTTTCTGGACGCTTATTGACGGCAAAAAGGTGAAGAATACCCACCGTATCGCAGAGGTACTCAATGATAACGGCTCTGTAGGCCTTATCACACGAGGCGATGCTAATAACGTAGATGATACATACACTGTTTATGCAGGCGATATAATCGGTCAGTGGAAAGGTGCAAAAATAGGCGGTTTCGGCAAGGTAATGGATTTTCTCAGAACAAAAACGGGATTTTTCATTTGCATACTTTTGCCGATAGCACTGTTTTTCCTCTTTGAGCTTTATAAGCTTATCGCAACCATAATCGAGATAAAGCGTCCTGCTATCACAGAGAGCGATGAGGAAGAAATAAAAAGACGTGCAGTTGAGGAATACCTTGCACAGCAGAAGAAAAAGGAAGAGGAAAATGCACAGCAGGAGAAAAATGACAAATAACTGCTGCTTGGGTGATACATTATGAATGGATTTCTGAAATGGTTTTTTGTTTTCATGTCGTCAATGCTTGCAGGCTTTGGGCAGATCTTCAAGGGTCTGTGGAACGGCATAAAACAGATCTTTAATATAAAAAACTACATAAGGATATTCAAGACCTACTCGGCAGACTTTGGTGCGCTGGGCTGGATACTTTCTGTGCTTGCAATTATCGTTGTTGTGGCTATCTTTGTGCTTATTATTTTTATGATAGTGCTTGCTGTGAGAAAGTACATAAGATTCAGACACTCTATCGTCAGCAACGAGGATCTTATCGAAGAAATATCTGACCTGCAACGTCAGGTGGTCAAAATGACCAAGGAAAAAGATGAGATCATGGCAATGAAGGTGGCTCAGCTTGGCGTATATGATAACACCGCTCTTGCAGAAGGTGAAACAAAGCTTGCAGAGGGCGAGCAGATGCCTGCACAGGGCGAAGTTCAAACCACTGTGGACGGAGTTGTTCAGACAGCAGATTGCCGTTTTTCAAAGCTTATCGAGGTGGACAATTTCTACAAGACATACGAGCCGCCTGCTTACAATAATGACATCACCCTTAGCGGTATCTGCGAAGCATACAGAAACTTTGCCTGCTCAAGAATGCACCTTTATTATGACATAAAAACTATCCGACTTTTCATTGCAGGCATGGCTTCAACAAAGCTCATTATCCTGCAAGGTATCTCTGGTACAGGTAAAACATCACTGCCATATTCATTCGGTAAGTTCTTGCAGAAAGATACCACTATTGCTTCTGTTCAGCCGTCATGGCGTGACAGAACTGAGCTTTTCGGCTACTTCAACGAGTTCACGAAGAACTTTAATGAAACAGAAGTCCTCAAAAGAATTTATTCTTCTGAATACAATGACGATGTAAACTTCATACTCCTCGATGAGATGAACATTGCGAGAGTAGAATATTACTTTGCAGAAATGCTCTCGATTCTTGAAATGCCTGATCCTGCCGAGTGGGAGCTTGATCTTGTTCCTAATGTGTGGAGCACCGACCCTGTTCGCCTGGATAAGGGCAAGCTGCGTATTCCGCAGAACATTTGGTATATCGGTACTGCCAACAACGACGATTCCACGTTCACTATCTCAGATAAGGTATACGACCGTGCACAGCCTATCAATCTTGACGCAAAGGGAGTTGCCTTTGACGCACCTGACACGCCGCCTATGAATTTAAGCTTTGAACATCTTGACACACTCTTCAAGGAAGCTTTTCAAATGTATCCTGTTTCACAGGACAGTCTGAAAAAGATCTAGCAGCTTGACCTGTGGGTAATTGAAAAGCTGAGAGTGGCTTTCGGTAACCGTATACTTAAACAGATGAACTTGTTTGTTCCTGTATATGTTGCCTGCGGCGGAGAGGAACTTGACGGCATTGACTATGTGCTTGCCACAAAGATATTCAGAAAATTTGAGTCGCTTAACTTGGCAATGCTAAGAGAAGAGCTGAAAGAGCTTTGCACATATATGCTGAAGCTTTTTGGCAGAAACACTATGAAAGAATCTATAGCATATCTTGAAAGATTGCAAAAACTGTACTAAAATTTGTACTCATAAACTTTGAGAGGAGGGACGGGCATGAGCGAATACAACGAACAGCGTGCAGCTTTTGACAAAGCTGTAAAGACGTTTGACGGCAATAACAGCTTTGCGGCAGCCCGTGCTTTGCTTCTTTCGGGCGAAAAAACTGTATCTTTTAATCGTAAGATAATCGAGAAGAATATAGATTCGTCCTGGCTCACAGAGATAGAAAAAGCTCTGCCACATCTTGATACGGTAATAAGAAATCCCAGAAACACCATTAAAGAAGTGGAAGAGATCGTGCCTATCGCTATGTCAAGGAAGATAACGGTAGAGTCCATAAAACATCTAGGACAGCACACCGATCTTATTCAGGATATCGACAAAAAGACCGGAAAGATAACTCCGTCAAAGATACTCAACATTCATAAAGAGGAAACTCTTGATACATATGAAAATAGATTTGTAAATACCCTTATCGACAGGCTATACATTTTTATAAATATTAGATACAATAAGCTTGTCCAGACCGCAGAGGCGCAGGAGGCTTATTCTTTTAATTACGATACCGTGGCTGACAGCGGCGACGGGAGAAAGGTCAACATTAGTTTTAAGATAGAAACTGTTGACAGTCTTGTCGGCGGCAGCAAGGATACTGACGTTTGGGCAAGGCTTGAAAGGGTCAAAAAGGCTATCGAGGGCTATAAAGGCTCAGTGCTTTGTACCACTCTTGGCAACGCTTTTATCAGACCGCCTGTTATGAGAACAAACGCTATCACTAAAAATGTGGACCTTATGGCGTGTCTTACCCTTTGGCAGTTTATTGAAAGCTACGATAAGGCAGGCTACGAGGTCAACGTTTCCGATACTGCACAAAGACCTGATGATTCTTATATCGAGGATATATATGGTCTGACCGCAATGAACTATATGCTTTTCCGCTCATATACCCATGGGGCAGACAAGTCGGAGGAGCTTAAAACCATAAAGAGCAAGACCCTCGCACCAAAGGTTGTCAGGCGTTTTGATAAGCAGACGTCTGATAAATATGATGTCATAGTTGGCGATGGTGAACAAAGTAGTGCAAGTAAGACAGATATGGGTATGACTGCCGAAGAGGCAGGAAACCTTACGGCAGAGCTTGACCGTATAGTTGAGATAGAAAAGCAGTTTCTCAAAGACGAGGAAGACCGTAAGAGGGCTGAGGAGCTTGCAGCTGCGGAAGCTGAAAGAAAGCGTGCCGAGCAGGAGAAACTTGAGCGTCAGCGGCGTGAGGAAGAAGAGCGCATAAGGCTGGAGCATGAGGAAGCTGAACGCAGACGATTGGAGCTTATCCAAAAACAGCAGGCGGAGCAGGCTGCAAGAGAAAAGGCGGAGCGTGAGGAACGTGAACGCCGTGAAAAAGAGGAAGAGATCAAGCATATCGCAAGACGCAAAAGGCAAATGGAAGAGCGCCAGCGCCGTGAAGAGGAGCAGCGTGTCCGTGAGGAAAGAGCTAGGATCCGAGAGGAGAAAAAGCTCGTCCGCAGCAGCCTTGGCTCTGCTATGGATCAGCAGATCAGCATAAATGAAGAAGCCGTGTCTTCAAGCTTTGTGTCAGAGTATGAGTCCCCTGAGATCGCTGCAAAAAAGGCGAAAGAAGCACAACAGCAGCGTGAGCAGGAACGACGTGAGCGTGAACGTGCTGAGCGTCTTAAAGCTGAACGTGAAAGCTTTGAAAATAAAAATATCAATGAGATATTTAAAGAATATTCCAAAAATCCATATTACATGGCAAAACGTGGCATAACATATGTTTTGGCTCACGCATTTGGGATCATACCTGTTGTGACGGATAATCCGGACTATATCAGAATGCTCAAAGTCAAGAAGGAAAAAGAACTGGCTGAGGCAGAGAGAAAACGTGCAGAGCGTGAAATTGAGATCATTTATGAAAAATATGCTCCGTATCTGAAATATGATGTAAAGAGGCGTATCAAAAACAGGCAGTTTAAAAAGAGAAAACGTCTTGAGCGAAAGAACAGACCGCCAAGACCATATATTCCGCCACAGCGCACCGCTGAGGAGCAGAAAGCTATCGACACTGAAATGAAACGACTCTATAAGGAGTATCATGTTTCAGCAGTTGGCAGAATGGCAAGGCATTTGAAAGAGAAATATAGGAAACAATAACACGGAGGGAGAGTCGTTATCATCGGCAAGGCGTTGAGGATAGTAAAAATAGCTTTGACAATACTTGGCTCTGCTGTGTTTGCGGCACTGCTGAGTGTGACGGTGTACATAATGGTCTGCGGCTGTATCGGCAAAACAGCAAGCATTTTTGGTTACAGCGTACTGAAGGTCGTGAGTGGAAGTATGGAGCCGTCTATACATGAGGGTGACTATATTTACATCAAAAGGACGGATACTGACAGCTTAAAGGCAGGGGATATCATTTCGTTCTACTCTCAAGATGATAGTATTAAAGGCGAGATAAATACTCACAGGATATCTGAGGTTTTGAGCGACGGCACTTTTGTTACTAAAGGCGATGCTAACAAAATAGAGGACAGCGTGACGGTGCAAAAAGTCAGCATTATTGGAAAATACTATGGAAAGCTCAGATTTTTCAAGTGGCTTGGGTCGTTTGCATCAACAGAGAAGCTCCTCATACTGTTTGTGATAATCTCAACAGTTTGCATGGCGGTGTATGAGGTAAAAACTATCGCTGAGATAAAAATATATTCAAACCGTGAGGAAGCCTTGAAAGCGGCTGAGGAAGAAAAAGAAAAGCTTATGCGTGAGGCTGTTGAAAAAGAAGTTCAGCGGCTGAAAATGCAGGAAAACGCGAAAAAGGAGGCGAACAGCTTTGAATCAGGAAAAGATAATGAAGGCTAAAATGATAACGGCTATCGTTATTTGTATCGTGGCACTTGCAGGGCTGTTCGTTTTTATCGGGCTTTATATGGACAAGTCCGAGGAAGTCAGAAAGACTTACATTGCTAAGTATATGGAAAATCTGTCTGCCGCCTCTGAGGAGATAGACACTTATCTTGAAAGCGGCAAGGATCTTCAAACGAGATATAACATGATACTTTCGGACATGGGCTCGGCAAGGTCGCTGGTGTTTCTTATCGACGATTACACTGATGAGCAGAAGGCTATAAATGAGCTTCATTATTGCTTTGTGAAGTATCCCGAACAAATGCAGGGCAAGCTTGAGGACGTAAAAAAAGCACTTGACCATATCACCGAAAATCTTGACAAAGGCTATAGGGAAGTCAACGAGATAGTTGATTCGGTTGATAAAATGGGAAATTAATGCAAGGAGGACAATAACGTGAGCAGTAAAGGGCAGCTTAAAAGAGAAATAAAGAAATGCAGACTTACTATCGAGGAAATAGAGCGTAAGAGATCACGTTCACAATCAGCACTGGTTCAGGCAATTCTTTTGCAGGAAGAGCCTAACGAAATGGACGTTGAGTGGTTCAACAAATACACAGGCGAGATAACCGCTTGCAGAAACCACATGATAGAATTGCAGAAAGAGCTTGACTCGATGAAATAATGGAGGTCGCCAACGTGGCTGAGCATAAAGTGATAGAGAAAGCAGACAGCGAGGAAGAAAAGAAGAAACGCAAACTGCTTATTATAAAAATAATACCAGTTGCAGTGCTGGCATTTATACTTATTGCGGTCAGTCTGGCTTGGTTTACCATTGATAAAGCCCTTGATCTTGATTCATTTGGAATGAAAAGCGTAGATTCGCCATTTGAACTGAAAACAGTTGGCAGTGCCAATGTGCTTAAAGCTGAGATACTTGACAGCAATGACTACTCTAAAGTGTCTGATGGGAGCAACATCACTTCTGATGAGAACAACAAGATCTACTGGCTTCTTGATGAAGAAAGCGGTATGACGAATGGTATTAATCCTGGTAGTCATGGAAAGCTTACTTTTTATGTTGTCCCGAAGCAGTCGGGGGAAATGGAGATACAGTTCAAGTTGAGTATCACGGGGTATGCAGAGAATAAAAACGAAGACGCTGTTTCTTATGAAAAGGTTACTGAAGAAGAAGTAACTAGATTTATGAATGGACATATCATGTTTTTTGAGAAATATGATGAAAACAATCACACATATTCCGATTTTCTTCATGATGAAACATTCACAAGGACGTTTAAAGATTGTAAAGTAAACGTTCCGCAGGAAGTGAACGTATATTGGGTGTGGCCGAACACGCTTGGTCAGGTACTAATGAAAAGCACAGATGAAAATCTGACAGAGAAAAATGTGCTGTTTGATGATGACAGTAAAGAACGTTTGGATTTTGCGGAATATATAAAGGGTAATTTAAGCTTGTTCTTGTCAGGTGATGCCGATAAAGAACAAAATAAAAAGGTTATTGAGAATATACTTAATGGTGATAAATACAGCACAGCACAGTTATCATCACTAAGCTCCATGTATAATGACGCTGACGAAAAGATAGGTACAAAGGTGCAATATATCCTTGTTGAACTAAACGTATAGATAAGAATATTAACTTTGCACGGAGGCAGTTGAAAGTGAAAGCTAATAGAAATCAGAAAATTAATAGAATATGCCACAAGCTTTACAGCAAGTATCGCAAGAATGTTATTTCTTTAGTTACCGCTGCCGTATTGCTTGTCACGAGTATGCCGCTTGCAGACATTTCAGGTGTTGTGTCTAAAATGGTATCAACTGTCACCAATGCTATTACGGCTATGGCGGCAGATACATATACTGACATTTCTAATGATATCAAAAATGGCGTTTTTACCATACAGAATGCAGACGATTTTAAAAAGCTTCTTAATGCAGATCCTGCTGTCTATCAGAAAATCACAGTATTGTTTTCAAACAACCAATCTCAGTTTAAGGCTTCTGATTTTACAGGAATAGAAAAAGGACTTGGCAATGAAGAATATCCTTTCATGGGAACAGTCAAAGCAAATGAGGGTTCAGCTATTAATCTTCCTATTAATTTTGCTCTGTTTGAATATCTTAGTGACAGTGCAAATTTAGATACTATTATTTTTGCTAGACCGGAAGAAAAAAATTCAGCTTTGCTTGCTGAGAATGTTATACACGGTGATGTGACTTCAGCTAATAAGTGGAAAATAAAAGCTGATCCTGTAGATGATTCAGGTGCTACAATTTATAAATCCTTCACGTCTGTTATAGGAAATATGAAAAATGAAGCAAATGTCGATCTGGATATCACTCTAAGTAATGGTGTCCAGGTGGAAGTATCAGGCGGGGATAATGCAGGTCTTGCTTGTGGCACTATGGACGAAAACACAAGTCTTGATGTAAGCTTGTCAAGTAGTTCGCTTGACGTTTCCGGCAAATCGAACGCAGGTGTATTTGTCGGAAAAATGAGTGCTGATGCAACACTGAACGTTGACAAGTGCAATGCCTTGACAAGTGTAAATATATCCGCAAACAACGCAGGCGGACTTGTGGGTAGTGCAGAGAATGCAGAAATAAATGTCGGCGAAGGTGTCACCCTTACCATGACCGGAAGCGTTACAGGCTCTGTAACTGCGGGCGGTCTTTTCGGCTCTTATACATACAGTAAAGCCAACGAAAAGACATTTGACATTTCAAAATTCAGTGGCATAAAAATGACACTTGCTTGTTCATCAGGAGATACCGCTGACAGTGCGGCTGTTGGCTCTGTTTTCGGAGTGCTGACAAACAGCGCAGATAGTGTAAAAATTAGTATCACAGGCACCGCTAATGATACTATTACTTCAAACTTCAATGGCACTGTCAGGGCAGGCTTTTATGGTGGTATTGTCGGAAGATATTCTGCCAATGCTCTTAGCTCTGAACTAGCACTAAGTGATATCGTTGTAAATGTGACTGGCTCATGCAATGCCCTTGATTTTGGCGGTCTTATTGGTAAGATAGGTGATAACAGCAAGGCTTATGTAAGCGTCAAGAATACCACTATAAGTATTAAGAATTCCACATCATCACAAAATAATTATGGCGGACTTGTGGGCTATGCAGATCAGGCTTTTATTGATGTTTGCGGCAATGTCACAGTTACGGCAAAAGATGTTTCTGCAAACCAGAGCGTAGGTGGCATTGTTGGCAAATTTAATAAAAATGGCGTTGTAAGGCTTGGCGGTGAAACAAACCTTTCAGGCTTTTATCCTAAAGACCCTAACAAAAACGGATGTCAGATAGTAGGAAATAGAGGCAATGCTTTGATCTATAGCTTAAGCGGCTGGTCATTTACAAGGACATCTTCAAAAGTCATAGACGATATGGATTGGGGCGGAGTGCTTCGCCTTAACAATTCCGATCTGCTTGAGAGTGCTGACAGTGTTCTGTCTTTTGATGGATCAGGGCATACTGTTACAATAAATGGATTTACTAATAATAGTATAACCATAAGCAATAGGGCAGATTTTGCCCGTGCGGCTTTGATAATGCAGCATGAAAGCAATGATTTTGTTAAGTATAGCGGTGCTAGCAGGGCAGATATGCTTGCGGCAAATATCAGCCTTAGTGCAGATGTTGATATAAGCGACACAGGTCTAACCGGCTTTATGCGTGATAATGGTGAGGATACATTTACAGGCACTCTGAATGGCAATAGTCATACAATTACTATGAGCGTAGGCAAAGACGCTAAGATAGTTTTCCATACTCACAACGGACTTTTTGCAAAGACAAGCGGTGCAAAAATAAGCAATTTAACGATTGTTTCAAACTTAAATATTGTCGGTGATAATGCTTCTGGCGGTGATGCTTGTTATATTGGTTCTGTGTCTGCATACAACAGCGGAGCTTTGACTATTGACAGCGTGACCGCCAATGTGACCGCATCTCCAAGTGGAGATTTTACAAACTTTGTTGGCGGTCTTGTGGGGTATGTTGCTGACGCCACAAGTGAAGTTTCATTCACTAATTCTGCTGTAACAGCAAATCTTACATACGATAATAGCACAACAAAGGTAGATTGTACTTGTCTTGGCGGAGTTATCGGAATGGTAGGCGCTGTTACATCAAAGCCTACAACTGGTATTAAGTTTGATAATGTCACTGTTGGCGGAAAGATAACTGACAAACACATAGGAAGTAACTCTAGAGTTGGCGGACTTATTGCAGAGGTCGGTGCTAAGGATAATTCAGCTTCTGTTGTACCTAATAAGATATCTATCACCAATGTTAATATTAATGCTTTAACAATAAATTCTAGTGGTAAATCAAATAGCGGTGGATTTTTAGGGCATAACTGGTATAGAGTAGAAATTGATCTGAATAGTTTGAATGTAAACAATTCAAGATTAACAGTGAACAATGGCACAGAACTGGGCGGTCTTGTACTTTCCACAACAGGTTATTGGAGCATAAAAGATGTTAGCTTTGACGGTGTGACAGTGAAAGCAACAAAATGTATAAATTTCGGCATGCTTGCCTCAACTCTTTTTGGTAGAGATTATGACTCTTATGGCTTTGACTATTTTAAAGGTGAAAATGTCAATAATTACAGAAGCTCACGAGATGCAACTTATTTTGAACTTACTAAACCTAATGGATATAAGATCTCACAAGATACTAAGATAAATATAAGCCCAAGCTATTCGTATTTTGATGAGATAGCTCGTTGTAGTATTTATGCTTCAAATAGTCCTGTTTGCAATCGTCAAGCCATAATTTCAATTCCTGCTGTTACAGCGGACGGAGAGCGTTTGCTGTATATGGACGGAAAGAACTGCAATACCTATCAAAATCAAACAACAAATAATGGTGCTGTGTGGAAAAATAATTCTTGGGCAAGATATTATTATAACCTTGATGTATATAAAAACGGTAAAGCCACCACAGGCGGAGCTAAGGCTGTTGAGTGGAGTGCAAAGCTTTTTGCGGCAAATAATATAAAAGCATATATTAATAGTACAAATATAGATTTTCCAACAGATCCAGAAATAGATTTGACAGGATATTCATTTTATCCAGTTGATACAAATGGTTGTAATATAAAATCAAATTCAACTATTACTTTTGAAAATAATGGCTTTAATCAGTCTGAAATGGTATCAAGCAGTAATAGTGACAATTATGCCCGTACAACTGACGGCATAGATGGAACAAATTTAACTAATTACCATAATCAACATTACATGATGCAATGCGGACTTTTCAGAAATGAGAATGGAGCTGTTACCATAAGCGGCAAACTGACCTTTAAGGGAAATATCGGTAAGCTGAATGGTGGTTCAGGTGCATTGGTTTGCGGCTCGGTTGCTGACGACACCAATACTTCAAAAAAATCTGTCAAAATTACCGGCAGTATCGTTCTTGACGATTTGTATGTGAATGATACTTCTTTAAGTTTAAATGGTGAAAATTCTTATGCCCCTTTGCTTATAAATAAGATAGGCAACATGACAGAGATCACTATACAGAATGTGTCACAGAAAAAACACAGTATGACTACTGCTAAATATGATAAAGGCGGTCAGGATTATGCTGCAACAAGCCTTATAGGCGATGTAGGAAGCAAAAAGGGTCAAAATATATCTCTGACTTTCTCAAATATCAAGCTTGACGCAAGTAATGAAAATTCAATTTTCAAAAATGCTACTTTGCTTGAAAGCTTTCAGCATTCTGACGGAGCAGGCTCTTCTGCAATATACAATTATAAATGGGACGACGATTGGGGTACAGACTCAGCTGGCAATATTAAACATAATGTAACCTACGGAAAAGAAGTGTCTGACACCATAAAGAATCGTGTAGATAATGTGAGCAGGCAGAATAAGTATCATGGAGATTGGAGTAGAGATGACAGGTATACTTCTCCTGACCAAAATAACGCAACAGAGGAATATAGCTTTACTAGTTACAAGCCATATGTTGCTAAATCTGCTGTTACAGGTCAGACCGACAGCACTTATGATGAGATAGACGTAAACCTTGAGCGACCATATCTTGACAAGGGTTGCGGAACATACTCTGATCCATATATCCTTGACGCTTCTACACTTGCAGAGGTCGCACGAGTTATCAGTACAGCCTCACCTACAAATGGCTGGCAAGTAAACTATAATGCAAATGTTTCTGCCGATACATCGACTGTTAATGCTAATAGTGCTTTTTGCAAAGGCAACAATCATAAAACTTATACTTATGATGGAACAGGCAATTTCGTAAGCGGAAAGGAAAAAGTTTCAAAAGATAACATGATCAAATATCTTTGCGAGGCTTATTACAAGATAAATGATGATATAGTTCTCGGCAGTTCTTTTGCAGGTCTTGGCGGAACATCAAACAGTTTCGTTTTCAGGGGCGTTATTGTTGGACAGCAGAGATCCGACGGAACATATCCAACTATCACCAATAATTCTGCAAGCCCTCTCATCAGGTTCAGCAGCGGAAGTGTTGTAAAAGATATCAATATAGTATATACCAATGAAGTAACGCTTTCAAAAAACAATAATAATAAATTAAACTATAGTACCAAAAAGACGGAGTATTATGGCGGTGTTATGGGCGTTGTGTTCGGTGGAGATAATATCATTGATAATGTCAAGGTAACAAATCCTACTATAAAATTTGCAAATAACGATAACAGCAAACAACATCTCATTACTGCAGGCGGATATGTTGGCGCCATAGTTTACGGCGGCGTTATTTTCAGAAATATGGACAACGTTGCCAAAGATAGTGCGCTTACAACCAGCAATACTGAGGCAGTGGGTGAAGACGTATATACCAATCTTTTTATCAATCCATATATAGGCAGAGTTGTAAACGGCTTTGCTATCGAAGAGGGAACAACGTTTGGTAAGTCAACTAACCTTAACAATGGCAGGAAAAATTATCTCATCACGCAGTTTAATAGTGAGCTAAGTGATGATGAGAAATTAAATGTTATTGCCGGCACGACCAATACCATTGAAGTGCCTAATGCACAGGCGTTGTTTATGCTGTCTATCATATCACAGTCCGGTATGGGATATACAGACCGTAATAAAAATACTTGCGGCTATGGTCATTATACTTTTACTCGAAATGCAGACTATTCAAAAGTTGGCACAGCTACATTGACTTCTGATGATAAAGATTACAAAACTGCGATCTCAGATTATCAAAGACTTGAAAAGGCTACAAGCAGGGAATATGAAAAGAAAAATTCTGTAATGCTAAAAAAATATACAAAGCCAAGTGAAAAAGGTCTTTATGAAGCAAAGTGGGCACACGAATTAAATAAGAACTTTACTGTTAAACTCACAGGAAATGGAACCTATGACCTCGCCGGAACCGGTTTTCGTGGTATAAATCAGTTGTTTGATGCAACAAATAGTAACTTGGGCGACATTAAATGTGATTATACTTTGTCTTTGACAGCTATCCAGGGAAATGATAAGACTATAAAGCTCGATACAGATATAAAAGCCTATGCTGTGAAAATAACAGACAACAAGAGCGGTACCACTATTGAAATCCAAGATATGGATAACTATAAATATCGTACCGCATTTGCCTCCGTAAAAGGAGTTGGGTTGATAAACTGTTCAACGTATGCTTTAACTGTAAATAACCTTAAGCTTTCCGGCAAGATCAGCGTTAAGACGTATAACTACGATGGACAATCGTATGTTAATGAAGACCTTTCTACAGGTGGTATTGTTGGCGGAGTACAGAGTTCTTGCACGTTTAGCGGAATAACATTGACTGATCTTGAAATATATGGTGCATATACTGTGGGAGGACTTATAGGAAAGTCAACAAATGATATCAATATAAGTAACGTTAAGTCTGAAAACAGTGGCGTTTATGTGTATGGCGGATTTGAAACAGGCGGTCTTGTGGGAAATTCTCAGAAAGGCAACGAATTCTCTGTTAATAATTCTAATATAACAATTAAGAAAGTTGAATTTGCTAATCTTGATAAAGGCACAAAAACTTGGTTTGGCGTAGGTGGAATCGCAGGCACTGCAAATATCAAAACGACAATAAGCAATGTTCAGCTTACAGCCTATAATAAAGACAGCTTTATCGGTTCAAAAAAAGACAATAAACCCCTTGCAACCCAGACAATGAACGAGGGCGGTCTTATAGGACTGTCTAACGGAGCATGCACAATAACAAACACAAGCGTCAGCGTCGATGTTTATGGTAGTAATGCCGGTGGATTCGTTGGAATAAACAAAAACCAGTTGTCTATCAATGACTGTTACTATGGAGGAACATCTGAAACATCAGATTGCGGTGTTTATGGCTATACAAGTTCAGGCGGAATGGTCGGCACACAGAATGCGGCTGTGACTATATCAAAGTCTGCTGTAAAAAATGCAACGATAGGTATACCAATTGCTAAAACTGGTGATGCAGGTATCGGAGGTTATGTTGGTATAAAAGCTAGTGGTGATCTGAAGATATCTGATTGTGAAGTCAACAATGTTACTCTGTCAGCAGAAGATAAGTCCAATGGTGCAGGTGCAGGCGGCGTGATCGGTCATAATGACCGTGGAAGCACATATGCTTATGATATTCTCATAAATAAATTAGGCTATAAAAAAGGCAACGAAAACGTGTCTGTTTCTAACTTGATAGGTTGGAACAATGATAAAAATCTATCATCTAAATTTATTGGAGTATCGGTAAATAACACGGATTGTTTACCTGATATACAGTATAATGCTTCACAGATACCTGCCAGCTTCACCGCAGTTCACTCCGACTACAACGGTACTCAGGACAATACCAAAAATATCGGCGAGGGAAGCGGCACGCACGTTCATATCTATTCACCTTATGTCAATATAAATCCAAGCAAAACCATTGGAGATAAAATTTTCACAGGCGATCTTGTTGGCGGAAATATGCAGACTATCATCAGTGACGCTGCTTCTTATACGAATGGCACAGCCAAAAAATCCTATGGCATAAACAGTACCATAAAGACATATGCAGAGGATCTGGCTAATTCAAAGCTTACAACATTTCATCAGGCCTCTGAGCTTGATGTTCAGGAGCTGAACGATCTTCCTGTTCTGCTTATTGATGATAACTCATCGTTGAATATCACGCAAATGCTTGCAAAGTATATCTCAGTTCTGACAAATTGTGATGTTTGCGACAGCAGTTCAAATAAGCTGAAAACAACAGATCTTATGAATGTAAGCACAGCGACTTATGTGTATGATAACGGCGTTTTGAAAAAATCAGACAAAAGCACTCTTACGTTTAACAGCAAGACAGGATATTTCAAGGTCACAGACGGTCAGTATGACAATGACGGCACAAACAGATTTACTGTCATTACTCTTGATTATATCGACCCAACGGGAAGTGGCAAAACTGCTCTTAGACTTCATATTCCTGTTTTTGTAAGAAAGGTGCTTGATTTCAGCTTCCAATCTTACGTTATCTCAGGCACAGACTATAACCATTCTCACTATACGGATAAAACAAAGCTTGCTTTTGAGAGCTTTGATGCACCTGTTACTACTTATTTTAAGTATTCCTATTACAAATCCGCTAACGAATGGGAAAAAATGCTCAATAATGGTGATAGCCTGCTTTGGAGCTTTGACAAAAAGCTTTATCTTATTGGTGATAATGCCATTGACAGTGGTGTGCTTACCGATGATACAAAGCTAACTCTTGTTGATGCAAATAACAATGACAAGACTTATCATTCTACCGCAAGTGATGCTAAGTTTAATAAAACAACTGGAGAGCTTGACTTGACAAATATAAGTGGATTTAAACCGGTTACTATGAATGATGTACTGTTAAGATATGCGTCGGTAACAGCTAAAGAATCATCTGACGGAACACTTGTTGAGGCAGATGATGAAGCTACAGCTACTGTTAAAACAAGCGACGGCAAGTATTATAGACCTGCTGGGGAGGCTGAAACAGGCACTTATAAGATAACTGTTTCAGCGAATAGTGATACACCAAAAAATGATAATGACGAAATGATAATAAGCGAGAACTATTATCTCACTATCAATATTCCGGAAACGGGAAGCACAAAAAAAGTCATCAAGAACTTTGTGAATTATTATAGCGGTAATAAGCCAAGAAAGCTCAATGGCAATATTCCTACAAACCTTGTCCAAGTGACAAATAATGACACTGGTGCATATGTTATTGCAAACTTTTTTACACAGCTAGTAAGTGTGACGGCTCATGACCCAGAGGAGATAACAGCGTCAAATAATTTTGTCCGTGCGACAATGACGTCAAAGATAAGCATTGATCCGAGCCTTAGAGATACATTTAATGGCTATAAGAGTGACGATTTCAATATGTATCAGGCATTTAAATTCTCTATGAAGAGCTTTGATGAAAAAGATGCGGGAGCTAATGCAAAGATCATTGCAGGAACTTCGGTGAATGTTGATTACAGCATTTTAAACAGTTCAGACACAGAGTTATCAAACGCAAAAATAAGCAAGACTGAGACACTTTCAGAAGCTAAAGACAGCTATATGCTGATGTATCCCGATTCGGTCTACGATTATATCAATAGTGACACAAATGGCTCTATAACTGTCAAGGCTGATATCAGCTTAACTTATGGTACTGCAGGGATCATAGATCAGTTTCCTGAGCGTAAGGATGGGGATACAAAAACCGGTATAGGCGTAAATGCGGCGTCATATGTTGCATATAGTCAGAACAATATTGAGAACAGCTCTATCTCTGAAAGTGGAGATATGCCTGCCAGACGCTACTATAGAAAGGCAATGACGGTGGCACAGCTAAACTATAACGTTGCAGAGTCAACGGTTCTTGAGTCGAAGGATTCACCATTTTCTCAGCTTGGTATCAATGCCAAAGATATGACTACAGAAGAAATGGCAATAACAGCAAATGCTATCTATGATCTGTCTGCTTTGAGCCGATCAACAAAGGACAGTGGCAAAAAAATACAGTATACAATGAGGTTGTATGTTAAGGACAATAGTGGCGATTATAAGCAGACAAACGATATTAGCAAATATCTCGGTAGCTTTACTTTGGAAAACGCCACATCAAGCAGTGGTCTGAATGGCAAGGAGTGCGTTTTTACCACTGACTATAATGGCGAAGAACAAAACACAGCCGTTACGAAATTTACAGTAAAAACAGGCAAGGCTTTTGAGGAGCAGGGACTTACCTATGCGAACTACAGAGTTGAGCTTACCGCGGTATTGCTTAATGACAACAACTCAGTTGTTAATGGAACTACCTCAAGCGACTATGTTGTTTATACAAACGCAAAAATAGAAACAGGCTTTATAAATTCATAATAAGCAGGCATTTTCAGGAGAAAATTATGACAAAAAGCATTTTTGGAAAATTCAGAAAATTAGAAAAAAAGAAGAAGCTACAGCTAGTCATAGCAGTATCCATTTCGGTGGTACTGCTTGTGGCACTGCCTGTTTATGCGTGGATTACTCACAAACGTTCTATTGCTCTTACAACAAAAATAAATGCCCCTACTCAGCTTTATATCACCGCAGGAAACAAAGAATCTGTGGCAAATCTTGAAATGGCAGATATAGACGTTGAGAACGGCAGTTATAAAGACTTTGTTTTCGGCATAGGCGGGGCAGACGTGCAACAATATCAAATACAGCTTGCACATACAACGAATATCCCTTTTGAATATGAGATATATCGTGCGAAAAGCGTCAGTGAAACTGAAAAATCAGAAGCTGTCGTTTATGTTTCTGATGAAGAGAATAAAACGTTTTATTATAAAATAGACGGCAATAAGATCTCGGGACATTATCTCAATCAGCAAGGCTCGGAGATACTTGCTAACAGCACACTTCACGAAAAGTCCTATGACAGCTACGTCAATGTTCAGAAAAATTCCGAGGCGCTTTATTGGCAATCGGATACACTGACGGTAATTGATAATAAAGATCCGTTTTGCGATTATTTTATAATCAGAGTAAAATGGAATAAAAACGTCCAAAACAATAAAGAAACTGATATGGTCTACCTGACAGTTCAGAGAAAGTAATAATTCACAAAATAGAGAGGAGGGTGGCTGTTATGAAAGACAAATTTAAAAAAAAGCTTAAAAGATCGTGGCTTGCAATATGGATAGCTTTTGCGGCAGCCGCACTCAGTACTATTGGCGTCCTGGCGGCTTATACCAGCGTTTCAAGTGTAAAGCGAGTTGTATCCACACAAAAGGGAGCTGGTATGCTGTTTTCATCTAATTATCTTACAACAGATGAAAATGATCTTCCAAGGACGATAACTTTTAGCAGTATGGAAAACTCGCCTTGTGTGACAGTCAATGTGTGCAACTATCCGCAAACATTGATAAAGCATAATGACAAGGATATCACATACACTTTGACAGTCGAGCTTGTGGACAGCAACGGAAATGTCGTTACCGGAGAAGAAACTGCGAAATACTCAGTTGAATATAACGGTGAAAAAAAGACTTTTGGAAGCAATTCAAAAATAGAGTTTTCACTTCTGAAACTTATGGCTGACGATTTCAACAAGCATGAATTTGTGCTGACTTTTGATAAGTCACAGCTCACAAAGTCTGACATATACATGAGAGTGACAGCCACTCCTACAAATCAGGCAGAGTTGAAACCGCTCTCCGCAAAGCTTGGCGTTATCTATATAAATAATAACACATCAGCAACATGGACAGGCACATTCATCGACAATGCTACCTCGCCTAAAGATCTTGACGGCTTCAACTACCGCCTGTCAGGCAGTGGCGAGGGTACTGTCACCCTGACTTGGAATACGAACTATGTTGATATCAGCCCATGGTTTAAGAATACTTATGATCTGATTATTTCAAAGGACAGTTCTGGTATAGCCACTGCCACTTTAAAAGTCAATTCTGCTGAAAAAAATCAATATGACATTCAGTTCTATCGAACGAACGGCATTAACAGTGCAGAGCAGTGGTCTGACGGTAATCATACCAATATTACGGTAACTGGTACGGGATTTGTTTCAATGAGTTTCACCCAAAGCGCAGCGACAGAAAATTAGAATATGTACAAAAAAACGGACTGCACACAAAATGCAGTCCGTGTATTTTTTCTGTAGGGGCGAACAGTGTTCGCCCGTTATTATATCCGTGTTATGTTCAGTACGAAAGCTTAGAGTGCAGACTTCAAAGCCTCAGCAAGCTGAGCAGGACATGATGTGCCACGTCCGTTGCAGTCGATACCCTCAAGTCTGTCAATAACGTCTTGAACCTTCATGCCCTCAACAAGCTTTGATACACCCTGTGTGTTGCCGTTGCAACCGCCTGTGAAATGCACTTTCTTTACGATACCGTCCTCTACTTCGATATCTATTTTTCTTGAACATACTCCCTTTGGAGTGTAGCTTATCGTTGCCATTTGAAAAACCTCCTAAATTCTTGCTACGCCTGTTTCTCTTGCGGCCTTTGCCACAGCCTCAGCCACAGCGACCGGTACAGACCTGTCAAAAGAGTTCGGCAGAATAAATTCCGCATTGAGCTTGTCCTCAGGCACACAGCCTGCGATAGCCTTTGCGGCAGCCATTTTCATTTCCTCGTTGATGTCAGAAGCCCTTACTGCAAGTGCACCCTTGAAAATGCCAGGGAAAGCGATAACGTTGTTTATCTGGTTAGGGAAGTCTGAACGTCCTGTGCCAACAATAAACGCACCTGCCGCCTTTGCTTCGTCAGGCATTATCTCAGGAGTCGGGTTAGCCATTGCGAAAAGTATAGGCTTATCGTTCATGGACTTGACCATTTCAGCGGTCACAAGCTTTGGCTTGGAAACGCCCACGAAAGCGTCTGCACCCTTGAGTGCGTCAGCAAGAGAGCCATGGAGCTTGTTCTTGTTTGTGACCTTAGCCATTTCAGCGTGAGCCTCGTTAAGATAATCATCGCCCTCGCAGATTATTCCCTCACGGTCTACCATGATAAGGTTGCCGATACCGAGAGAAAGCAAAAGCTTTCCTATAGCACAGCCGGCTGCACCTGCACCGTTAATTACCAGTGTAATGTCGCTTATTTTCTTGTTTGCTACCTTGCAGGCGTTCATAAGTGCCGCACCGACAACGATAGCAGTTCCGTGCTGATCGTCATGGAAAACAGGAATATCAACTTTTTCTTTAAGCTTAGCCTCTATCTCAAAGCACCTTGGAGCAGCGATATCTTCAAGATTTATGCCGCCAAAACTGTCTGATATCATGGCGATGGTGTTTACTATTTCGTCAACGTCATTGGACTTTATGCAAAGTGGAAAAGCGTCAACGTCTGCGAACTCCTTGAAAAGTGCACATTTTCCCTCCATAACAGGCATACCTGCTAGACCGCCAATATTGCCAAGACCAAGCACAGCAGAGCCGTCTGTGATAACAGCCACAAGATTTGCACGTCTTGTAAGCTCATATGAAAGGTCAGGATCTTTCTGTATCTCAAGGCAAGGCTGAGCAACGCCAGGTGTGTAAGCCAGCGTCAGGTCTTTTGCATTGTTTACCTTTGCTCTTGAGCAGACCTCTATCTTGCCTTTCCATTCTCTGTGTTTCTGTAGGGATTCTTCCATTACGTTCATTTTATACAGTCCTCTCTATTACAGCCAAACTAGGCTTTGTTACGCATTAAAGGAACATTACCGCATGATAATGTCCCTTTATTATACCATATTATTTCTCTGTTTTCACAGCCGCTTTGTTAGCTTTTTGTGAATTTATATGAATGAGCTTGAACAGCTTATCAAGATTTTCCTTGTCAGTGGTCATGCTTCCGATATGTGTCATAGTCTCATTATACAGACCGTGGAAGTCAGAGCCACCAGTCACTATCAGGTCATGTTCTTTTGCAATATCCACAAGCTTCTGCTGTTGAGTTGGAGTAGCAGAGTAATGATAAGCTTCAATTCCGTCAAGCTTTCCTGCCTCGATAAGTTCAAGAAGCAGCTCAGTGTTGTTGAACATAACAGGGTGTGCCATAACAGCAATGCCTTTTGCGGAGTGTATAAGGTCAAGCACAAAGTTTACGTCAGGATATTCACGGGTAACAAGACATTCGCCGTTTGGATATGCAAAAAGCTTGTCGTTCACAGAGCCGTAAAGCTCAGTGGCATAACCGTAATTCACTAATGCTCTCATGATATGCTGTTTAAAAATGCTCTTTGAGCTTTTTGTGTAGTGCAGTACAGCATCGGCAGGGATAGGATATCTTGCCATTACCTTTTCTATCATTTCCTTTGCACAGTCTTTTCTTATCTGGCATGACTTCAGGCAAAGACCCTCGAGCCTGTCAGGTTTCTGCGGTGCATAGCAAAGAATGTGTACTTTTGAATTGCGCTTCTTGTCCCATGCGGAAAGCTCTACCGCAGGAATGACCTTGACCCCATAACGTTCGCCAAGTATTTGCGCTCTGTTTGATGATGAAAGAGTGTCATGGTCTGTTATCGCAAGAAAGTCAAGTCCCATTCTTTTTGCCTGAACAATGACCTCTTCTATACCAAGCGAGCCGTCAGACAGTGTTGTGTGACAATGCAGATCTCCTGTCATACCTTTGTTCCTCCAAATCTATAAAATATATCTGTCATTTTCTGTATATATAGTACAGCCGTTAAATTTGACTAAATAATTATAACATATTTTATATACATTTGCAAGCACTTTTGAACAATTTACACAAAATTTGCATGAAAATTATATTATTTTGTCGTATATGACAAATCCACAGTGTCGAAATAGTGCGATTTAACGAAATATCAGAGCTTATATCCGAAGAATTTTTCGCAAAACCATACGTCTTTAACCTGAAAGCTCTTGCCGTTTAGATATTCAAGTATACCTGCGTCAGTGGTGAATTTAAAGGTGAGCTTGTACGAATAAAGCGCCTGCGTTTTCACATTGTATGCACGATTGACTTTATTTATTCCGTATTTGCCGTCACCGAGAAGTGGATAGCCAATGTGAGCAAGGTGCGCCCTTATCTGATGCGTCCTGCCTGTGACAAGGTCAACTTCAAGAAGTGCAAGATCATCAGCCTTGTTTTCCGCAAGCACACGATAAGATGTTATCATGGTGCGGCTGCCCTGAAACTTTTTGTCAGACACCCTGACGGTCTTTGTCGCCTCGTCCTTTTGATGATAAGCCGTGAGCCGTGCAGACTTTTCCTTTGGTATGCCAACGGTCACGCAAAGATAAAGCTTTTCAAGCTCTCTGTCTTTGACTTTCTGATTAAGTATACGCAAACTTTCAGCATTTTTCGCACATATTACAATGCCGCCTGTGTTGCGGTCTATCCTGTTGCAAAGGGCAGGAGCAAAAGACAGCTCCTCCTCAGGACGATATTCGCCCTTTTCATAAAGATAGTGCTGTATCCTGTTTATGAGCGTGTCCGCCGAACCGCTTTCGTCCTCATGTACCACAAGTCCGCACTTTTTGTCGCAAAGGATAATATTCTCGTCCTCGTAAATAATATTCAAAGACGTTGGCGCACTGAGAAAAGCTGGTCTGTCAGCAACTTCGCCCTCGAAAAATTCGTCATTGATGTAAAGCTGCATAACGTCACCGCAAGCAAGCCGTGTGGATATCTCACAGCGTTTGCCGTTGACCTTGATACGCTTTAGGCGCAGATATTTGTACAGCAGATTTTTAGGCAGTTTCGGCACAGCCTTTGTGAGAAACTTGTCAACACGCTGACCTGCGTCATTCTGATTTATTATAAATTCTCTCATGTCATACCTCAGAGCTTCACACGAGCGGAGAAGCCTCCGTCAATAAGCTCGTCAAGACCTGAGCTGTCAGCACCGCTTTCACGGAGAAGCAGAAGAATTTCTGACATATCGCAGGCTTTGCCTTTACGGCGAGATATCTCCTCTTCACATTTGATAGCATATTGTAAAGGCTTTTTGTCAGCAGGGAAGTTCACATCTGAGCCTTGAGCGATGAGCCATTTGATGAAATCAACACTTCGTTTGTCGGGCTTGAGAACGCCGTCCTGCTCAACAAAGTCAGCACTTTCGATTGCAGTGAGCAGGAAAGTAAGCCCATTGCTGTCAGTGTCGTTGTAGTCCACATCATCAGAGATGAATAAGAATTTAAGCTCTTCCAGTTCACGCTTTGAGAGGGTGTAGTTGTATTCGTCATATGATCTATTCATGTTACGTCCTCCTGAAATTATTACTATAGTGATATTATAACCTAAAGTGTTGGAGAATGCAAGGGGGGAGCGGTATTAAGTGAGGAGTGAGGAATGAGGAGTGAGAAATGAGGAATGAGGAATGGGCAAAGCTGAACAGAGATGTGGACAAGCACCGAGCGTAGCGAGCACTTAAACGCAGGCTCAAGCCCGGCGTTAGAGGGCTTGTGGGTTCTTAGGGCAAAGCCCTGAGCGGAGTTTGAGGCAGAGCCTCAATAGGCGTAAGCCTACTAGGTGCAGATTGAATTATAAAAAGCAGAAGAAGGTTGTGCTCTATTATAAAGTAATATCGGAGCAAAAATCTGCACCGCTTACCCTTTCCCTAATCAAATGTAACCCCGCAAAGAGCGTAGCGATTTTGCGGCAGAAGAACCTCTCCAGAACAATCTGTAGGGGCGAACAGTGTTCGCCCGTGCTCAGGATTTGCTGTAAATTCAGAGCAAATCCT
>OHCH01000188.1_pt1 | contig 23736 bp, 16 predicted proteins | sample 1566771 | NCBI WGS metagenome assembly OHCH01 (sample SAMEA3879501, study PRJEB24766) | human gut metagenome | biome: human-associated habitat; feature: feces | place: USA | collected 1985/1987
CGGAAATAGAAGATGAAGCCGAGACAGAACAAGAATATGTACCTCCTACGCAGACAGATTCCATCCCGGTACAGCCCACGCAACCTGAACCTAAATCGGCACCGGAGCCAATAGCTAACGATAATGAACTGGCGGATATGGTCTATGTCCCCGGCTTTGGCTGGATACAAAGCAAAGGCCCCAACCATGTCGAGTATGCCGAGGATATGTACGAGAACGGCAACAAAATCGGCATCATGGGCTGACCTCAAAAATTGCGCCGCATAAACAAAGAAATAGCCGTGGGAGTGTTAACAGCATTCCCACCTCGTTTGTCAAAAAGCGCATTTATTATAGCATCTGAACGGAGAACTTTCAACAGCAGTCGCAGAATATTCGTGCGTTTACGGAGAATTATCTTGTTTTTTCGACAGGAACGTGGTATCATGGAGGCACACTTATAAGATTTCGGCGAAACCAAAGCTCGTTGCACAGAAACAGGTTTATTATTATGGGGTGCCCATTATGGAAGTAAGTTATAAAAAACTATGGAAACTGCTTATCGACAAAGATATGAAAAAGAAAGATTTGCAGTCTGCCGCAGGTATTAGTTGGTCGTCCGTGACAAAGTTGTCCAAGGGCGAAACGGTCAGCATGGAAGTCCTTATGAAAATCTGCAAGGTTCTCAACTGCGACATCGGAGACATCATGGAGCTGCTACCGGAGGAAGCTCCAGAATCCTAAAAGAGAGGTTTGTATGGCGAAAAATCAACGTGATTTTTTCAAGAAGAAAAACGAGTGGTCTGAAATTAAGGATACGCTTCTTAGATGCTACTTGCCCCAGTATTTCCAAAAGCTCCTTGTTTCAGGGAAGCCGATTTTCTATATTGATTGCTTTGCTGGCAAAGGCAAGTTTGACGATGGAAATGATGGCTCCCCACTGATAGCAATGCAAATCATAAACGAGCGGTTAGGCATGAGCAGAATATCCCGAAAGAACAATGCAATCGTGCCTTGCTTTATTGAGCTGAATCACGCTGCAGACTTGGAACAGAACCTGATGCTGCATCCTTATCAGTATGGGACACCACAGGTAGTTGACGGGAAATTCGAGGATAATATCCGTGGCTTATTAAAGGATAAACGCGGATACAATGTCTTCCTTTACATTGACCCATATGGAATACAAGCACTTGATTCGCAGCTCTTTGATGAGATTGGCACATACGGATTTCGTTCCTTTGAGATGCTCATCAATTTCAATTCCTTCGGTTTCTTCCGAGATGCCTGCCGTGTGATGAAAGTAGATATTTCTCAGGATGATGCCTTGATGGGCCTTGATGACTTGGTTGAATATGAGCCAACAACGGTAACAGCATCTCCTCAGTCAGAGAATTTGTTGACGCGAATCGCCGGTGGAAACTACTGGATGGATATCGTCAGGGATTTTCAAATGGGTCGCATCGACGGGTATCAGGCAGAACGCAGGTTATCAGCAGAATACAAACAGCACCTGAAGCAGAAGTACAAATATGTGTTGGACATGCCCATCAGACTGAAACCTGGTCAGAGGCCCAAGTACCGGATGATACATGTTTGCGACCATGAAGACGGCTGTTTTCTTATGGCTGAAAACATGCAGCGTCGAAAAGATGAGCTGTTTGTCAACATCCAGCAAAACGGTCAATTGTCCCTCTTTAATATGATGAGCACCGTAACATCCACAGTGGAAAATGATATTTTGACGCAAGAAGAGATAGAGCAGATGGTTCTGGCCCATATCCATCAAATGACAAGTGAGACGCATATCACGGTTTTTCTTGCTGATTTTTGTAATGAATACGGAGTTATCTGCCCATTCAGGATGATATACGAGATTCTCACAAAACTCGAAAATGCTGGAACGATTGATATCGTAAGAGACCCAGCGTTAACAGCCGCAGGAAAGAAAAGAATGTTCTGGGAAGAGAAAGCTGGCCAGACCGTAATTGTTAGGAGGCACACATAATGAAGCACGTAAAAGGATTCATAACGCGGAAAACCATGCTCTATGAGACGGGGGTGGAGTATGGCGATTACACCATGAATCATGTGCTTGGCTGTGCGCACGGATGCAAGTATCCTTGTTATGCGTTCCAACAGAAAAAACGGTTCGGTAACGTAAAAAGTTATGAGGAATGGTTACAACCATATCTCGTTTCAAACACGTTGGAGCTCTTGGACAAAGAAATTCCAAAGCTGAAAGACAAAATCAAATCGGTACAGCTCTGTTTCACGACCGACCCTTTCATGTATGGATATGACGAGATAAGGAACATGAGCATTGCCGCGATTAGGAAACTAAATGAGGCAGGCATTATCTGTACTACATTGACGAAAGGTATCCTTCCGATAGAGCTGAAAGAATGCTCATTGAGAAACGAACATGGTATCACACTAATAACGCTTGATGAGGATTATCGTCGTAAAATGGAGCCCGGAGCAGCCTCGTGTGAAGAGCGCCTCGCTGCATTACGGGCATTACATGAGGCCGGGTGCAGGACATGGGTAAGTATTGAGCCTTATCCAACACCAAATCTCATAGAGCAGAACCTTCATGACCTGCTTGAGTCCGTCGGTTTTGTTGACCGGATTATATTTGGGCGCACGAACTATAGCAAAGAAGTGAGCGCATACACTGCACACAAACATTTTTATAATAAATGTGCTGCCGAGGTGGTTCAATTCTGCCAGGAGCGAAACATCAGCTATCACATCAAAGAGAAGACAATCACGGAAGAGTAATCTCCAGAGAAAAACACAGGAGGCAAAAACGCATGGCTGCTTTAGACGATTTGATTAGCCAGATTCCGGACGAGTCTCTGCGTGAGCGGATTCGTGCAGAGGTAAAGAGGGCAAATCGCCAGAAAAAATTCGGTCTGGTATTTGAAGAGCATCTGCCGGAGGCCACACCGCTTTACGATATCCCGGTAAAGCGCGGTTCCGTCGTGGCCACGAAGGACGGGCAGGTCACAGACATCTACTATGTAGAGAAAATCGAGGATGGACAGGCTGCCTGTTTCCACAAGGCGACGAAGGAGCGCGTCGTGCTTCCTGTGGATGCGCTGGTTTGCGTGGCCCAATTCGGTGAACCCATCTATCCCTATCTGCAGCCGCTGGATACCGTCTGCAATGCGCCGGACAGCGACCTGTGGCACACGCTGATCGAGGCGGACAACTACCATGCGCTCCAGCTGCTGGAATACCTCTATGCCGGAAAGGTGGATTGTATCTACATCGACCCGCCCTATAACACAGGGGCGAGAGACTGGAAATACAATAACGACTATGTGGATGGCAACGATACCTATCGACATAGCAAGTGGCTTTCGATGATGGAGAAGCGACTGAGAATTGCCAAGCGACTACTGAATCCCGCCGAATCTGTTTTGATAGTAACCATCGACGAAAAAGAGTACCTGCATTTAGGCTGCTTGTTAGAAGAACTCTTCCCGGAAGCACGCATTCAAATGGTTAGTAGCGTTATTAATAGAAAAGGTGTTGCAAAAGCGAGAGAGTTTTCAAGATGCGATGAGTATTTGTTTTTCGTAATGATGGGCGAAGCTGGCCCAGCCTTAACGGATGATAACATGCTCGATAGTGACGGTAATAGTACGCCATCAGGGACTACCTGGCTCCCTATGAGGCGAGCAGGTACAAATTCACTCCGTAAAGATAGGCCGAGATTGTGTTATCCAATTTATGCTGATGTCAAAACCGAGCGAATCGTTAAAGTGGGTGAGTTTCTTCCACCTGAAGAAAAAATAGAAAATAACTACCGAATTACAGATGGCTTAGTAGAAATATGGCCAGTCAAAACCAATGGGGACGAAGGACGATGGCAACTACAAGGCGACACAGTTATGTCGCGTGTTAGCATGGGTACCGTTAAGGCAGTTCCCAAAAGCAATGGCACTTGGACAATTCAATATCTAAATGAAGGTGCACTAAAAGAAATCGATGAAGGAACGCTTGTAGTTACAGGTCGAGATGCAAATGGTGTGCTGATTGTCGAGCGCAGTTCGGCAAAATCTGTTGCTGCAAAGTCTATCTGGAATAAAGTTACTCATGATGCAACAGCAAATGGGACAAATCTTATAGCTAAAATCATAGGCAATTCACGGTTTTCTTTTCCTAAGTCACTATATGCTGAGCATGACGCAATTCGATTTTTTGTTGCTTCAAACCCCGATGCTCTTATTATAGATTTCTTTGCTGGCTCAGGCACGACGCTTCACGCGGTCAATCTTTTAAACGCAGAAGACGGTGGACATCGGCGCTGTATCTTGGTCACAAATAATGAGGTTTCCGCAGATGAAGCAAAGGCTCTTACGGAAAGAGGTTTTCAGCCCGGAGACGAGGAATGGAACAAACTCGGTATCGCCCGCTATGTGACATGGCCGCGCACCGTCTGCTCCATCGAGGGCCATGATGTGAATGGAAAGCCACTCAAGGGAGACTACATTACCAGCGGAGAGGAACCGATGCACATGGCCGATGGCTTCAAGGCCAATGCTGCTTTCTTCAAGCTGGGCTTCCTCGATAAGAACGCCGTGGCGCTGGGACGCCAGTTTAAAGAGCTCCTTCCGGTGCTCTGGCTGAAAGCTGGTGCTCACGGGCCTTGTCCCGCGCTTGAGGAGACAGCGGAAGCGCCCGACATGCTGGTGCTGCCGGTGAACCGTTTCGCCGTGCTGACTGACGAATCGCAGTATGAGGAGTTTGCTGCGCGGGTGAACGGCGAGGACTCCATTACGACGGTATATATCGTGACCGATTCTGAACCGGGCTATCGGGAGATGGTTTCCGGCTTGCATGCTGAAGACACCTATCAGCTTTACAGAGACTATCTGGATAACTTCCGAATTAACCACGGAGGACGCTAAGATGAAAGTAGAATTATTTCCGTTCCAGAAGATGGCGCTATTCCAGCTGCGGAGAAAGACTGCTGAGGCCCTCGGCTCCTACCAGCGCACCCATACACCGCAGGTACTTTCTTTCACCGCTCCTACCGGCGCGGGTAAGACCATCATCTTGGCGTCTCTGATTGAATCTATCTATTTCGGTGATGAGGAGTATCCCGACCAGCCGGATGCCATCTTTGTCTGGCTCTCGGATTCTCCGGAGCTCAACGAGCAGTCGCGCAGCAAAATCGACCTAAAGGCGGACAAGATTCGGCTCGGCCAGTGTGCGACTATCACCGATGAATCCTTTGACCAGGAAATGTTGGATGATGGGCATATCTATTTCCTGAATACCCAGAAGCTGGGTAAGAGCAGTAATCTGACAAAGAAGGGCGACGGACGCACCTTCACCATCTGGGAAACGCTGCAGAACACGATGGACGAGAAGTACGACCGCTTGTACTTCATCATTGACGAGGCCCACCGTGGCATGCAGGGCCGAGCCGCTGCACAGGCCACCACCATCATGCAGAAGTTCCTCAAGGGCAGCCGGGAAGACCGTCTGGCTCCCGTTCCCGTCGTGCTTGGCGTGACCGCTACGCCGGAGCGTTTCAACAATCTGGTGTCCGGGACAGAGTCGACCATCCAGAAGGTCATCGTGTCCGCCGACGATGTTCGGGCATCCGGTCTGCTGAAGGACAGAATCATCATCGCCTATCCGGAGGATGCCTCCGGAAGCAAGGATATGGCCGTGTTGCAGGCTGCCGCTGATGACTGGAAGCAGAAATGGGAGCACTGGTCTCAGTATTGTCAGGAGCAGCACTACGCCTATGTGAATCCGGTTTTCGTGATTCAGGTGCAGAACCAGACCGGCAGCGGCATTTCCGATACTGACTTGGATGACTGCCTCCGGAAGATTGAGGAGCGGACAGGATTTCACTTCCAGGATGGAGAAGTCGTACATACCTTTGGCCAGACGACCAGCACCATCCAAATCAATGGCGTCGCAGTCAGATATCTGGAGCCATCCCGCATCGCGGAAGAGAAGAATGTCAAGGTGGTTTTCTTCAAGGAGAATCTCTCCACTGGCTGGGACTGCCCTCGCGCTGAAACCATGATGTCTTTCCGTCGTGCTACAGACGCGACCTATATCGCGCAGCTCCTCGGCAGAATGGTCAGAACACCCATGCAGATGCATATTCAGGTGGACGATGTTTTGAACGATGTGCACCTCTATTTGCCGTACTTTGATGCCCAGACCGTTGAGGATGTGGTCAAGGCGCTTCAGAGCACCGAGGGCGGTGAGATTCCCACCGATGTTATCGGCGACTCCTTCGAGAACAGCACCATCGAAACGTGGACTGTCCGTCCGACCAGACCGGCTCCCGCCCAGCGTCCCGCGAGGCCGAAGCAGCAGGTTCCCGGCCAGATGTCTTTGGGAGACAGCCCTTCCCCTGAGACCGGCAATGAACCTTCCGCGCAGGAGGCGACGCAGCAGACGCCCTCGCAAAGTGGTAGCACCTCATTCGGCGCACCAGCGGCACCTGCTTCCGGTACCACGGATACCATACGCCCGGTGAGTGGCGTGAGCAGCGAAACGCCTGCAAATGGAGCTGCTGCAGGGGCAGAGCCTTCCGGTGCAACGGAACCGCAGCCTGCTCCGGAAGACGTTCCCGAAGAGCCGGAGCTTGACCGAGAGGCCATCGTAAAGGCCATCAATGATGCTGGTCTTCTGACCTACGACGTGCGCAGGGTCAGAATCAACGACTATCTGAAATCTCTGTTCAGCCTCACCCGGCTCCTGACGCAGTCCGGCCTTCAGCCCTCTGCCTCCTATGATGTTGTGAATGAAATCGTAGAAATGATTCGCAGCTTCATCAAGAAGACAAAGGACGAGGGCAGATATGACGAGCTGGCCACGCAGGTGCTGCAGTTCAAGCTGAAAACGCAGACGTTTGATGTATTCGGCGAGTCTGTGGATGACCATGCGGAGATGGATTTGTTCTCCACCACGGATACCGACCTCGACCGTCAGTTCCGTCTTGCAGAGCTCAAGCTGGGCAACGAGGGTATCGGCATCCGCTATGGCACCCGATACGCAGATGACGATAATCCTGCCGGATATAAAATCGACGTCATCATCTTTGCCGCCGACGCAGACTGCATGGATATGCTCCACAACTATGCCCGCAGCCGGTTCCACGACATCAACGACGCGAATCGCCGCCGTATCACCGGCCTGACCGAGCGGTACCGGAAAAAGTATGACAGCATTGTTTCCGATGGCGATATCATCAGTAAGCATAACTTCCGGCTGCCGGAGACCATCAGCATTGAGCGCAGCAATGTCGGCGAGGCTTATACCGACCATCTGTTTGTGGACAATGCGACCGGCAAAGCCGTCATCAACCTGAACAATTGGGAAAAGGCTGTCCTTCAGGCCGAACGTGGCCGGTCGGATTATATCTGCTGGCTCCGCAATCCGCCGAGGAAGTCATGGTCACTGTGCATCCCCTATGAGCAGAACGCGGAGAAGAAATCGATGTATCCCGATTTTTTGATTATCCGGAAGGACGAGATGGGCTTTGTCATTGATATTTTGGAGCCTCACGATGGCACCAGAACGGACAATCTGGGCAAGGCTAAGGGCTTTGCTGAGTATGCCCGTCAGAATCCCGGTGTCGGCAGGCTTCAGCTTATCCGACTGCTGAACGGGCGCATCAAGAGACTGGATATGTCCCGCAGCGCCGTCCGTGACCGCGTTTCTCACGCGATGTCCAATGACGAGCTTGACCATATTTTTGATGAGGATGGATTTTTTGGTTAAAGGCTGGTGAAGCAGAATGTACGACGAGAACATCATATCCCGGATGAACGATTATCTTCACAAGGCCGCGCAAGCACTGGCGTCGTGGCTTTCTGTGATGCTGCCCAAATCCGGCGAAGACTGGTGGGAGGAGTGCGTACTCTCCAATCTGAGTTATCCCCAGAGAGAGCTCATTGAGAAAAAGGGTCTTTCCAAGCTGGAGGAATTAGACCTTGCAGCGCTTCTTCGTGTTGCCAACAAGTCTTGGTACACGATGCGCGGCTACGCCTATCTTCCGACCAGTGAGCGGGAGTGCATTCGCGATATGATTGGCGTCCGGAACAACTGGGCGCATGTCAGCGCGGAGCTTCCCGGCAAGGATACCATCGTATCGGATATTGAATGCCTCATCCGGTTTTTCGCCCAAATGAACCGGAGCGGATTGATTCCTGATTTGGAACAGCTCAAAGCAAGGGTGGAGCGTCCCGAAGCATTCAAGGATGAAACACCTCCGCAGCCAGTGTTCCGCCCGACCGTTACTGCGCCCAAGCAGGCAGATGTCATCGTGGAACCGGAGGTTGTACAGGAGGACGATATCACAGAAAGAAGCCTCGTTTACATCGTCGGCAGCCCGGATACCAAGGGTATGGTGTTTTCTGTTACGCAGCTTGGCGATACAAAGAAGTACGAGGTATTCGTCGAAGGTGCGCTGAAGACCTATTATGAGGGTCAGATTGCACTGGTGAGCAGCACGCCTGAATATGAGTGGGTGGATTCTGAGACCCTGCGAAGCTATCTCTCTGCCTACCAGATTAACAATCCGTCTGCCGGAAATCTGTATTCCCTTAATGCTGCCCGTATCGATTTCGTGCCCTATCAGTTCCGACCGGCATTGAAGCTGATAAAAGCAGACGAACCAAGGATTCTGATTGCAGACAGCGTCGGTGTCGGTAAAACCATCGAGGCCGGTCTGATTATCAAGGAGCTGCAGGCCCGCTCCGATTTGGAAAACATCATGATTATCTGCCCGAAGCCGCTTGTCGCAGACCGCAAGTGGGAAAATGAGATGAAGCGCTTTGACGAGGAATTCACGCCCTTGGATGGCGATACTCTTCGGCAGATTATCTCTGATACCGACCGTGACGGCGAATGGCCTACCCGCTATGGAAAGGTCATCGTCCCGTATTCCATTCTGGATGCGAGGACATACCAAGGGAACCAATCCAAGCGCCATAAGAGCTTCGGCCTCCAACAATTAGACCCGGCACCGCATTTTGATTTGGTCATCATTGATGAGGCCCACCATCTGCGCAATGGCAGCATGGAGAAGGACAAGGCATTTGCATATAAGTGCGTCCACTACTTCTGTCAGCACGCAGACGCTGTCGTAATGCTGACCGCGACTCCGCTGCAGACAAGTGACGACGACCTGTACACGCTGCTTAATCTGCTGCGCCCGGATGTCGTAATCGACAAGAAGAGCTTCACGATGATGTCGCGTCCGAATCCGTATATCTCTCAGTGCGCCCACATTGTTCGAGCTGCGAAGGAAAACTGGAAAGCAGAAGCACTGGAAACGCTGGATAGTGTTCTCACGACCCAATGGGGCGAAAATGTAATCGCAAACAATCCGGTATTTGAGCAAATCCGGAAGGTTCTCAGGCAGGACACCATCACCCGTGAGGAGCGGGTAAAACTCATTACCGATATTGAGTCTCTCCACAGTTTCAATATGATGCTCAACCGAACGCGCAGAAAGGATATCCAAGATTTCTGCATTCGGAGAACACATACGCTGGAGAGCGATTTTACTGACCAACAGCGGGAGCTCCATGATGCTCTCTTGACTTTTGAAGTCGCTGCGCTGTCCAAATTGCACGGTGGCCGTGGCGTCAAATTTATGATGTCAACGATTCGCCGTCAGGCCGCAAGCTGCATCTTTGGACTTGCTCCGCACATCCGGGGTATCATTGACCGTAGATTTGAGCAGATGACGGACGACCCGGAGTTTGATTTCGATGATGGCGAGTTCAGCGAGATGGACTTGGAGACATTCCGCTTTATCGCAAAGAACCTTCTGGAAATGGCGGATAACCTGCCGGAGGACGACCCGAAATTCGATGGGGTGCTTCAGATTATCCGTGAAAAACAGAAATCTGAAAACAACAAAATCATCCTGTTCAGCACATTCCGCTACACGCTGTATTATATCAAAAGAAAGCTGCGAGAGGCGGGATTTCGTGTCGAACAAATCGATGGTAGCGTAAAAAATGATGACCGGCTGGATTTCCGGGCGCGGTTTGAACTCCCGAAGGACGACCCGGAAGCCATTGACATCATGCTTTTCACAGAAGTCGGTTCTGAAGGCTTGGACTATCAGTTCTGTGACATGATGATAAACTATGACCTGCCTTGGAATCCCATGCGCATCGAGCAGCGCATTGGTCGTATCGACCGCCGAGGCCAAGGGAACGAAGTTGTAAACATCTATAACATTATCACCAGTGATACTGTGGATGCTGACATTTATGACCGCTGCCTCTCTCGCATCGGTGTCTTTGAAGGGAGCATCGGTGAATGCGAGGAGATTCTCGGCGAAATCGGCAGGCAAATTGAGCTGATAGCACTGGATACCAGCCTTACGGATGCAGAGCGAAAAGCAAAGCTGGAGCAGATGGCCGATAATGAGGTGCGCAAGGCCCAGGAGCTGAACAAGCTGGAAAGCGAGGAGAAGGAGCTATTCGGGTTCGATTTGTCGAACTATACGATGTCAAAGGAAATTCAGGAGGCAGAAAGTCCCTTCCTGTCGGCCAGAAGCATTCAGCACCTTGTCGAGATGTATCTCAATCACCGATTAGGCGGTAACAATTATATCCTTGGTGATGGTGCTCTGAAAACGCTGCGCCTCAGTGCAGTGGCGCGTTCTGAAATCCTGTCTGACCTCAGAAATCTGACTGGCCTGCGGAACAGCCTGCGTAGGAAATGGGAGGTTTATCTTAAGGGCAACAATCCGAACCACCCGATTACTTTTGATTCAGAAGCTGCCGAGAAAAACCGAACCGCCTTTTTCGTTACTCCGATGCACCCGCTGGTCAAACAAGCCGCATCCTATTTTGCCACCAACAAGCTCGTTTATATTCACTTGGAATACTACTCTGACGAGATTCCAGCCGGTGATTACCCGATGTCTATTTATGCGTGGGATTATGTTGGGATTCGTTCAAATTTCAAATTGGTAGCAATCTGTGAAGAACCGAGAATTGCAGCAGAGCTCCCGGAATACATCCTGACAGCTGCCGCAGTTGACTATTCTTCAAAGCTAAAGCCGGAGGTATGGGATGCTTTGGAGGAACACCATGTCCAGATGTGGCAAGCTGAGAAAGCCCAGCATACAGAGTCTACAAGGCAAGTCGCTCGCTATAAATTAGAGAGCATAAAGAACAATTACCGAAACCGGAAATTGGTCTTGGAAAGAAAAATTGCTGAGGCCGGGGATGAACGAATTGCAACTATGCATCGCTCTGAATTGGAAAACGCTACACAGCGTTATCAGCAGAAGGTTTCAGAGATTGAAGCGAAGATTGCGAAGGCAGATATACATACTATGTTGATTGCAAACGGGGTTATCACGGTAAAGTAAAGAGGTGAGCGCTTTGAATATAGCTGATAAGATTCTCCAGAATCAAGATAGGGACGGCATGCTCAGGCGGTCGCTCGAACGGATAATTCAGCTCTATACCGATAAATCACACTTTGTCTACGAGCTGCTCCAGAACGCGGAAGACGCAGGAGCTACTGGAATTCGGTTTGTCCAATACTCTGACAGGCTTGAAGTGATGCATGATGGAAAATCCTTCACTACGGAGAACCTGCAGGGCCTGTGCGACATAGGGCAGTCGGACAAGGTTAATGATTTAAACCAGATTGGCGAATTCGGTGTCGGCTTCAAATCAGTCTTTGGCATATGTGAAACGGTCAGGCTGTATAGCTCGCCGCGCAAAAAGGAGCTGGCAGAGAATTGCCATCCCTTCGCTGTTGAGATAAAGGACTTCACGAAGCCCGTAGATATCCCTGCCGTTGATGTTCCGGCTGGCTATACGACCCTCTTCGTGTTCCCATATAGCGTTGGATTCCAGTTTTCGGGATTTAAAAATCTGGCTGCGCTGAATGAAGCTATTACAAAGCGACTCAAAAATCTCGGAGTGACCACGCTCCTTTTTATGCGGCACCTCGAACTCATTGAGTACGAAATCAAGATTCCGGGCAAAGAAGCATCAGGGGAATATTTACTGGATGCTGAGCCGATAAATGACCACTGCACCCGCGTGTCGGCAATTGAATCCGAGGATGATAAGACGGACGAGTCTCTGTCATTCATCAAATTTTCGATGCCGATTGATTCGAGGGTTTCTACCCGTACAATTGACGTTGCGTTCACTGTCGCAACAGACAAAGAAGGAAAAACCACTTTCCAAAAAGCAAAGAATCCGTATATCTCCGTTTACTTCCCGACAGAGACCGAAAGCAAACTTGACTTCATTGTCCAAGGCCCGTTCCGCACTACTCCAAACCGGAGCAGTGTTCCTGCCGATGAAGAGGAAAACGAGGCTCTGGCTGAACAAACGGCAAAGCTCCTCAGACAGAGTGTCCTTGAGCTGCGCGATATGGGGCTCCTCGACTTGAGCCTGATTCGGATTCTGCCTCTTGATGAGGACGACTTTGATGTCTATCCGCTTTTCTATCCTTTATACGAAGAAATGCGGGATTTGTTTTCGTCGGAGCGCGTCTTGCCCGTTAAGGATGGGAAGGGCTACACTAAGGCTGCCAATGCAGTTATTGCAAGAAGCAGAGAAATTGCGGAGCTATTGCCCAGCGAGTTAATCTCGGAACTTATCAACGGCAAAAGACATTATGAATGGCTTCCGGTTTCGTTGACGGAGACAGGCCCGTACAAAGATGTACTCTCTTATTTCTCCAGCATTTTGGGAATAGAGGTTATTCGGCCGGAAGACCTTAGAAGCTACTTCAACGATAATCACAGTTTTTTGGAAAACCGAGATAATGACTGGCTCGTTAGGCTTTACAAGCTGTATGAGACTGTCCCGAATATTTTCTCCGAATCGAATTACAGAAATATTCTCGACGCTGTGATTGTCCGCACAGCATCCAACCGCATAGTTGCTCCATACTGAAAATCGCAGTCTTCTTATTTGCCCAATGTATTTCTTCCGTCGAAGAAGGCGATGCAGGCCGAGGTGGAATTTGTCCATCCATATCTATTTGAGAAGTGCCGAACCTTCTTTGAAAATGTACTGCACCTGAAGACGCCCAACGAGTACGAGCACTTTGTAAAATCTCTTGAAAAGCGGTATGCTGGTACAGATTTTAGCGGTTCATTTGAGGAGCACGTACAAGACATACACGCCCTTGTCAAGTATCTCAGGAATTCTGACTACGAGGCTGACCTGAGACAGATTGTTCGGAAAGCGTTCTACATAAAGTGCAGGTCAGGAGGAAAGGCATACTGGGCACGGCCACATTCAAAGGTTATTCGGTTCCCTCAGTCCGAAACCGGTCTAATGCTGGAGCAATACTACAAAGGCATTGCGCCGGATATCTACTTTGTCGATTTTGACGCATACCAGTCAGCCGGAATCACCTTTGATGACCTACGGGCGCTTGGCGTTACAGACAAAATCATCACCGGGGACGAAAAAACCTGGGGTGAATACTATACCGGCAATCCTGGCCGACAGCCTGAGTGGAGAACGACCGGAGACTTTCGCTGGAAACTCGGCATTGATAAGTTGGAAGAGGCCCTTCTCTACATCTCCCAGCATGCGAAAGCTAAAGACGCCTTAATAAAATCACAGGTGATTTTTAAGACACTGCAGGAGAACATGTCCCGCCTTGTTGGTACGGTTTATATCGGCGGAGGAACGCCAAATAAATATGACGAGCCTGCAGATGTAATCCATACTCTGAATAGGGATGGGTTTAATTGGCGTTTTTCTGACTGGAACGGAAAATGGCTCTATACTGAGTCTGGGGAGCTGGTCTCGCACAAGGCTATATCAAAACACGATTTGAACAAGGCACTATACGGAAAAGTCAGCCTCGATTCAAATTTGTACGACATTCTGGGCTTTAAGAAAGGGAAAATTGACCAGCATGAGGCCATTGTGAAGGATTACGATGCTCTGCCGGATGAGAAGAAACAGTCCTACTTTGAAATTGAGCTGGAGCGCCGCTTCCACATTACACCTGAGCAGCTCAGTCGTGAATTTGGTGGTCTGTCTCTACAGGAAGGTTCTTCTGGTCAATCTGAGGAGGACGAATTTGAGTTCCCGACCGGTTCCGTTAAGAACTGGGAGGCGCTGAAGAAGCATGCCGCTCAAATACTGTCCTATGCCAGCCCAACCGTATATGCGACTGTCGTCAGGCGTATCCGCATCAGTCGACCGCAAGACGATGTCCGCGCATACCTGATGAATATGTATCGCGTAAACTCGTCTTATCGGTATGCCTGCCAGCTGTGCCACAAGCCGTTCTCCAATGTGGAAATGTGCCAGCTGGAACAGAAGCCGGATGTAGAGCTCGACCCGTTGAATGTCTGCCTTTGTCCGAATTGCGCCGCAAAGTTTAGAACGCTGCGAAATGATAAGTATCTGGCAGACCGGCTCATAGATTCTATCCTTGATGTGTCGGAAAATGAGATTGAGGAGAACGACCACGTTTCAGTTGCTATCAACGACTATGATTTCTGGTTCATACCTACTCATATCGCGGAAATTATAGAGCTTCTTAAGCTGAAGAAAAAAGCTGCAGAGGAGCGCAAAGCCCAACCGCAGACTGCCAGTAAGCCCAATGCGAAGGCAGTGGCAAAAGCGCCGGAGTCGAATAGAGCTGCACCTGTGCAGCCTGTTAAGGAAGAAACTCCACCTTCTACTCCGGAGCCGGAAGAGGAAGGACTGCAGAGCGATACAAGCGCATATGGCGAGCTCATTGGTAGACGGGTGTTCCACAAATCGAAAAAAGCATACGCTCGTGTTGTTGGATGCGACGGAGAGTATATGGTCTTGAATTTCGAGAGTGGGGATAAGGCCGGTCAGGATGTCAAGTATAACCTGACCATGTGCTTGAATAATGGTTGGATTGAAGTCGTCGACTAATACTTTTTAATTTTGCCCGAACCATTTAATTTTGGCATACATTTTAATTATTCCTTGAGCCAGCTGCGCTGGAGCCCAGATGTCAGCATCGGGCACACCATGGCTGTGCTCTGACGGGGCAAATTGAACACCGACAAATACAGCGAAAACCGCAAGAAACGCCTTGTTTCCTGCGGTTTTCGCTATTTTTATACATTTTTCCGGCGACCGGGCTTGTATCAAAGATTATGTCTTTATAGATCCGGCTTGCGGTATCAAACGGTATCTCATCCTCGATACATTTCACGCTGCCGTTAGAGAACTTCTCATAATGTAAATTATCGCCCAATGAAAGAGGGAGTGAAGCACCGCAAGTGCTTCACTCCCTCTTTCATAGTCATTCTTTTTTCTGCGCCCCATTCAGGCTGGCCCAATGCTGGCGCAGCAGCCTTTCTGCTTCTCTGCGAAGGGAATCTTGGAACATGACCGCCATAACCAATGCGCTAAGCACTGCAGCCACAGGCTCCAGCCAGGGATATGCGGTCCAAAGCTGTTCTCCCCAGCAAGCAAGCGGAACACCAACAAGCAGCATAAACAGCAAAATAATGATGACAACGCCGGGTCTGCCGTAGCCTTCACGTCTGTTGATTTTGGCCCGTATCTGTCGAAGCGCACGGGTTCGGATATCCCGGATGTTTCTGGACGAACACTGTTTGTCCTGTGCGACGGATTCAGTGGACTCGCCATTGATGATCGTGCGGAACAAAATCTCCCTCTGCAGTTCGGTCAGTGCATGCAGGGCGTCATAGATTTGGGTGTCCAAATACATGAAGGGATCTTCATCAGAACCCTCCGGCAGATACTTGCTTCGGTCAAACCACCGTCTGTCGTTGTAAATTGCGTTGCGTACTTCCTCCGGCAGGAACGCTTCCGGATTGTAAGATCGGGGCTGCTTTATATCCAAATCCTCCAGAGTATCCGGTGCTACACGCTTGTGAAAGTTCGCCTCGCTGTAGTAGAGCATATGCTCCAGCTCCTTCCACTCCTCCGGATGCTCTTTCACCCATTGGTCTGCAGCGGCGGCAGCTTCCGGGTCCATTTCGTGTATCCAGCGCCAGTCAGACTGAAGTTCTTTGTACGACTGAGTATCCTTGAAGGACATGAGCTCACCGCCCTTTCTGCGTTCACAAAAAGTTTATAATTTGGGACCTTCCGATTTTGCGATTTTTCTCTAAGTAATAGTAGAAGGATAATTTCACCCGGGTGGAGTTTCCTTCGGTTCGGTACGGCACGCTCTCCGCGCTGACGAACCCACATGGCCTTAGACAGAGCATCTATGAGAGCATGAGCGCTCTCCGCCATACGGCAATCCGCTCGGAAGGTCATTCCATCTCTGGCCGTGCTCCCGGGAGCACGGTCTCTTTTTATTCTAACACGGAGGAGGCAAAAAAGATAGTTTACAGATGAGGGCAAAGGAGGAATGTGGATCACACAACACACCCGCAAAATAAAAACCGCCGCGACTGCGGCAACAGTCCGGCGGCTCGGCGCACACACAGGCACGCACAAATCTACTGATAAAAGTATATCAGGTAAACAGCAGAAAAGCAATGAAAATTTTTCTGTCCCCTGTGTGAGCGTCATCGGACTCTACGACAATACAGGAGGTATGAATTGAGTTTCAACAAATGGCCCAAGCGCAGTGCAGAGAAAAACTATTTTATGGTACCAAACGAGATATTCAGCATCGGTCCGGATTTTCGTGAGATCTCCCTCTATTCCTATCTGCTCCGGTGCGAGAATCGTAAGACCTACCAGTGCTACCCCAGTTACAAAACCATCGGCCATGCGATCGGCATGAGTGAAAATACGGTGGCAAAGTATGTGCGGCAGCTGGAGGAGAAAGGTCTCATCTACACGGAGCCGACGATGGTACGAAGCAAAGATGGCAGACCCCTGAACGGAAATCTGCTCTACACCGTTCGCCCTATCCAAGGTGTACTCGAAGCATTCTATGAGCGGCAGCTCCGGCAGGTGGAGGAGGCTACCGCCCGCTATCGTGTGGCAGAACTCCTCAAAAAGTCCAACGCCCAGGGTCGCCAGAACGCCTTGTGTGCGCCTTTCCGGGAAGAAGAGAGTCCCAGTCCCGACCAGGGGATTGAAGCCGGATGTGAGCCGTTTTCGGCAGACTTTTGCAGGACGAAAGAAAAAGCAGGATAAAGACATGGCGTCGCACGTGCCGCCGCAGCCGCCACTTCTGCCCGCAGTGCGGGCAGTTTCGGGAGCTTGAAGCTGGCGTCTTTGAGAGGCGAAATAAGCACCGAGGGCGTCAGCTTCCCCGAAAAGCCCCGTGTTGCAGGGCTTTTCAAGGGTGTCTTACAGCAAAAAGGAGGAATTGAATGAGTAAAGAAACCAGAGATCGTATTGCATTCCGGATGCAGCCGGAAACCAGAAGAAGAATCGAGCAGTGGTACGCTGCCGACAACTGCCAGAGCAAAAATGAGTTCATCGAGAAAGCCGTGAACTTCTATGTGGATTATCTGGGAATACAGGACAACACAACGCTGCTGCCCATGGCAATCATGTCTGCCATCGACGGCAGGCTGAGCAGATTGGAGGACTATATCGCCCGCAGAGATTTTACCAGATGCGTGGAGCAGGACATGACCAACAGTATCATCGCGGAAACGTTCGAGATGGACCGGGATGACCTGAATCGCAGACGAGCGCAGAGTGTCCGGAATGTAAAGGCCACAAACGGTACCATCTCTCTGGAGAAGTATGCGCGCTCCCGTCAGGAGCCGGACTGGGATGATGACGAATGGCAAGACTGATCCTCAAGAGTCCCTATATCAAAAGCACCGGCGGAGCCTCCGGATACCTTCGCTACATCGCGACCCGGGAGCGGGTGGAGCTTATCCCGGATGACCGTCCGCCCACACGAAAGCAGGAGCAGCTCATCGCAAAACTGGTCAAAGACTTCCCGGACAGCAAGACGCTCTACGAGTACGAGGACTACCTGACGAAACCCACTAAGGTCAACGCCTCTGCGTTCATCACGCTGGCTCTCGAAGCCAACTGGGATTCCATTCACGAGTCGGAGCAGTACATGAAGTACATTGCCACCCGGCCTCGTGCGGAGCGCATCGGTACTCACGGCCTGTTCAGTGATGGTGATTCCGTCTCGCTGGAGAAAGCCATGGCGGAGCTGGAGAGCTACTCCGGAAATGTGTGGATGCACATCATCTCTCTCAAGCGTGAAGATGCCGCCCGCCTGGGCTTCGACAACGCCGCGGCGTGGCGAAATCTCATCCGGGCGCACCGCAGCGACATCGCGGCGGCAATGAAGATCCCGCCCGGTGACTTCCGCTGGTACGCTGCCTTCCACGACGAGGGCGAGCACCCGCACATCCACATGATGGCCTGGTCCGCAAAGCCGGGACAGGCCTACCTCTCCAAGGAAGGTATCCGTCAGATCAAGTCCAAGCTCACCAACGATATTTTCCGCAACGAGATGCTGCACCTCTACGAACAGAAGTCGGAGTCCAGAGATGAGCTGGTACGGGAATCCCGCCGGGCGATGCTGGAACTGGTGCGTGCCATGCAGGACGGCGTATGTGACCACCCAAACGCCGAACAGCTCATGCTGGAGCTGGCGGCGCAGCTCGGAACAGTCAAGGGCAAGAAATCCTACGGCTATCTTCCCAAGCGGTTAAAGAATCTGGTGGATAAGATCGTGGACGAGATGGAACGGCTTCCTGTCGTGAGCAAGTGCTATGACCAGTGGCTGCTCCTGCAAAGCAAGGTGGATGCCTACTATCACGACAAGCCCCAGGAAAGTGTTCCTCTCTCAAAGCAGAAAGAGTTCACGCAGATCAAAAATGCGGTCATTCAGGAGGCGGAGCGCCTGCGCTTGGGTGAGATCAGCTTCGAGGAGAAGGGCCTCAATCAGCAGGACGAGCCGGAGGAATACCGCAACGCCTCCTACGACTACTGGACACTGCGGAACATCATCCGGGACGAGAGCCTGACCATGGAGGAGCGCGGCGAAGCCGTCTCTGAAATGGAAAGGCTGGCGGAAAGCGGCGATATGTATGCGCAGTACCTGATGGGAAAGCTCTGGCGGGACGGACCTTTGCTGATCCCGGACTCGGTGGAAGCGCGGTACTGGTTCGAACGGGCGGCGGAGCAGGGACATCTGGTGGCACAATATTCCCTTGCTAAGTTATACCTCTCCGACGATGTGGAGGTACGGGATATCCGCCTGGGGTTGAATTGGCTCTACACCGCCGCGGTCAACGGAAGCAGCTACGCCATGTATCGGCTGGCCAAGGAGTGCCTCAAAGGCGATTTGATCAAACGAAATAGTGATGCCGCGGTGGAGTGGTTCGCCAGGTCGGCGGAGGGAGGAAATCCCTACGCCCAGTATATGATGGGCAAGCTGTACTTTACCGGAACGGAAGCTTCCTATGACGAGGAACGAGCAATCCAGTGGCTGACCCGATCGGCCGAGCAGGGTAACCAGTATGCCCAGTATCTCCTGAACCATCTGGAAGAAAACCGCCCTCCCTCTGCAATGCTGGCAGTCACCCGGCTGCTCCATCACATGAGCCGGGTGTTCCGGGATAACTCCGTTCCCAAGTCGCGCCCCGGTGGTATCCAAATCGACCGTAAGCGGCTGAAGAAGCTGCAGGAGAAGCGCATCGCCCTGGGCCACAAGCCGGATGACCATGAGGAGCAGTGGCCTGACATGACGATGTAAGCGGCTCAAAAACTGGGCCGCAAAACAAAGAATAAAACCCTTCCACGCGGAAGGTAGAAAGGAACTGAATGAGAAAATCCAAATACAATTCGTTTGATGAACTCCCACTGATGCTGACCGTGGAGGATGTGTCCCATGTGCTGGGCATCGGTCTGGCCCACGCCTACGAGGTGGCCCACCGCAGGGATTTCCCCACCATCACACTGGGAAGCCGCATCATCGTTCCCCGTGACAAATTCATGGAATGGATCGACGAACAGGCTGCGAAAAAATCTGAAATATTTTAGTAGCTATTCCAAAAACTCTGTGGTATGTGTTTGTGTTAAAAAAGGAGGGATCATAAATGGCAAAGAAACGAGCCAACGGCGAGGGCAGCATCCGTAAAAAGCCCAGCGGCCGCTGGGAGGGCAGATATACCCAGGGCATCGACCCGGTCACTGGCCGAGCCATCCAGAAAAGCGTGTCCGCCAAGACCCAGGCGGAGTGCAAGGAAAAGCTGGCGAAGGCCATTCGGGAAAACCGGGGCGTGCCTATCCATCACACCGGAGACTACACTGTAGCGGAGTGGTGCCGCCTGTGGTTTGAGACTTACAGCAAGCCCAACATCCGCTACAATACCGCCAAGGGCTATGAAGGGATCATCGAACACCACATCATCCCGGCCATCGGTGTGATCAAGCTCAGGCAGCTCTCGTCCATCCATATCCAGAGGATGTACAACGAGACCAAGGAAAACGGCAGGATGCAGCGCGGGTCGAAGCAGAACGGCAAAGCGCTATCCAACACCTTCGTGCGGCGTGTCCATGCGGTGCTGCAGGCGGCGCTGAAGCAGGCGGTGAAAGAGCGGCTCATCCCGTACAACCCCTGCGAGAACTGCCGTATCCCGCCCAAGGACAAGAAAGAGATGACCATCCTCCCGCCGGAGAGGATCGGCAGATACCTCCAGGAAGCGGAGAAGTACGGCGTCCTGCCTATGTTCTATCTGGAGTTGTCCAGCGGCCTGCGCCGGGGAGAACTGCTGGCGCTCCAGTGGGAGGACTTGAATGTAAAAGAGCGCATCCTGACGGTGAATAAGCAGGTCACCCGCATGGAGGGCGAGCTGGATGTGACAGAACCAAAAACGAAAAACTCTGTCCGCAAGGTGGCGTTGTCGCAGCAGGCCGTGAACCTGCTGGTGCAGGAGCATGAACAGCACCCGGACAACCCTATCCTGTTCCCGTCGCCCCGGACGGGCGGCTACTGGAGTCCGGACGCGGTGTCAAGGATCAACCGGAAGCTGCTAAAAAACGCAGGCATCGAGGAGCACGTGCGCTTCCACGACCTCAGACACACATTCGCCACCATGGCGATTTCCAGCGGCGTGGATGTGAAGACCCTGTCCAGCATGCTGGGTCACTACAGCGCGGGCTTCACTCTGGACACCTATACGCACATCACCAACGATATGCAGCGAGGCGCGGCAGAGAAGATCGGCGGCTTTATGGAATCGGCCACGGCAGCCAACGCCCCGGAGCCTCCCGACCCGCCGGAGGAGAACCGGTGCAAGGTGATACCGTTCGAAAGGGTGGGGTAAGTAATGTAAAACAGCCACAGATAGAAGCGACTCTATCTGTGGCTGTTCACACTATTGCATATCAAGATTAATAGAATCTGTTTCTCTGTTCTTGATGTATCTGGTCTTCTTTGTAGGCGGCCATGATTCGCTGATATTCCTTCGGGTTATCATTTTCGCAGTCCAGTGTAACAATTCGGTCAACGTACGGCTTTAATGGTTCAGGGCTGTACCAAGGCTCTTTTATTGTGAGATAAATGATTTTTTTCGTCTTCTGCCGTTCTGCCATTTCATGTAGCATTTGAATCTCTTCTGGATTTTTCGTAACACTTTGCATCGGCCATACAATCATGAAGTCAAACGCATAATTGTCGTATTTATTGCTACTGCTCCTGGTGGATAGATTGTCGAAATAGATAGTAAGGTTCGACAATTGCATGGACTGTCCATACTTTTTAGGAACTTTTACTTTGGAAAGACCTGCCCAACGGAAGAAATCCTCCATCCCATCCTTTGTGGTATGAATAAGAAAGATTAGACCTTTAGACCTCCCTCGAACATTCAGTGCTTTTAGAAGTGTCCGGTGTTTTTCTTCGTCGGCTATGCCGCAGATCAATAGCGTTTTCTCTGTCTCATTATTTAGGAAGCTTGCAATTTGCTTATAGGCGTTTTCTACATCAGACATGAAAATCCTCCTGATAAAACACTATCACAATGTGATTGGTTGGTAATTTTTTTAGCTGTACCTGACAATACAAAAACTACTATAAACCATTATAGGCGCTAAAAAGGAAAAACTCAAGTTTCCGTCGTGTCTGTGGCGAAATACCCGAGTTACACCCGTTAGGGATGGGTTAGGGATTTTGCGGTTTTCGGCGTTCCTCCGTACCGAGGTTGCAACCGCCATTTTACCGCTCTGACCACAATTGGGATGTGGTCAAGCACGCTTCAAAAATTGAACTAATAACGCAGAAAAACCGCCTAAAAAGGCGGTTTTTCTGGGAAAGGTGGTCCGAGTGACAGGATTCGAACCTGCGGCATCCTGCTCCCAAAGCAGGCGCGCTACCAACTGCGCTACACCCGGTTATTTAGTTTTTTATCCGGCTGGGCGTATTCACCCAAATCACGTGCGCTACCAACTGCGCTACACCCGGATATTCATTTTTCTGCCATTATACCACGGCAAGCGGTAAAAATAAAGATTTTTCTGTCTGTGGTCATTCCTGTGGTCAAAGCCGCTTTTATGCTATTTTCGGCAATCGGTGGAAATCCCGCAAATGCAGGTGTCACAAGGCTTTGCGGCGTTTCACCTTACCCTGTCCCGGATACGGCCACGGCACTCCCAAAGCAGGCGCGCTACCAGCTGCGCTACACCCGGATATGTACTTTTCAGCGCGGCAGCATGCGTTTGCACACATTTTAAAAGGAACGGCGCTTTCTGCCGCACCCGTTTTCCGCGATCGCGCTCAGCAGCCGCGTGCGCTTTCAGACTGCACAGGCGGCAAACCTGTACATTTTGCAATTTGCGTAAAATAAAGTTTAACACATTCTTTAGAAATTCGCAACGGTTTTCTGCGTTGCAGTTTCGGGTCGGGTGTGGTATGCTCTACAAGTAAAATTATGATCTGTCAGGACAGGAGCATCAACTTATGAGAATGCGAAAAAAGCCCAACCTCGTCCCGCGCATGCAGCGCTGCGCCGCCACCATGATCACAGAGCCCGAGGCGCTGCGCGGCCGCTGGCTGGAGCAGTTCCCCGGACATCGGGCGCTGCAGCTGGAGCTTGGCTGCGGCAAGGGCCGCTTCACGGCCGACACCGCGGCGCAGAATCCGGATATTTTTCTCGCCGCGATCGAGAAAGTGCCGGACGCGATGGTCGTCGGCATGGAGCGCGTGACCGAGCGCGGGATCGAAAATGTGCGGTTTCTGGATCGGGACGCGATCAATCTGCTCGATATGTTTGCCCCCGGCGAGGTTTCGCGCATCTACATCAACTTCCCCGACCCGTGGAAAAAATCGCGCCAGTACAAGCGCCGCCTGACACATCCTCGCCAGCTGGTACAGTACCGGCAGATTCTGGACGGCGAGATCTGGTTCAAGACCGACAACGACCCGCTGTTCGCCTTCTCTCTCGAGCAGTTCGAGCAGGAGGGCTGGCAGCTGCGCGAGGTCACGCACGACCTGCACGCCGACGGCCCGGTCGGCGTCATGACCGACTACGAGGCGAAATTCTACGATCAGGGCATCACGATCAACCGCTGCGTGGCGGTGAAAACGGAGGACACGAAATGCGACTTGTATCCTGGAATGTCAACGGACTGCGCGCCTGTGTGACCAAAGGCTTCGCGGACACGTTCCGCGCGCTGGACGCCGACATCTTCTGCCTGCAGGAGACAAAGCTCCAGCCAGGGCAGATCACGCTCGAGCTGCCGGGATATCACCAGTACTGGTGCAGCGCCGAGAAGAAGGGCTACTCTGGTACTGCCCTCTTCACAAAGGCCGAGCCGCTCGACGTGCAGTATAACCTCGGTCTGCCGCAGCACGATC